>Ga0224507_10000269_pt1 | contig 21141 bp, 18 predicted proteins | sample SF_Jan12_sed_USG_3_FD_170159 | JGI IMG/M metagenome (GOLD analysis project Ga0224507, IMG submission 170159) | Sediment microbial communities from San Francisco Bay, California, United States - SF_Jan12_sed_USGS_13 | ecosystem: Environmental > Aquatic > Marine > Sediment | place: USA... | reverse complement strand
CCATCTGAGTGGTACCAAACCCGGGTTGATCGAGGCCTGTCTATTTACTGCCGAGGCCGGGTTTCCTGTCGGGCGCGCCAAATACAAAAGGGTCACCTGTAGGGTGGCCTTTTTTTATTTAGGTATCAGTGGCCGCTAAGCTTAAAGGCCACTTATAGCGCGCGAGTCCTCCGGACTGGAGGTGCCACTGGGTAGGGGTTGTGTGGGTGTGAATACCTGTACACCATTATTGCGGTCTCGCTTGGCGCGGTACATTGCGATGTCCGCCTCCCTGATCGATTGGGCCGTACTGATTCTTTGTGGCTCCATCAGCCTGATACCGATACTACATCCAATTTGCAGCGTCATTCCGTCGCAGTTGATGGGCTCAATTAGCGATTCCTGGAGTTTGCGGGCGATACGAAAAGCCTTTTTCTCGGCGAGTTCCCGGTTTGAATCCAGTTGCTGGGCGAGCACAACAAACTCATCGCCCCCGAGTCTGCCTGCGATATCCTCCTGTCGTCTTCCCTGCTCAAGGCGTTGGGCAACTGTCTGGAGCAGAATGTCGCCAACCTCATGACCAAGTGAATCGTTGATTTCCTTGAAGCCATCCAGGTCCAGTAGTAACAAGGCCCCGTAATTTTGATGGCGTTCGCAGGCAGCCAGTCGATGTTCAAGATGTTCAAAGAGCATTCGTCGGTTGGGCAGATCAGTCAGGGGATCGTGATAGGCCAGATAGCCGATGCGGCGGGTTGCGTCCTCATGGGCCTGGGCAAATGGCCTGACGACCCAGAGATAAATAGGACCGGTAGAAACCAGGATCAGCAAAACTCCGTCCTGGATAGCAAAGAGAAAGAGGCCGACCTCCGGTTCGAGCGTGTTTAGGGCAAACATGATTACCGTCTCGGCGACGCCAATGATCAAGGCAATCCGCAACACCACCTGCCTGCGAGGCAATGGCTTGGCAATTTTTTCTGCCGGCACAGCACCGGTTTCTGATGAATCGGCCATAGATCAGCAATAGTCTGAACCCGGCGGGCTGTCAATGAGAGCTTCCCGAAGCTGGCTGCCAACACTGGTGAATTGATACCACGGGCCTGGATTGCATCGACAAAAAAAGGGGCCTTGCGGCCCCTTTTGAACTCGGTTCAAGTCATTGTTCTAGCGGGTGCGTTCGATCATCACCAGTTCTTCAATGATTTCCAGCAAGGTTTCGTAACTTCCGGCCATTGCGCCACCGGTGAGGTACTTGCCGTTAACAATCACGTTAGGCACGGAGCTGATCTGGAAGCGGCGAGCCATGGTGGCTCCCTGTCTCATCTTCGTATCCACCGCAAATGAATTGAAGTTCTTGCGGAACTCGGCCTCGTCCACTCCAAGGGGAGTCAGCAGGCTAATTATTGCCTCTTCGCTGGTCAGCATGTTCCGGTCCACGTGGATGGCCTTGAACATCGGGTAATGAGTCGTTTCAAGAATCCCCATGACCTCGGCGGTGTAGAAAGCGCGGGCATGCAGCTGGGCCACCTGGTTAAATACCGTCGGGACGCGAATGAAGTTCACATCTGCCGGTTTTTTGGCCAGGTAAGTCTGAACAAAGGGCTCGAAGGTATAGCAATGGGGGCAGGTGTACATGAAAAATTCTGCCACTTCGATCTGATCAGGTGCGCTGCTGGTGGGCTGGGCAGGATTGAGCAGGGTGTAGTGCTTGCCTGCAACAAACCGGGTGGCCAGGGGCGCCGGAGCTGGCTGTGCCAGGCGAATTTCCTTGTTGGCCTGGGGTTCGGGGGTAGCCTCGCCCTCTCCTGACTCCACAGCATCTTCGACAACTTCTGCGACGGCTTTTTCAGTCTCCGCCGGTGTACTGACTTGTTCTGCCGGAGCCTGCTGTTCGGTGGCGGCAGGCTGGGCAGTCGGTTGATCGGTGTCGTTCTTGCTGCAACCGGCAGCGAGTAGCAACACCACGGAAACAGCAGGCAAAATAAATCGTCGCATAGGAAATCCTTTTATCATTTTCAATAAACCAAATGTATGCCTTCAGTCTTATTCAGAGCGCAGTCCCTGGATGTAGCTGGCTACCGCGGCCATTTCGTTATCGGTCATCCTGGCGGCCACACCACGCATCATCTGATTCATGGCGCTGTCGGTCTTGCGCGAGCCTTCGCGATACGCTTTGAGCTGCGCGATGGTGTAATCCGCATGCTGGCCAGCCAATGCCGGATAGGATGCAGCAGGATTGCCCTTTCCGGTCGGGCCATGACAGGCTGCGCAGGCTGCGATATTGGCTGCAAGATTGCCGCCGCGATACAGGCGCTCACCGGCAGGGGCTAATTCGGGGTCAGCGGTGCCACCCTTGATTTCCTGGCTGCTGTAGAAAGCGGCCAAATCAGCAATATCCTGGTCAGACAAGGCCATGGCCTGGGGGCCCATCAAGGGATTCTGGCGGGCGTTGGATTTGAACGCCTTGAGCTGGCGTTCCAGGTAGCTGGCGTTTTGACCAGCAAGGCTGGGCCACTGCGGGTTCATGCTGTTACCGTCGGCGCCGTGACAGGCGGCACAGGTGACAGATCGGGCCTTGCCAGCTTCGGCATTGCCTTCGGCGTGTGCCTGGGTAATAAGGCCGAGCCCAAGACAAATGCTGAGACAGACAGCGAGCTTCTTCATGGCGTTGTTGCTCCGTACGGTGATACTCTCGCAGGCGGTGGCGTGCCGAGCCTACGCAAAAATGCCAATTGTACACGACATAGCCTGTCTCTCTAATATCTGAAGCGAACGAACATACCGTGTCTACTTATCCTCACACAGAATTTCTGACCAGCGCCAACCGCAGTGACCAGTTTTTGCCCGATGAGGGGCAGGAAGTGGCCTTTGCGGGGCGATCCAACGCGGGCAAGTCCAGCGCCCTGAACACGATTACCGGCCGCAAAGGCCTGGCGCGGACCAGTAAAACCCCGGGCCGCACCCAGTTGGTAAATTTTTTCGCCCTGGATCACGAGCGCAGGCTGGTGGATTTACCCGGCTATGGCTATGCGAAGGTGCCGGAGGCCATTCGGCGCCACTGGCGTACCCTGATGGAGTCATATTTTGTCGGTCGGCGCTCGCTGGCAGGCCTGGTGCTGGTGATGGATTGTCGCCATCCGTTGACGGATTTCGACCGGCAGATGCTGGAATGGACCACCGCCAATGGTTGTAGGGTTCACATCCTGTTGACCAAGGCGGACAAGTTAAGCCGCGGGGCCGCGGCCGGAACCTTGCTCAAGGTGCGCAAAGAGGTGGGTGAATCGGCAACGGTCCAGCTATTTTCGGCCACCAAGAAGACGGGTTTGGAAGAGGCCAGGGCTGCGCTGGAAGCCTTCTTCGAGCCCCCGGAGGCGACCTCCGAGAGCTAGTGGGCCTCGTCCCAGTTTTTGCCGCACGCGGCTTCGACTTTTAGCGGAACTTTCAGGCTGGCCGCGCCGCTCATGCGGTTGGTCAGCTCTTTCTGAACCTGGGCGGCAATCGGGTCCGCGACTTCCACGATCAGTTCATCGTGTACCTGCATGATCAGGCGGGCGTCCAGGGACGACTCTCCCAGCCAGTGATCCACCTGGATCATGGCCAGCTTGATGATGTCCGCGGCGGTGCCCTGCATGGGTGCGTTGATGGCGCTGCGTTCCGCATATTGACGGCGCTGGCCGTTCCGGGAATTGATCTCTGGCAGGTAAAGCCTTCGACCAAAGGCGGTTTCCACGTAGCCCTGGTCCTTGGCCAGTTGGCGAGTGTTGTCCATGTAGGCCTTCACCCCCGGATAGCGCTTGAAATACAGATCCACATATTCCTGGGCTTCGCTCCTGCCGATATTCAACTGGCGGGCCAGCCCGAATGCCGACATGCCGTAAATCAGACCGAAATTGATCGCCTTGGCCGAACGTCGCTGGTCCTTGTTGACCTGGTCCAGGGGAACGTCAAACACCTCGGCGGCGGTGGCCTGGTGAATATCGCGATCCTCGGCGAAGGCCTTGAGCAGGCTGGGGTCCTGGGACAGGTGGGCCATGATGCGAAGCTCGATCTGGGAGTAATCGGCTGCGATCAGGCTATACCCCTCGGGGGCGATGAAGGCCTGGCGAATGCGCCGGCCCTCGGCGGTCCGGATGGGAATGTTCTGCAGATTTGGATCTGAGGAGGACAGCCTTCCCGTGGCGGCCACCGCCTGGTGATAGGAGGTGTGTACCCGTCCGGTTGTCCGGTCCACCTGCCCCGGCAACTTGTCGGTGTAGGTGGATTTAAGCTTCGCCAGGCTGCGGTGTTCAAGGATCAGCCTGGGCAGCGGGTAGTCGCCTGCCAGTTCCTGCAGCACGTCTTCCGCGGTGGAGGGCTGCCCCTTGGGCGTCTTGCGGATCACTGGCAGTTCAAGGCGCTCGAACAGGATTTCCTGCAACTGCTTGGGAGAGGCCACGTTGAACGGGCCGCCGGCGGCTTCATGGCATTGCTGCTCCAGTTCCTGCATTCGCTGGGCGAGTTCCGTGCTCTGCCTGGCCAGCATGAAGGTGTCGATGAGTACACCGGTTTGCTCCATGTGTTGCAGCACGCTTATCAGGGGAATCTCGATACCCTGGTACATTTGCAACAGGTCTGGGGTCTGCTTCAACTGCTCCCACATGGTCAGGTGCAGGCGCAAAGTGATGTCTGCGTCTTCCGCGGCATAATGCCCGGCGGTTTCCAGCGGCACCTGGTTGAATGTCAGTTGCTTGGCGCCCTTGCCGGCGACATCCTCAAAGGACGTGGTGGTCACACCCAGGTACTTGCGGGCCGTGGAGTCCATGTCGTGGCGGGTAGCTGTGCTGTCCAGCACATAGGACTCCAGCATGGTGTCGTGCTGGATTCCCGCCAGCGAGATGTCGTAACGGGCCAGGATATGGGCATCAAACTTGATGTGATGACCCACCTTGGGTGCGTCGGGGTTTTCCAGCCAGGGCTTTAATTCCGCCAGCACCGTATTCCGGTTCAGTTGATCTGGAGCGCCGGGGTAGTCGTGGGCAACGGGGATGTAGGCGGCTTCGCCCGCCTTGACGCTGACCGAGATGCCTACAAGTTCCGCCTGCATGTAATCCAGGCCGGTGGTTTCTGTGTCCACCGCCGCCAGCTCCGCCGTTTCGAGCTTTTGTTTCCAGCGTCTCAGCTCATCCAGGCTGAGCACGGTCTGGTAGTCAGTGGACTGGGGCGGGGTGGCCAGGGTCTGGGTGGCAGCCGCGGTGCCGGACCCATCGCCGCCGGGAAGCTGGCGCAGCAAGGTATTCAGTTCCAGTTCGGTGTACCTGGCCCTGAGGGTGTCCAGGTCCTGCTCCGTCGGAATCAGTTCATCCGGTTCCAGGTCCAGCGTCACATCGCAATCGATGGTTGCCAGCTTCCTGGACAGCTCCAGCTGCTCAAGATTTTCCCGCAGGCTCTCTCCCACCTTGCCGCCGATTTCATCAGCGTGGGCAATGATATTGTCCAGGCTGTCGTACTGGTTCAACCACTTGGCTGCGGTTTTCGGTCCCACCTTGGGCACGCCGGGAATATTGTCCGAGCTGTCGCCCACCAGGGCCAGGTAGTCCACGATTTGTTCCGGGAATACGTCGAACTTTTCTTTTACACCGTCCCTGTCCATGGTCTTGTTTGTCATGGTGTTGACCAGGGTGACATGCTCGTCCACCAATTGGGCCATGTCCTTGTCGCCGGTGGAAATCAGAGTCGCCTGGCCTTGTGCCGCGGCACGGTGCGCCAGGGTGCCGATAACATCGTCAGCCTCAACGCCCTGGACCCTGAGTAGTGGCAGCCCCATGGCTTTTACGACTTCCAGCAGGGGCTCCACCTGGCTACGCAGATCATCGGGCATGGGAGGGCGATTGGCCTTGTACTGATCAAACAATTCATCACGGAAGGTCTTGCCCCGCGCGTCGAACACCACGGCCACCCGCTCCGGTTCATAGTCCTTGAGCAGCCGGTTGATCATGTTCAGCACGCCGTGAATGGCGCCGGTGGGCTCACCCCGGGAATTGGTCAGCGGGGGCAGTGCATGGAAAGCTCGATACAGGTAGGAAGAACCGTCAACCAGTACCAGGGGTTTGGATTTGCTCATGGCGTCTCTTTGGGTTCCGTCTGATCCGTCGCGGCGTCCTGGGTGGTTTCTTCAGGTGCCTTGACCTCGGGGTCCGCAGGAAGGACCAGGCTGCCCTTGTTGCCACAGCCGGTCAGTGCCAGTGCAACTAACAGGGCGGCCAGTACGGAGGCTGGATTGTTGAGATGGAAATTACCTGCGCGGTTCATGTTAATGCTCCGTTATCAGCCGTCAGTGCGTTCAAGTATGGCGAGAGTCAGGCGGGAAATGCAGACTAGCTTGTCGCGTTCATCGACAATCCTGATTTCCCAGATATGGGTGGTGCGACCCATGTGCACGGGTCTGGCGGTGCCGGTGACAACACCCTCGCGCACACTGCGAACGTGGTTCGCATTGATCTCCAGTCCCACGTTGTAATGGGTCTTGGGATCCAGGGTCAGATAACAGGCCAGGCTGCCCAGGGTTTCGGCCAGGGCCACCGAGGCGCCTCCATGCAGCAGTCCGTAGGGTTGCCGGGTGCGTTCGTCCACGGGCATGCTGCCGCTCAGGTAATCTGGGCCTATGTCGGTGAATTTGATACCCAGCGAGTGGGTCAGATCCCGTGGGGACGATGTCCTTTGGATTTCCTCCAGCGGTAGGTCTTTGAACCAGATAGTCATGGGCAGTTCTCTTTTCGGGTGTTTGGCAGTGGCCTGTCGGCTTGTTCATGGCAAGATCACGCATGATAGAACATGCACCGGTTTTTGGGTAAGTTCCGGGCAGGGACGCAAAGAGTCTTTATCCCAGGTGTTACGGGAGCGCGAGTAATGAGCATCAATGTCAGGCGATACGACGGAATTACCGTGATTGGTCTGGACAGGGCTGAACGGCGTAATGCGGTGGACGGGCCCACTGCGCGCGCGTTGGCGGAAGCCTTCAGGCAATTTGAGGCGGATCGCGACGCCAGGGTGGCGGTGCTTCACGGCGGGAAAAGTTTTTGCGCCGGGGCGGACCTGCACGCCATGGCGCTGGGGGAAAGCCCCAATGCCCTGCATCCGGACGGAGACGGTCCCATGGGGCCAACCCGCATGGAATTATCCAAGCCGGTAATTGCCGCCATCGAGGGTTACGCGGTGGCTGGTGGACTGGAACTAGCGCTTTGGTGCGACTTGCGGGTGGCTGCCGAGAATGCGGTGCTTGGGGTGTTTTGCAGGCGCTTCGGCGTTCCCCTGGTGGATGGTGGAACCGTTCGATTGCCCCGTGTGGTTGGAATGGGGCACGCCATGGATATGATCCTTACCGGTCGCGAAGTTGACGCTCGGGAGGCAAGGTCCATGGGGCTGGTGAATAGGGTATGCCCGCCAGGTAAAGCATTGGATACAGCCATGGAACTGGCTGCCCGGTTAGCGGGAATGCCGCAGCACTGTATGCGCAGCGACAGGGCCAGCGCCTACGAACAATGGAGCCTGGACAGCGATGCTGCACTGAAAAATGAATTCAGGCGCGGGATGGATGTGGTCACCGGCAGTGAAATGCGTCAGGGTGTAAAGCGTTTTGTTCAGGGTGCGGGTCGCCATGGGCAGACCCTTGGGGACGATCGGGGAGAGAATCAATGAAGCTGTATACCTATTATCGTAGTTCCGCCGCTTACCGGGTGCGGATAGCGCTGAACCTGAAAGGCTTGGACTACGAGTCTGTCCCCAAGCATTTTCTCCGGGATGGCGGTGAACATCGCAAGCCAGAATTCCTGGAGGTGAATCCCCAGGGCTTGATCCCGGTGCTGGATGACGGGGGAGTGATTATTTCCCAGTCCCTGGCGATCATCGAATACCTGGAAGAAACCCGGCCCGGGGCGCCCTTGCTGCCATCCGCGCCGGCAGAGCGTGCCCAGGTCCGGGCTATGGCCCAGCTGATTGCCTGCGACATCCATCCCCTGAACAACCTGCGGGTCCTGCAATACCTGAAAACGGAACTGAAACAGGATGACGTTAGTCTCTCGCTCTGGTACCAACACTGGATTGCAGAAGGCTTCACTGCCTTGGAAAAACTGGTGCAGCGCCATGGGAAGCCGGGAAAGACCTGTTATGGCCAACAGGTAACCATGGCCGATGTTTGCCTGGTACCCCAGGTGTATAACGCAAGGCGGTTTAATGTGGACCTGGCTCCTTATCCGGCCTTGAGTGCGGCGACCCAGCACCTGGAATCCCTCCCGGCTTTCGCGCAAGCCGCACCGGAAAATCAGCCGGACGCCGTATAGACGTCTGTTACCATGTGCCGCTTTATCCCCTTGGCGAGGCGCAATGTCCGATATTCTGGAAACTGTTGAAGTAAGCACCGGTGCAGATCCGTACCACAGCGTGATCTGGCTGCATGGCCTTGGGGCGGACGGGCACGACTTCGAACCGATTGTTCCCGAGCTGGACCTGGCCGGGCTGAGCATGCGTTTTGTTTTTCCCCATGCGACGGTGAGGCCGGTGACCCTGAATGGCGGAATGCCCATGCGTGCCTGGTTCGATATCCTGGACTTGAACCGCGACGGCAAGGTGGACGAACAAGGAATACGCGCCAGTGCTGCCCAGGTCGAGGCGTTGATACAGCGAGAAAACCAGCGTGGAATTCCCGATGAGCGGATTGTGCTGGCCGGGTTTTCACAAGGTGGCGCCATTGCCCTGCACCTGGGATTGCGCAGGCCCTCTGCCCTTGCAGGCATCATGGCCCTGTCCACCTATATGCCCCTGGCCAAGACCCTGGACGAGGAAGCCAGCGACGTGGCGAAGGACATTCCCATGTTCATGGCCCACGGGCGGCAGGATCCTGTCTTGCCCATAGGTCTGGGTGAGCTGGCGCGGGAGCGTTTGTTGGAAAGGGGGCAATCGCTGCAGTGGCATGCCTATGACATGCCCCATGCGGTGTGCAAAGAGGAAATTGATGATATCGGTGCCTGGCTAAGATGGTTGTTTGACCGCGACCAACAGGCGAGATAGGGAGATTCAGTGATGGCGACGTGTGGTGAGGTGCTGGTCAAATTGTTGGAGGCATACGGCGTGGATACCGTTTTCGGGATCCCGGGTGTGCACACCGTCGAACTTTATCGGGGCCTTCCCGCCACGGGTATTCGGCACATCACGCCACGCCATGAGCAAGGCGCCGGGTTTATGGCTGACGGGTACGCGAGAGTTACCGGTAAGCCGGGCGTCTGTTTCCTGATTACCGGTCCTGGCGTGACCAATGCCGCCACGGCCATGGGCCAGGCCTACTCGGACTCGATCCCGATGCTGGTCATTTCGGCGGTAAACAACACCCAGGACCTGGCCATGGGTACGGGCCGCCTGCACGAGTTGCCTGATCAGCGAAACGTCACGGCTGGTTACACGGTATTCAGTCACACCCTGTTGAATCCCAAGGATCTTGCGGAAGTCCTGGCGCGTGCCTTCGCCTCCTTCACTGGCGAGCGTCCCGGCCCGGTGCACATCGAGATCCCGGTGAATGTGATCACCCAGGAAGTGACGTTCATCCATGACGATGCGGTGATTTGTCCGAAGCCTTCTGCGGATTACGAAGTGATTCAGCAGGCCGCACGCGAACTGGCCGCGGCAAGCAATCCCGTGATCCTGTTTGGCGGCGGCAGCGTGGATGCCAGCGCCGAGGCTGTTGAGCTGGTGGAGAAACTCGGCGCACCGACTATTCTGACCCTGGCTGCCAAGGGCGTCGTGGACGAGGCCCATCCCCTGTGTGGCGGCGCTACCCTGCCTTTCCCCTGTGTTCACCAGCTCATCGCTGAATCGGACCTGGTGCTTGCGGTGGCGACAGAGTTTTCCGAAACCGACCGCAATCTCAATCCCGATCCCATCGAGATCAATGGTCGCCTCATACGGATTGATATTGAGGCCGAGCAGTTGATGCGCACCCACAGGCCTGACCTGCCAATACTGGGGGATGCTCGCAAGGCGCTTGCCGGCTTGAACCAGGCGCTGGAAGAGCTGGATGTGGCGGGCTGGCAGGGCAAGGGCGTAGAGCGAGTCGCTAGTCTGAAGGCGGAAATTGCCTCGGGCCTTGATGACACCCTGAGACGGCGGGTCAACCTGCTGGATGTTCTGCGTGAAGCGCTTCCTCCTGAAACTGTCATGGTCACCGACTCGACCCAGTTGGCCTATGAGGCCAATCATCACTTCAGGGTGAGACAGGCCCGGGGCTATATCACTTGCACCACCGGCTACGGAACCCTGGGTTGGGCGTTACCGGCGGCGATTGGCGCCAGGCTGGGTGCGCCGGATCGACCAGTGGTCTGCATCATCGGTGACGGTGGTCTGCAGTTCACCCTGGGTGAGCTTGCCGCAGGCGTGGAGGCAGGGGTTGGCTGCGCGGTGATCGTCTGGAACAACGACGGTTACGGAGAGATAAAGGATTACATGGTAGCGAAGCAACTGCCGCTTATTGGTGTAGATCTGTTTACGCCTGATTTTGTCGGTGTGGCTCGTGCCATGGGTTGTCATGCAGAACGGGCCGGCAGTCTGGAGCAGATAGTCGAATTGGTCATGGCAAGCGCGAGCCTGGACAGGCCCACTTTGATCGAGATTCATGAAAAGGATAGTTACCTGGACCTGTAAGGCGACTTATCGCTCGGCAGACCAGAAAATATCCAGACTCTTGGTGACGCCGGATTCGGAACGCAGAGAAAGTCTTTCATTTATCTGGTAGCGAATTCTCAGCGTATTTATGGCCTCGTAAAGGCCAATTCCGTAACTGACATACAGGTCGGGTGACAGGTGCTTACCCAGCACCAGTTCCTCGTTGCCCGTATCGATGTCGCTGCTCAGCGCCACCTCATCCAGGCCCACACGGGCGCCGATTTCACCGGTAAGCAGGTTTCCACCAGCCAACGCCAGGGCATCGCCTGCGGCGCTGGCTCTTTGACCGCTGGCGGAATCCAGATCGGTCATGGGTTTGCCGGTCAGCAAGTAGGCGACGATTTCTGACTGGGGCATGCTGGGTGAAGAGAACATGGTCAGGGTTGGTTCTGACAATGTGCCGCCCACGTCGACACCAACCCGCACATTATCGGTTTCGCGAGCGGCCCGGATACTCAGTCCGGGCGTGTCGATGGGGCCGCCAGCGAACAGCAACTGTCCTCGCTCCACCTCCAGTGCCATGCCGTAGAGTTTGTACTTTCCCTTCACGACGTTAAGCTCGCCCCGGCCTGTGGTGATCTTGCCAGGCACGTCACTCAGTTCAAGGAATCCGGTGACGTTGGCGGTCAGGCCGTAGCCGTCAAACTTGACTCGATTTCCCAGTTCCAACATCACCTTGGTGGTGACCTTGAATCGTCCGCGGTCTTCACGGCTGCCCTCGCTGTTCAGCACCACTGCATCCGGGGAACTGCGTAGCGCGCTGCTAAGCTCAACCGGCCTGATGCGAGCCAGGGGTACATACAGCTTTCCGGTGATGTTTACGTCCTCGCCGTCAAGGGTCAGTGACAGGTCGGGAGATGCCTGCAGGTAAAGGTTCTGAGAATCCACCAGGGTGAGACCATCACCGGTAAGGCGAAGGTCTGCCCGGGGCTTGCCCTGCAGCAGCGCCACATCACCGCTCAGTGCCACCTGGCCGGAGCCAATCGTTGCACTGGCGACCAGTTGGGTGCTCTGGTTCTGGTTTTTCAGGTCCACGCTGACGGCGGAAATCCGGGTGCCCACCCCGGGCAAATAGGTTTCCATGTTTTCCAGGCTCAAGTGGCCCGAGGTAAGTGGTTCGTCCAGACTGCCGGAGAGGTCCAGCCGGGAACTGAGTTTTCCGGTTAGCTCTTCCAGTCCGGAAACCACGGTGTCGTATCGTGACAGGTCGGAAAGATCCACGGAGACCCATCCCCGGGCGGGCCAGGCGGTTGCGGGCCCCGGGCTTCTTTCCATGTTCAGGGCAAGCTGAATACTGTCCTGTTCTCCCAGGTCCAGCATGGCTTTAAGGTCTATGCCTTCCTGGGTCGCACTACCGTTCAGCCTGGCCGTCACGATCGAAACGGAAACCAGGTCGGCACCCGAGCGGTACCAGTTGATATTCGACTCGTCTATCTCCAGCTGGACCTGTCCGGTGAGTTCGCCGCGCTGGTTGAACTGGCCCTGCAGCTTTCCGTTGAGCAGGCCCGAAACATCAAGGGTGCTTCCCAGCAGAGGGTTCAGGATCGACAAGGGCAGCTGGGACGCCTGCAATTCAACATCACCCGCGCCATCAACCAGTTTTCCCGACAGGCAGGCATGGGCTTTTTCCTGGTCAAGGCAAAGATTTCCCAGGTGATAGTCGGTGGCGCCAATTTTCAGTGGTGTCGCAGCGGCCAGGACCCATGGCGCGGGGAATGCCGAAGAGGGGATAAGCTCAAGTCTCGAGATCTCTCCGATCCACCCAGGCTCTGCCTGGTAACCGCCCCGGGCCTGGGCGAGCAGTTCTTGTTCGCCACCGGTTAACGTGAGTGTGAGTTCGTGACTTTCCGCAATGCCCTGCACCTGGACGTCCAGGTCGCCCAGCAGGTGCCCCGCGTTGTGTAACCCCCTGGCTTGCAGCGACAGACTTGATGCGACCTGGGTCGCCAGGTTTGCTGATAATTGAGCCTCAATGACCCCGCCTCGCCAGTCACCGAAGCTCGGCTGCTCGGCGGACACAAAGCCCTCCACTGTCGGACTTTCTAGTGGCCCGGACAGAGCAAGTTCCGCCGCCAGGGTGCCATCCAGTGCTGGCAGCCAGCCCGTTACCCGCATTGTCGTGACCTGTACTTGGAAATCCAGGTTTTCCGCCAGGGTACCCGAGGCCGTGATCGTGCCTTTCCCCAGGCGCAACTCCAGGGCCTCCAGTTTGAGTTGCTCCGGATTGAGCGTCATTGAGCCCTGGCCAGAGAGTTTTTCACCGCCGATTTCACCGCTCAGTTTTTCCAGGTCTACTGTGAGCCGTGTACCGGTCTCGTCCATGGCCAGCCCGAGACCAGCCTCCAGGTTCAGCACTCCCGGAGGAATCCGTCCCGGGAAGGACGCATCCAGAGTAGAACTATCCAGCCCCGCCGCGTTGATATGGCCCCCCGCCCGCAGGCCATCCTGCCAGTCCAGTTCAGCGTTACCCACTACGCTGCCATTCATTACTTCTGCCAGGAAACCAGTGATAAGCAATCCCTTTTCGCTTCCCGTTGCGGAAGCCTGGAGAGTGATTTCAGGGTAGTCATCAATTTGACTGTCGGTGCTGACTTGCAAGGTGTAGGCGGAAGGGGTTCCCGACATGCTGGCTGTGCCAGCCGAGCGCAACTGCTTGCCGGCCGTGGCCAGGTCCAGGTCATTCCATTGGGCGGTCAGATGGAATGCTTGCTCGGCAGATAGCGGAATCGTTCCGGCCGCCAGGATCTTGCCGCTGGTCCCCTGGGCCCTGATATCCAGCGCCTGCAACTGGATATGATCTGCTTCGATAATGCTCTGCAGTGCGATATCGACGCCGGGCAGCTCGGCCCACTGCAATGTGCCTTGTGCGCTAATGGCCCTGCCATCAATTGAAAAACCCATGGCTGCAGTCAGGGATTGGTCCGGCCAGCTATCTTGCAAGGCGCTGAGGTTGAGCTTTTGGGCATCCAGCATGCCTTCAATCAGAGGCGTTGGAAGGGCAAGATCCATGCTTAGTTCAAGACTGGCCGGGGCCGGTTGGAGCAGCTTGCTGCGAATGTAGGGCTTGGCCAGTACACCACCGAGTTCTGATCGACCAAGCAGTTCCTCGCTGAGCAGTCCCGGAATATTCCACTCAACGGTTCCGCTTAATTTGTGCGGCAGTTGCCCCTCTATCTGCAGATGGGATTTTGACAGGCTGACATCCGTGCGCTGCAGCTCATCCACCTTGATGATGATGGCCCGGGAATTCCAGCTGGCTGCTCCCCGGAAGCGTTCAAGCAATCGCACGGCACTGCCGTTGCTGACAAAAGAAAGACCGTCAATCGTGAGGTTCTTCAGGCTCAGGCTCACCGGAAGTTCGGGCAGTGCCAGGGAGCCGGGTTCACTTTTCGCCTGCTGCCCGGCCTCAGTAGATTCAAGGCGGGTAATTACCAACTCGCGGGCGTTGAGGTGCTTTAGATTTACCCGCCCTCGCAGCAAGTCTCCTGCCCACCAGTCCAGTTCCAGGTCCTGGGCGGTGACGGTGATGTCTGCACTGACGATATTCAGACCCCGAATCTGCATGGGTCCAGCCAGACTCCCGTCCAGGGAAGACGCTTCGATTGTCAGGGGAAGATTTTCAGAGGCCAGCGAGAAGCCCCAGCGCAGGGCCGCGGAACTATGCAGCACCCAGGTCAGCCCTAATCCGAGCAGCAGCAGGAACATCAAACTCAGTGGCGGAAGTCGTCGCTTCATAGCTCCGGCCCCACTGAAACGTGCAGCCGGGGCGCCCGTTCTGTATCTGAAATACTCTGCGCGATATCGATCTTTATCACGCCGATCTTGGACCGCCAGCGCAGACCGACCCCGACGCTGTTTTCAAATTCGTCCGCGGTGGTATTGAATGCGTTTCCGCTATCAGCGAAGACTGCGACCCCCCAGGGACCCTTGATCACGTGATCGTATTCCACGCTGCCAACCAACAAGTGTTTTCCGCCCAGCGCGTTACCGCTTGGCCCGGGTGGGCTGATGCTGTTGTACCGGTATCCGCGGACGCTGTCATCGCCGCCGGTAAAGAAGCGCCGTGAGACCGGCAGCAGGTCAAAGTCCTCAGTCCATGTTGTGCCCGCCTCACCGCGCAGTAACAATGTGCCGCGGCTTCCCACTGGCATCATGAGTTTTGCCTGCAGGCTGGCCTGAATGAAGTTGGTTTCCAGGCCCAGGCCGGTACCAGAGGCCTGGACTTCACCGAGAATCTTGAAGCCGTTCACAATGCCAAATCGGGTCTCAGACCAGGTGCGTATCATGCGCAGCGATGGGACCCAGTACTGGTCATGCCGGGTGTAGTTCACCAGGTCCGAGGTTTCGTTCTGGTAGCTCAATGTCGTCTGGCGCTGCCATTCTCCGGGAACACGTATAAGAGTGGCCCGGGTATACATGCGTTTGCTGTTTGCGTCTCCCAGGTCTTCATCAACGGTACCGGCGCTAAGCGCCAGGCGTTCCAGCACCGGGTTGCCGATGGGAATGATGTAGGTCGAATTAAAGTTCCAGGTAATGGGTGAATAGCGGGCGTCAAATGCCAGGCTGTGTCCGGAGCTGTTTATCCGGCGCATGGTCCAGTTGCCGCTCACGCGGTAGCCGGTGTCGCTGCCGTAACCCCAGCCGACCCCGTAACGGTGTCGCTTGCCTTTTTCTGCGGTGATGCGAACGGGGACCAGGCCGTCCATAGACTCTGCACGATCGGCACTGACGTCTACCGTGCTGAAAAAGTCTGTGGCGTAAAGTGTCTGCTTGGCCATCAACAGGCGGTTGGAAGAGAAAGGGTCTCCTTCCTTGATATTTACGTAACGGGATAGCAGTTCATCGTCAATCACGTCCTGGTCTATGATCAACGGCCCGAAGTGAAACCTCTCCCCGGTCTGCAGGATTAGCCGAACATCCGCGGAACGTGTGACCGGGTTAATCAAAATCTCGCTGAATTCAAATTCGGCATTCAAGTAACCCAGGTCCAACGCGGCGCGCCGCAGGCGCTGCTTGGTTTGATCGTACTGGCCGTGCAGGGCACGTTGGCCCGGCCCCATGGGCAGGCTGGAAAGAATGTTCTGAAATGCCTGCTCGGTTTCGCCAGTACCGTTTACCTGTATGTCGAGCATTTGCCAAAGGGTGGGGTCGCCCGGGTCGATATTCACCTTCACGTGTAAATCATCACCATCCCGGGTCATTTCACTGGTGATTACCGGGGAGTAATAGCCGAAAGGCTCCAGGGACGAGCTGGCGGCATTTTCTATACGCTGCAACAGCCTTTTCATCCTGAGATCAGTTGGGGTTCTCCCCGGACGGAAAGAGCCAGCCTCCAGGTAGGCCCTCACGTTTTCTTTTTCGGCCCCCTCTACACCAGACACGGAGAACGTTACCTCGGCCTGAGCCGCGGAACACAGTGCCAGTGCCAGAAAGATTATGAGGCGAAAGAATCTCATAAGAATAGTTTGTGTCGCCTCAGCCTGGGGGCAGGTTGTGGATCGCAACTTCGGGTAGTTCACCGGCCACGGCGATGCCGAGAATTCGACCGTAGAAAGCCAGTTCGCTTTGCAGGCTTGTCGCAATGGTTTGCGAATTTCGAAACCCATGGCCCTCTCCCTCGAAAGAAAGATAGGCAACAGGCAGGCCTTGCTTTAGCAATAGTTTGTACATGTTTTCAGACTGCTCGGGAGGGACAACCTTGTCACTTAACCCCTGGAACAATATGAGGGGCATACGAATATCTTCTGCGTGTCTGGCGGGCGATCTTTGGGCGATAATTTCATTCACGTCACCACCTCCCAGCAGGGTGCTATCGTAGCGCGACTCAAACTTATGAGTGTGCTCCAACAGGCTCTGGAGGTCACCAATTCCATAATAACTCGCACCAGCACTGAATTGCCTGTGAAAGGCGGCTGCGCAAAGTACCAGGTAGCCGCCGGCACTGCTGCCGCGGATCAGTAATCGGTTAGGGTCTGCCAGGCCCATCTCGCACAAGGCGCGACTTCCATAGACGCAGTCTTCGACGTCGGCGACTCCCCACTTTCCGTAAAGGGCGCGGCGATAGGGACGGCCGTAGCCGGTGCTACCGCGGTAATCCACGTCGAATACGGCGAAGCCCCTGCTGGTCCAGAATTGAATTCGCAGGTCCATGGCTGTCGATGCGCCTGCGGTTGGCCCGCCATGGCAAACGATAATCAGGGGAGGAAGTTCGCCTTCCAGGCCCCGGGCCAGCGGATTTTTTGGCGGGTAGTGGTAACCACGGCTGAGTTGTCCGTCGCTGGTGGGAAACTCAATGTAGCGGGGTCGTGATATCCAGGCATGGTCCGGGTCCAGGGTAATGCTTTTGCTGAGAGTCTCCGGCCTGGAGCCATCCGGTTCACAGCAATACAGTGTGTTGGCCTGGGCCGGTGACCCGCCCAGCAGCAAGATTTTGCCGTCCTCAACCGCCAGGTGCTCAATAGCGGTACAGGGTAATTCCAGCTTTCGGGTTTCGCCGGTATCCAGGTCGATAGTCATTGCAGTGTTTTGCCCGGGACCCTTGAAACTGGCTACTGCGGTATGCGTGTCAACCAACCCGTAGGCGCTCATTCCGAACACCCACTGGGGCAGACCCATTTCGGCCTTCTCCCGGGTGACCTGCCTGCAGCCGTTTTCATCCCGGCAATACAGATTCCACCAGTCATCGGCATCGGAGACATAAAACAGCCGTCCATCCCCGGCCCATAATGGCTGGAAGATGGATTCTTCGGCGGAGCCTGCCAATTGTTGGCAATTCTCCAACTCGCCCCGGGAGTTAAATTCACCCACCCACAATTCGCTGCTGTCCCATGGCATGTTGGGGTGGTTCCAGCATAACCAGGCGAGGCGCTTCCCATCAGGGCTGAGGCGCGGATTGCTGTAGAAGTCTCGGCCACTGGCCAGGGATTTCAGCTCGCCTGAATCCAGGTTTATCGCTACCAACGAATTGCGGGGTTCATCTTGCGCCCGGTGTTCCTCGCAAATCGCGAGCAGGAACCCCCTTTGGGCATCCAGTTCAAAATCTGCGAAGCGATGTTCGGGATAGCCAGCCAGCTCTCGCGGCCCGTCCGGGCTTGTTTCATAGATATGCTGATCCTTGAAATCAACGAACCAGCATCGTCCCGAGGCGGCGACGAACGGGGCGCCACCATATTCGTGCACCCGACTCCTGACATTGAATGGTTCCGGGCTAAGCTCTCGCGTCGTGCCGTCAGGACCCCGGCAAACCAGTACCGAGCGACCGTTTTCCTCTGGCCGTCCCTCTATCCAGTAAAGGGTTCCCTGGTCGGCAGCAGGCGAGGACAGTCGGATGCTGTCGCCGGTGATCAGCTCGGTGCTGATCCGGGATGGCCAACTGCCGTAAGGGAGGGGGCTGCAGGCGGTGGTCGTCATTTTTGTCAGGTGTCCTGGTCTGGGGAAAACGTGAACTGTCGGGTGGCAGTGGGCAGGCCGTCGCGGTCGAAGCTTCTTTCGGTAAAACTGAACTCTCCGTGCTGATCCTGGCGGATCAGGCTGGTACACCGAGTGCCATATTCTTCATTCACTATAAACGCAGGCGACAGCATTCGTTCCCATTGTTTGCCTATGCCGGTGTCTGGCAGGTCTTCGTCGCGGGCCGGCTGCCGGTCGCGCATTAGATCCAGCATGGCCTCCTCGCTCCAGCGTAACTGCAGTTGCTCGTTCAGGGCCTTTTTCAGGCGCGTGACCTTGGGCCAGGGCGTATCCAGAAAATGATTGCTCAGGGCGTACAGGCCGGGTTCCAGGGATCGTCTGTGCATACCCCGGTTGCTGAAATACCCCAGGCTCTCGCCGTCGTAAAAAATAAGGTTGAAGCCGGCGTAGTCATCGGCTTGTTCGTGCAGGCTGTTCCAGTGAGCGTCGCCGTCCACGCCTTCCAGGAACCGAGTCACCAGTTCGCCCCGTGAGCGCTTTGCCGGCTCACTGCCACCTTCTCTGAAATTTGTCACCACGGCGAAACGCCCCTGGCGGTTTAATCCAAGCCAGGTTCCATCGGCCTGCAGATCCCTGCCTGCCAGGATGCCTGCGGGATTGTCCCACCAATGGGCCGGGGCTGAGGGCCGCCGATGAAATTCATCGCGATTGCCAAGGAAGACGAGTGGTGATTCCGGCAGGGTGCGCCAGGCAAAGGTAATCAGGCACATAACAAAGAGTGGATTCGCAGTGTTGGAAGGGGTTCAAGCATACCGAAAGATGCCTGAATCGCATCGACCGGCGTCTCACTACCAGGCGCGTACTTCGGTCAGGGGCGTGTCGGAACCGGCATCGTGCCAGGCCTGGATCAGCCGGTAGGAAATTGACAGGGAGGGGGGCAGCTTGATGGTTTGCGAGGTCAGTTCCTCCCGGGTAAACCACCGTGCATCCTCCAGTTCTTCGTCAATGAGCCGGATTTCGGTGGAGCTGGCGGTGGCATAAAAACCCAGCATCAGGGATGAGGGAAAGGGCCAGGGTTGGGAAGAGTGATAGCGCGGTGAATGCACGCGTACCCCGGTTTCCTCGTACACCTCCCGGATCACGGCATCCTCCAGGCTTTCCCCTGGCTCAACAAATCCGGCAATCGTGGAATAGCGCTGGGCGGGCCAGGTGGCTTGTCTTCCCAGCAGGCAGCGTTCTCCGTCTTCCACCAGCACGATGATGGCCGGGTCCAGGCGGGGGAACTGGTGCTTGCCGCAGTCCGGGTTGGAGCAGGCCAGCACATGACCGCCGAACTCAAAATTCACCGACTCGCCGCAGCGGCTGCAATGGGGGTGTCGTTGCTGCCAGAGCATTACTGCCCTGGCATAGCCCAGCACTGCCGAGGTGTTGGCGTCCAGTGAGTAGGCCAGGCTGTACAGGTCCATGAACTCGCCGTGTTCGGCCAGGGCGTCCATTTCGCTATCCAGCGCCTCGAATGCGAAGGTTGCGCGGTCTTCCCACAGGCCCAGGAAGGTCAGGCGATCGCCTGTCACGCCGATGTCCCGGACCCGGGCGCTGTCCAGCATGCAAGGCCGTGGCGTGCCCTGGATGTTCACCAGGCTGCGGCCGTCTGACAGGGGCAGGAACCGGGAATTCTCGTGCTGCATGGCCTGGGATAGCCAGGCAGCATCCTTGCGCAGGTGGGCGGCCCGGTCCACCGGGGCTGCTGCAAAGGAATTGGCTGCTGAAATAGCGGGTGGTTTCAAGGTGTCGGTCAAAGGGGTAACTCGCGAGAAGCGATGACTATTCCGTCTTCATCCGCGTACACCCAGTCTCCCGGTCTGATGGATACGCCGGCGAATTGCACTGGCAACTCTTTCTCCCCGGCGCCGAGTTTTACGCTCTTCAGGGGGCAGGTTCCCAGGGCACGAATGCCAATGGGCATCTTGCCAATGACTTTGCTGTCGCGTATCGGGGCGTTGACGATAGCCCCGGTCCAGCCGTTATCGATAGCCAGCTTTGCCAGCATGTCTCCTAGCAGGGCGCAGCGCAGCGAACCGGTTCCGTCTACCACCAGGATTCTCCCCATTCCGTCGCTTTCAAACGCCTCGCGCACCAGGGAATTGTCTTCGAAAACCTTTACGGTGGCTGCCGGCCCGTAAAAGCGGGCGGTCCCGCCATAGGCCCGGAATAGCGGTTGGGCTATTTGTAGTTCTTCGCTGAAGCTGTCGCATAAGTCGGCGGTACACCAGTTCATGTTCTGGCTCCTCCATGAGATGTGCCGAATTACATTCAGGGTACCTTTTCGGCTCCGGGTCTGCCATGGCTGTCTGGAATCGAATGGTTCATTGCAGGGAGCCGAGGCAGCAGGCCGGGCAGACAACGTCATTGGCGTCCAGCGTGTCCCGCAAGAACGACACTTCGCAGCGGCGGCAATTTGTCATACCGACCACGTGTCCTCTGCAAAGCGCATCGATCAAGTTCCAGGCGCGCTCAAAGCTCAGCCCGGGGGGGTTGTGCAGGACCATGTACGCCTCGTAGGCGTCGCAGAACTTTTGTCCGTATTCGGCGCTGGATGCGGGGAGTGCCAGGGTGATCCTGTCTTGCTCGTTGAACCTGATAATGCCGGCGGCCAGGCAAACCCGGATAAATGTCGTTGCCTCCAATTGCGCCGTGAGATTGCGGGTAAAATACTCGGGCTGCCTGGGAGTCTTCCCGCGATGTCGGGTTACCGGGCAGCCGTCCTGGCGGAAATAGACGTTGTAGAGCTTGCGTATCCGATCTTCGCTCAGGCCGGTGCAACGGCGGATCAAGTAGGTTCTGACTTCGTGACCGATCATTCTGATGGCCAGGTCCCTGCGAGATTGCTCGCGTGTGTAGCGGGTTAGCGTGGGCGTCATGCTGGCTTCTCCTGGAGTACGGCGTGATGGGTTAATTGAACCTTCACTCTATTTGAATTATTTGAAGTGAAAATACTATATTTGGGTTAAAAAGCCCAATAATGTCTTTTATATCCAGCTCAAACAGTGTTTAATGTTCCATTCCTAT
>Ga0224507_10000268_pt1 | contig 21162 bp, 17 predicted proteins | sample SF_Jan12_sed_USG_3_FD_170159 | JGI IMG/M metagenome (GOLD analysis project Ga0224507, IMG submission 170159) | Sediment microbial communities from San Francisco Bay, California, United States - SF_Jan12_sed_USGS_13 | ecosystem: Environmental > Aquatic > Marine > Sediment | place: USA... | reverse complement strand
CTGTTCGGCAAGAACGTGGTCGGCGGCGCCATTAGCATTAGCACGCAGAAGCCGAGCGACGAATTCATTGCCAAGTTCGGCATCACGGCTGGCAATTACGATGCGCTTGCAGTTCGCGGTCTGATCAGCGGCAGCATTTCCGACAACGTAAACGGCTCGTTCTCGTTCAGTCAGCGCAAGCGCGACGGTTATGTTGAGAATGTTGTTGACAGCATCGACTACCATGATGAAGACAATATCAGTTTTCGCGGCCAACTCGCGTTTGCGCCGAGTGATTCGGTCGACGTTCGCCTGGTGGCAGATCACTCGAAAGACGATCAGGCCGGCAACTGCCGCAACGTCAACAACCTGAGTTTGAATGATCCTCTCATGCTCGCTGTCGTATATCCCCCTGTAATCGATTCGACAACGGGCGGTGACATCCGCAAGTGCGCGTCGTCGCTGGGCGCATTCCAGGACCGTGAAATCAACGGGCTGATGGCGCGCATCGACTGGGATTTGGCGAATGCAACGTTGACGTCCATTACCGCGTACCGCGAGACCGATTACCAGTGGTCAGAAGATCTCGCGGGCATGCCGCTGGGCCTTACACCATTCAACCTGATCGATGCGGCTGACGAGAAGTCTGATCAGCTGAGTCAGGAATTTCGCCTGACGTCGACTGGAGACGGGAATGTGGACTGGCTGGTGGGTGCGTTCTTCATGGAGGAGAATGTCGATCGTGCCGAGAATTTCGTCGGCTCTTTTGGTCCACCGATCGCCGCGCAGGGTTTTGCCCTGCTTGACGGCGATATTATTTTTGCGCAGGACAACAAGACGACGAGTACGGCGCTATATGGTCAGCTCAACTGGCGAATCAGCGACCGCTTCTCCTGGAACATCGGTGGCCGCTTTGCGAAGGACGATAAGAAGATCACGCAGGGACTGATCAACCTCGAAGATCCCGCGTTTGACAGTGCATTGCTGAGCGCGTTGCTCGGCGTTCCCGTGAATCTTGTCATCCTCGGCATTCCGGCGAACGGTCCGGGCGAGTTGCTCGCGTTTATTGGCAGCGGCGATCCGTCGGTTCTGACCGTGCCATACACGGCGGATGCATCCGACGACTGGAGCGAATTCGTACCGTCGACGAGTTTGAACTGGCAGTTCGGTGACAATAACCTTGTCTATTTTACGGCGTCCAAAGGGTACAAGAGTGGTGCCTATGTCGCGCAACGGACCACTGCCGCGACGGCAGTCGTGCCGCTGGATCCTGAGTTCGCGACCAACTTCGAACTCGGCCTCAAGACCCAGTTCGCTGATAATCGTGTCCGACTCAATGCCAGCGTGTTCACGATGGACTATACGGATTTGCAGGTATTCCGCCTCGTTGGCTCACTGCTCGTCGGTGCGAGCGCCGAGGCAACCAGCTCCGGGCTCGAGATTGATCTGACGGCTCTGGCAAGCGAAGACTGGGTACTCAGTGCGAGCTACGGCTATCTGGATGCCGAGTACGACAAGTTCATCTCGGGTTCCGATGACTTCAAAGGCAATAAGTTGCCGAGATCGTCCGAGGACAGTTTCAGCATCAACAGCAACTACACATTCAATCTAAACGGCGGCTCGACTATCGACTGGAACGTCAATTACACGCAAAAAGGCGACTACTTCATCGAAGTCAGTAACAGCGACGCGTCCAAAGAAGACGGTTACGGTCTGCTCAATTCCAGTCTTGCGTGGATGAGCGCCGACGGCAACTGGGAATTCGTCGCGTGGGGCAAGAATATTACGGACGAGGAGTTTCGCACCCACAGCATCATTAGCAATATTGCTGGCACCGTGGATCTCTGGAACATGCCGCCGACCTATGGCTTGACCGTCAACAAGACATTCCAGTAATGGCTGACGGGCGGGCAACAACGAGAAAGGGGGCAGCAGCCCCCTTTCTCGTTGTCTTATGGCTATGTTGTGCCATTAGCGCTTGTGGTGGCAGCGATGATCCCGGCGTCGACGACAGTCGCTACGACGTCGTCATCGCAGGCGGCCGCGTGATCGACCCGGAGTCCGGCCTTGACGCGATTCGCAATGTCGGCATCAACGGTGGCAGCATCACAGCGGTTTCTAAAGCGCTGTTACCGGGCGTGACGACAATTGATGCGACCGGTCTCGTCGTTGCTCCGGGTTTCATTAACATTCACAGCCATTCCTGGACTCCGCTCGGCCAGGAATTCGAACTAAAGGACGGTGTGACGACATCACTCGAACTCGAGTCAGGCGCTTATCCGGTGAGCGAGTTCGGTACGCACGCGCCGATCGCGATCACCGACCGGCCGCGCATCAACTACGGCGCCTCTGTTGGGCACGCGTGGATAAGGTCGGCATTACTCGAAGCGGGCGAAGCATTATCCGGCGCCGATGCCATGGTCGCACGCGCGATCGCCGAAGGCGGCGCAGGCGACATGGAGAGGCCTGCATTTCGCGCGCCACTGTCGCCGCGACAACGCGAAGAACTCGGGAAACATCTCGAGGACGGGCTCGATCAGGGTGGGCTCGGCATCGGCGTGCTGCTCGATTACATGAGTGAAGTTGTCGACGACGCGGAAATGCAGGTCGTGTTCGACGTCGCGGCCGAGCGGCAGGCGCCGGTCATCGTGCACATCCGGCGCGGCATCGCGGGCGACACCGCCGGCCTGCTCGAGATCATTCGCTACGCGAAAGCAAGCGGTGCACCCGTCCATATCTGCCACGTCCAGGCCAATGCGATGGGAAACATCCACGAGTTTCTGCGCCTGATTCGCGCAGCCCGCGCGGATGGTGTCCGCATTACTACGGAGTCTTTTCCGTACAACGCTGCCTCGACCTCGAATACGGCTGCCGTCTTCAATCGCGACTGGCAGACGATATTCGACATCACGTATGAAGACGTCGAGTGGGCCGCGACGGGCGAGCGCTTCACCGAGAAAACGTGGCACGAGTACCGGGAGAAGCATCCTGGTGGAACGATCATTCATCACTACAACAAGGAAGAGTGGACCAGCGTCGCGACCAACGCGCCGGATGTCATCGTTGCTGCGGACAGCTTTCCGATTTTCACATTGGAGCAAAAGGTTGCACCGTTCGGCATCGGCACGAACTCGCGCGTGCTCGGACGTTACGTCAGGGAAAAGGGCAGCCTGAGTCTTGCTGACGCTATCGCAAAGATGACCTATCTTCCCGCCGCCGTGCTCGACGATTACAGCCCGGCGATGGCGCTCAAAGGTCGCATCCGGCGGGGCGCTGATGCGGATATCACGGTATTCGATCCGGAGACTGTCATCGACAACGCGACGTACCGGGATCCGTATCAGGCTTCGAGTGGCATTGAACACGTCATCGTTGGCGGACAGATCGTCATTCGCGACGGCGAGATGCAGGAAAACGTGTTCCCGGGACGGCGCGTACTGCGTTAGCCGGGCATCTGGCGTTCAGACCCGTTCGAACTCGGCCGTGAAATGTCGCAGAAATTGCGGCGCCTCGACGATACGCATGCCGCGAACCTTTTCGCGTCGCTCCCAGACGAGGTTAATTGCCTCGATCACGTAGTCCATATGACTCTGCGTATACACCCTGCGGGGGATTGCGAGGCGCAGCAGCTCGAGACGAGCAGGGTGCTCTTCGCCCGTATGCGGATCGAGCCCGAACATGACAGAACCAATCTCAACACTGCGAACACCCGCCTCGATGTAGAGTTCGACGGCTAACGCCTGGCCCGGATACTGCAGCGGCTCGATGTGCGGCAGGAAGCGGTGAGCATCGATGTAGACGGCGTGGCCGCCTGCCGGGGCGAGCACAGGAATGCCGGCTTCAAGCAGATGTCGCACAACGTAACGCGTTGACCGCAGCCTGAAGTCAAGGTAATGCTCGTCGAGAATTTCACACAGCCCAACGGCAATCGCGTCGAGATCGCGGCCGGCCAGTCCGCCATAGGTCGGAAAGCCTTCGGTGAGAATCAGTATGTTGCGCTCGCGGTGCGCCAGCTCCGCATCGTTGGTGCACAGGAAGCCGCCGATGTTGGCGAAAGCGTCCTTCTTGGCCGACATGGTGCAGCCGTCCGCGTAACTGAACATCTCACGCGCGATGTCGATCGTCGGGGTAGTTTCGAAGCCCGGCTCACGCCGCTTGATGAAATGCGCGTTTTCGGCGAAGCGGCAGGCGTCGAGGTAGAACGGGATGCCGGCGCCACGCGCGATGCGGCTGATCTCGCGGATGTTCGCCATCGAAACCGGCTGTCCGCCGCCGGAGTTGTTGGTCACGGTGACCATGATGAGCGGAATGTGCTCGGGGCCCATCTCAGCCACGAGTTTTTCGAGCGCCTCGATATCCATATTGCCCTTGAACGGGTAGCTGGAATCGAGGTCATCGGCCTCTGCGCAGGGCAGGTCGACGGCCTCGCCGCCGCAGAACTCGATGTTCGCGCGCGTCGTGTCGAAGTGGGTGTTATTCGGGATGACCGAGTCCGCTTTGACCATGACGCCGAACAGGATGTGCTCGGCGGCGCGCCCCTGATGCGTGGGGATGACCTGCTCGAAGCCGAAGATGTCCTTGACGGTGTCACGAAACCGATACCAGCTTCTGGCGCCGGCATAGGATTCGTCGCCGCGCATCATCGCCGCCCAGGCTTCGGAGGACATCGCGCTGGTGCCCGAGTCGGTCAGGAGATCGATGATGACGTCTTCCGCACGCAACCGAAACGGATTGAACTTTGCCGCTTCGATCATCTGCACGCGCTCGCCGCGCGTCGTCAGCTTGATGGGTTCGACCATCTTGATCTTGAATGGCTCGATGATGGTTTTCATGCGATTTGCTCGAAGCGTGCCTGGAAGAATCGCAGCATTTCTGGCTCGTAAGTGAAGCGCAGCCCTTTGATCTCGTCTCGTCGGCGCATGACCTCTTCGACTGCCTCGACCGTCACGTCCATGTGCCCTTGCGTATACACCCTTCGCGGGATCGCCAGTCGCACCAGTTCCAGTTTCGGTCTGTGATTTTTGCCGGTGATCTTGTCACGACCAGCGGAGACGATCCCTCGTTCCATCGATCGAACGCCCGATTCGACATACAGCGCCGCCGACAAGGCCTGCGCCGGGAATTGTTCCTGTGGAATGTTCGGCAGCATCTTCGTTGCGTTCAGGAATACGGCGTGGCCGCCAATCGGATTGACAATCGGCACACCGGCCTCTCTGAGATGGCGGCCCAGGTACTGCACCTGACCGACGCGCGCGTGGATGTGATCGTCCTGAACGCTCTCTGTGATGCCGATCGCAAGGGCCTCCATGTCGCGACCGGCCATGCCACCATAGGTATGCAGACCTTCGTACACGACGACCAGGCCGCAGGCTTTTTCATAAAACTTTGCGTCGTTCATCGCAAGGAAACCGCCGATATTGACTATGGCATCCTTCTTGGCAGACATCGTCGCCGCGTCGGTTAGCGCACAAATCTCGTAGACGATCTCCCGGATCGACTTGTCTTTGTAGCCTTCTTCACGCGCCTGGATGAAATGGGCGTTCTCGGCGACGCGCGTCATGTCGTGCACGAGCATGATGCCGTGCTTGTCGCACCATGCGCGCAGCTTCTTGAGGTTGGCAAGCGATATCGGCTGGCCGCCCGCCATGTTGACGCAGGTCGCCATGCAGACGTAAGGGATTTTCTCCGCGCCAACTTCATCGACGAGCGCGTCCAGCTTGTTGAAGTCGAAATTGCCTTTGAAGGGGTGCTCGGAGTCAGCGTCGTGTGCCTCATCGATGATGGCATCGACGAACGTCGCGCCCGCGAGCTCCTGGTGCAGGCGCGTCGTCGTGAAATACATGTTGCCCGGCACGTAGTCGCAGTCTGATATCAGGATCTTGCTCAGGATGTTTTCGGCGCCGCGGCCCTGGTGGCACGGCACCGTGTATTCGTAGCTGTAGTACTCCTTCACCGTGTCCCGCAACCGATAGAAATTGCGGCTGCCGGCATAAGCCTCGTCGCCCATCATGAGTCCCGACCACTGCCGGTCGCTCATGGCGCCCGTCCCGGAATCCGTCAACAGATCGATGTAGACGTCTTCGGAACGCAGCAAAAAGGTGTTGTAGCCAGCCTCTCGAATGGCTTTGAGGCGGTCTTCGCGGCTGGTCATCTTGATCAGCTCGACCATCTTGATCTTGTAAGGTTCGGCCCAGGATTTCATGGTCATAGTTGCACCGCCGGGTAATCAAGGCTATCCGGGATCAACCACAAGCATAGGGCGTCGTGCCCGGGGCAACCTATACGTAAAAGTACCGCTCCCGGGAGCGCTAGATCGTCGCGACCGGTTCGAGTTGCCGGGTCGCGGCGGCGGCGGCGGCATCGATGTCTACCTGAGCGAGTGTCTCTGCGTCGTTTGTGAATTCCTCGAGCAGCGTCTCTTGCACTGCGCCGCGCTGCTGAGCGACCGAGTAGGGTATCTCCGCATGAAACATGACCATCGAGTAGCGCGGGATAAAACGGTCGGGCAAACGCCGTTCGAGCTCGAACGACAGTTCCTTGCGCAGCGCAAACTTGGGGTCACGGACCGTATCCCGCATCTCCACGTAGTTCTCGAGCGCCATATCCGCGATCGCGTTGGCATTCTTGTGTTGTTCATCCTCGTACTGCCTGAAGACCTCATCCCAGCCCGCGTCGCTGCCGTCGAGGATTCGATCGAGCACGACGCAATCCTCGAACGCGAGGTTCATACCCTGGCCGTGGAACGGCACAATCGCGTGAGCGGCATCCCCGAGCAGGAGTACGTCGCCACGATCATGCCAGTGCTGACAGCGGACGGTACCGAGCAGGCCGAGCGGATTCTCCACTAATGAACGTGCCGGGTCGGTGATCAACGGTGCGACGTCGGCAAAGTACTTGTCCATAAACTCCGTCGCGGCTTGCTCTGTCGTGAGCGAGGCGAAGCTAACCTTGCCCTCATTCGGCATAAACAGGGTCAGCGTAAAGTCGCCACCCGGGTTTGGCAGGGCAATGAGCATGAATTCGCCGCGTGGCCAGATGTGCAGCGCATGCGGTTCCAGTTGAAACGCGCCGTCGGGCCCAGACGGAATGACCAGTTCCTTATAGCCGTGCGCCAGCAGGATCTCATTCGCACCTACGATGCCGGACTCATGCAGCGCATTACGCATGACCGAGCCCGCGCCATCGGCGGCAATGATCGGGCTCGCCTCGATCTCGTAGTCGTTGTCCGCTTCGATGTCGAGTACGCGTGCGTGCCGTGCGGCGCGGTCATAGCCAGTCAATGCATGCCCAAAATGAATTTCCACATTGTCGAGGTCATCGGCCGCATCCAGCAGCAGCTTGTTCAACTCGCCGCGTGAGGCCGAGTAGATTTGCTCTTCGTCGCGCTGGCCGTAAGGCAGAAACTCCGTTGATCCGTCAATTTCGTGCACCAGGCGTCCACGCATTGGTACAAGCAGCGGGCCAACGCGCTCGAGCACGCCTGCTTGTCTCAGGCCATTGATACCGCGCGACGAGAGCGCGAGGTTGATCGAGCGGCCGGCCGCCGCGAACTCTCCGCGTGGATCGGTATTGCGTTCAAACAGGCTGACCGTCATGGCCTTTCGTGCGAGCATCGTCGCAAGCAAGGTTCCGCACTGCCCTGCGCCGAGAATATTGACGTGTGTGCTCCGCATCACGAGATCTCCATCATGACTGTCCCCTGACCTGAAAAACTCGCGGGATTCGCTTGTCGAGTCGCACCGCGGTGAGTTGCCGCCCCCAGACACAGCCCGTATCAAGACATATGATGTCGGGTAGAACGACTAGGCCGAGTACCGACCAGTGCCCGAACACGATGCGCGTACCGGTCCATTTTGGATTCTTGAAGTCGTACCACGCCGTGAGATTTTTTCGCGCCCGATACGGCGATCCGCTGTGCGAGAAATTCAGCCCTTTCTTGTTCGTCAGCATGCGCATGCGCGTCAAGCAGTTGATGATGAAACGCAGTCGCTTGTACCCGACAAGGTCTTTCGACCACTCCACCGGTGTATTGCCGTACATCTTACGCAGCAGCGATTCGTAATCGTCGCCTTGCAGCGCCGCTTCGACCTCGGCGGCATGCGCCAGCGTTCCCTTGACGCTCCAGTTTGGATGCGTACCGGCGTGCACGAGAAGGGTCTTGATCGACTTGTCGTAATGGGCGAGCGGGCAATGCCGCAGCCAGTCAAGCAGCTCGTCGCTGTCGCCAGCTCGCAGTACCGACTGCAGGGTTTCGAAGCGATTTATGTTGCGAATCTTGCCGGCGGCAAGCGCCAGCAGGTGCAGGTCGTGATTACCCAACACGGTTATTACGGAGTCGCCCAACGATTTCACGAAGCGCAGCATTTTCAGCGACTTGGGACCACGGTTTACAAGATCGCCAGTAAGCCATAGGGTGTCGTCTGCGGGGTCGAAGCGCAGCTCATCGAGCAACTCGCAGAATGGGTCGTAGCAACCCTGCACGTCTCCGATCGCGTAAAGCGCCATAGCTGGCCCGGGATCTAGTGCAGGACGCCCGGCACCGCAAGCGTGAACGGAGCTATCGGCGCGTCGAAGTTCACACCATTGTCAGCTTCCATGCGATACAGCCCCTGCATTGCGCCGACGGGTGTTTCGAGCACGGCCCCGGAGGAATAGCGGAACTCTTCGCCCGGGTTCAAATGCGGTTGCTCACCTACAACACCATCGCCGCTGACCTCCTGGACCTTGCCATTTGCATCGGTGATGATCCAGTGGCGACTGATCAGCCGCGCCGGCACATCGCCGTTATTCGAGATCGTTATCGTGTACGCAAACACGTAGCGATCCGAATCGGGCTCGGACTGCTCATCGACGTAGTCGGTGGCGACCTGAATGTGGATATCGCAGCTCTTGTCGTTCATCGGGCATCGGTGTCCTACGCGTCGGTGCGATCATTCTAACGTATTCGCGAGGCGGACATAGTCGGCGATTGCAATTGCCTCGGGTCGCAGTCCCGGATCGATGCCAACAGACTCGAGCAGTACGGCATCAGCGACGTTGCGCAGCGAATTACGAATGGTCTTGCGCCGCTGGCTAAATGCCTGAGCGACGAGCTTCGACAACCGCGCTTCGTCTTCGATGATATAGGTTCCGGCGGGCAGCGGGGCAAGCCGGACGACAGCCGACGTCACCTCGGGCGGTGGATCAAAGGCAGATTTGTCCACGTCGAACAATGCATCGATCTGAAAGTGGCAGCCGAGCATTATGCTGAGTCGACCGTACGCTTTGCTGCCGGGCGCAGCGGCCATGCGATCGACCACCTCTTTTTGCAGCATGAAATGCATGTCGACGATGTGCCCGCGGTAGTTGAGCAGCTCGAACAGCAACGGTGTCGAGATGTTGTACGGCAGGTTGCCAACGATGCGCAGCGAGGGGCCGAGCGCAGCGTAATCAAAGCTGAGAGCGTCGGCGGCGTATACTGTCACGTTGCAATTGTCGGCAAACTCCCGGACAAGACGCGACGCGAGGTCGCGATCAAGCTCGATAGCATGCAGCGCGCCTGAACGTGCGGCCAGCGACCGCGTGATCGCCCCCTGTCCGGGTCCTATTTCGACAATGACGTCGTCTTTTGCCGGCGCGACCGCGCGTATGATCGCATCGATGACGCTCGGGTCCGTGAGAAAATGCTGACCAAATCGCTTCCGCGGACGATGCCGACTCATTGCTGCGCCATTTTCGCGGCCAGCCGGACAGCTTCAAACAGGCTGCCGGCGTCGGCTTCGCCCGTACCCGCGATGTCGAGCGCCGTACCGTGGTCAACGGATGTGCGGATGATCGGCAGGCCAAGTGTGACGTTCACGGCACGCCCGAATCCGGCGTACTTGAGCACGGGCAGGCCCTGATCGTGATACATGGCAAGCACGGCGTCTTTCTGGCCGGCGGCGGGTGTAAACGCCGTGTCGGCGGGCACAGGGCCGCGAATACTGTAACCGCGTGCGGCAAATTCGTCGACGACCGGTGCGATGATGGCCGCGTCCTCGGCGCCCAGATGTCCGGCCTCGCCGGCATGCGGATTCAGGCCACAGACCACGATTCGGGGTGTTGCGATGCCGAATCTCGATTTCAGATCGTCGAACAGGATCTGCAAGACGTTGCGGATTCGCTCCTGCGTCAGGTAATCCGGCACCTCGCGTAGCGGCAAATGCGTGCTCGCCAGCGCGACGCGCAGATCGCCGGCGACCAGCAGCATCACCGCAAGCTGCGTGCCGGTGCATTCAGCCAGGAACTCAGTGTGACCGGTAAACGCGATCCCGGCATCGTTGATCACGCTTTTGTGCAGCGGCGCCGTGACAAGCCCTGCGAATCTGCCGTTCATGCAGCCATCAACAGCCAGTTTCAGGCCATCGAGGAGGGTTTGCGCGTTTGCCGTTCTGGGCCGGCCACACTCGGGAGGCTCGGGAAAACGCGTGGCGATAACGTGCAGCTCGCCGGATTTTGTCTGCATGCTGGCCGCATCCTCCGCGCTAGTTTCCTTGATACTTACGTCCATGCCCGCCATGCGGGCGCGCGAACGCAGCATCTCGGGATCCGACACGACGACGAACCGGCAGGGCAGAGCCTCACGCGCAAGGGCGAGACAGATTTCGGGACCGATGCCGGCGGGTTCTCCGGCTGTGATGATGAGCGGTTTGTCAGGGGCCACGACAGTTTGTCCTGCCGTCTGCGGTCGCACTCAGATGCGAGTATCGACGAAAGCTTCGTCGCGCAAACGACGCATCCAGACCTGCGTTTCTTCCTCCAATTTGCTGTTCTGGATTCCCATCACGCAGTTGCTCTCTTTGAGGTCCTCGGTGTTGTCATAGACGCGCCGATCGAGGACTTCGATTATGTGCCAGCCGAAGCGACTGCGAAACGGCGACGACAGATCGCCAATTTCCGAGTTATTAACGACCTCTTCGAATTCAGGGACGAAGGTGCCCGGGCCGGCCCAGCCCATGTCACCGCCCGAATTCGCAGAGCCCGGATCGTCTGACAGAAGCTTCGCTATCTCGCCAAATTCCTCACCGTCCTGAATGCGTTTTACGGCATCATCGAGACGCTGTTTCGCTGTTTCATCGTCGATAATCTCGTTGGGCGTTACGAGAATATGCCGGACCTTGACCTGATCGACTTCGCTGCGCTGGTCGGCGCTGCGCATCTCGTTGATTTTTACGATGTGAAAACTACTGGCGCCGCGAAAGGGTTCAGAGAAATCGCCGCCTTTCATTGCTGCAACGATATCCGTGTACAAAGTAGGCAGTTGACTTCCTTTCATCCAGCCAAGCGATCCTCCTTCAAGCGCCGTTTGTGCGTTCGAATATCGCACCGCCATCTCACCGAAGTCCGCACCGTTTTTCAGCTGCTCATAAACGTCGTCGGCTTTGGCCTTGGCTTCGGCAATCTGTGCGGCAGTTGCCGACTCGGGCAACGAGATAAGGATATGCGACAAGTTGAAATCCGAGTTTACGATGACGTTGCCTTCGAGGTCGGCAATGCATTGCTCTATCTCGCGCGGCGATGTGCGGATGTTCCGGCCAACGTCGATTTGCCGCAGCTGCTCCAACGTAAGCTGTTCACGGAGCTCGCGCCTATATTCCGAGTAGTCGATGCCCTCTTGTGCGAGCAGAATCGGCATGTCCTCGAAAGCGACGCCGTTTTGCTGCGCCATTTGACCGATCGCCGCATTGAGCATTTGATCCGATACCTGAATGCCGATTCGCGCTGCGCGCTGCAGCTGAATCTCCGTCATGATCAGACGCTCGAGCAACTGCTCGCGCAAGATGTTGGGCGGCGGCAGCTGCATGGGCGGATTCGCGGTGCTTGCTCGTTCGATGATCAACGCCATCTGATCGCGCACCTGACTTTTCAGAACGACGCCTTCGTTAACGATGGCCGCGACGCCGTCGATGAATTCGCCGGTCTCCGAAAGATCGGCATACGCCGTGGCGGAGCCAACGGACAGTACGGCAATTGCGCAGACGTTTGCGCCTAACTTATTGATTGTTAACACTATTTCTTACCGGAGATTCGCGGAGTAGCCAAGAATACCACGTTCGAGCAGTTTGTCAGCTGCGGTACCCACACTGGAGAATCCTTTCAATACCAGTTCCAGACCGATTGAGGAATCGGGAGTTCCATCACGGGTCGAGATATGCCGGCGCGACACGACCCTGAGCCCCCAACAGCAGCTCTCATACTCGAAACCGAAAAACTCTTCGAGTGCCTTCTTGTCGCGCAACGAGTAATTGTAGCGGCCAACGAAGTTCCATTGAGAACCGATCGGCCATGACCAGGATATGTCACCCTGTTCGAGCGAGTCACGGCGGAATCGATAAGCCAGGTTAAGTATCTTGTTACTAGCCGGGCGATACTGCAGGCGAGCCTCTGATCGCGTCGTGCCGCGATCCTTGCGGCCCCACTGATGACCGAAATCAAAATTGAGGTTTTCATACACCAGGAAGCGCACCTCGGCAATGTAGTCCGACGATTCTTCCGTCACGAACGGCTCGCCGGGCAAGGTCACACCGCTTGAACTCAGGAAACGAGTCTGGCCGACCGTTGCCGTTACCAGTTCGCGGCCGGATGTCGTATCGAGAACGCGCGACGTAATGCCAAGACTGACCTGATCGATGTCCGCGACGCGGTCAACGCCGAGAAATCGATTCGTGCGATACAGCGAAACAAGATTGAGGTCCGGCGTAATTGTGTCGAACACCGGCAGGTCGTCCTGATCCCGATGCGGAACATGCACGTACAGGACCCGTGGTTCGAGCGTCTGAATCCGGTTCGAAGAACCACGCATGTTCCGCTCTAGCACCACGCCCATGTCCAGACTACCGATGGGTACCACTCGATGTGGGTCGGAAATCTGTCCGGGCAAAGTGTTGCTCAGTTCGTATTGCGTGTAATCGAGCGTCGCCGCTGGCGTTATGAACCATCCCGGCCGGCCTATAGGCAGTTCAACTGTCGGAGCCACATTCACGCGCCAGCCTGTGACGCCTTCGTCACGGTCGAAATTGACGAGTTCACCATCCAGTCCGAAGCGCATGCCGAGGAATTTGTCCGGCCACGAACCGCGCACGAGCAATTGTGGCACGCGGCGATACGGCTCGTCTTCCGGTTGGAGTCCCTCGGGATTGGCGTCGACGTCGAACTGATCGATGGTCTGAAAGTCCTGCACCTGGCCAAAAAAGGACAGTGTCCTGGTGTGGTAGTCAAAACTCACGCTGCGATTGAGATGCGTGATACTCGAGATGTTCAGCGTGCCGCCGAGGTCCTCAAAGTATTGACTGTCCGAAACTTTCCGATAATCGATACGATTTCGCCAACCGTTTACGAACATCGTACGGTGCCTGAGCTGCAGCAAGTAACGCGATTCATCGAGCATGCTGTCGCTGGAGAGGTATTCGACTTTGGCACTACCGCCCGATGCATTTGTTAGATAGCGAAACTGCGCGCCCATTTGCAGGCCCCGGTCGCTCAGCAAACGTGGTGTTATCGTTGCGTCGTAGTTGGGGGCAATGTTCCAGTAAAAGGGCGCGGTAATTTCTCGTCCGCCGCGCCGGGTGCTGCCGACCTGCGGCGTAAGGATGCCGGACTTGCGCGCGTCGCCTATCGGGAATGATACGTACGGCGTATAAAGAATCGGCACACCCTGAAAACGCAGCCGAACTCCTTTTGCGGTGCCAACGCCACTACGCGTGTCGAGGTCGATGTCCTTCGCGAGGAGCAGCCAGTCGTTCGACTCGGGCGGACAGGTCGTGTAACTCACGCCGTCCAGTTCGAGCGTTCCCCGCTGGTTGATTTCGATCGCCTCCGCTGCGCCGCGACCACCGTTCGCGTCGAGCATAAAGTTGGCGCCTTCGAACCGGATGCGGCCGAGATCGTAAGCAAACTCCGCAATGTCGGACTCGACTTGCGATCCCGCGTCCTCATAGCGAACGTTGCCCTCGAGCAGAAGGGCCTTGCGTGATACGTCGTAACTGGCGCTATCGGCGCCAGCGAGTTTGTCACCCTGCCGCAGCAGGATGCCACCGGTCATCGATGCGCCCGGGGCATCGCCCATTTGCGCCTGCAGTTCACCGACTTCCAGGACGACGGTATCCGGGTCTGCGGCGTCAACCGTCGGAACAGGGCGCTCCGTCGAGATTCGCTCGAGCGGCACACGGCATGCATCCGGCTCTGCACTGTGCGCATGGGGCATGCCCAGCAGGGCACCGGCGATGATCAGATATTTCACAGACAAGATAGTTGTCGGTTTACAGGGGTATGTTACCTTCGCATAGTTTTGCAGGTGCTTCAACGCGTTACGGAGACCACTGATCAAGCCTTCGAGTTCTGATAGCGACGGCCGGCTGGCCGAATTGAGGGATTGGCTGCGCTGCATTGACGGGCTCTCTGCCGCCGATCCGCAGCCCGCGTCGGGCGATGCCAGCTTTCGCCGGTATTTCCGGCTGCAATCCGCAAGTCAGAGTTACGTTGCGATGGACGCACCGCCGCCAGAGGAGGACTGTCGGCCGTTCATTCGCGTCGCTGGCTATCTGGAGGCGATGCGGCTCAATGCGCCGCGCGTCCTCGAAGCCGATCTCGATAAAGGGTTCCTGTTGCTCACGGATCTCGGTGCTGTTCAATACCTCGAGAAGCTGATCGATGAGCCTGAAGCTGCAGCGCCATTGTACAGAGACGCATTGCGCGCACTGACGTCAATGCAGGGTCGCGGTACTGCATTTCAATCTTTGTTGCCACCCTACGACGAAAGATTGCTGCGCTTCGAGTTGTCGCTATTTCATGATTGGCTATGTAAAAAGCACCTCGGCATCGACTTCAGCGACGGCGACGAGTCGCAGTGGCAAACACTGTGTGATGTGCTCGTTAACAATGCGCTCGACCAACCGCAGGTCTTCGTGCACCGCGACTATCATTCACGAAATCTGATGATTACTGCCGAGAACAATCCGGGTATTCTTGATTTCCAGGATGCTGTCGAGGGGCCGTTAACTTACGATCTGGTCTCACTGCTAAGGGACTGCTACATCCGGTGGCCACAAGAACGAGTCGCTGCCTGGGCACACTCTTTCTATGGCGAGATGGATGCGTCAATGCAGCACCAGGTCGACGAGCATCAGTTCATGCGCTTCTTCGACCTCATGGGCGTGCAGCGCCATCTCAAAGCTGCGGGTATATTTGCGCGTCTCAACCACCGTGACGGCAAGCCCGGTTATATGGCCGATGTACCGCGAACGCTGAGCTACATCGTTGCGCTGGGTCCGCGTTTCGAAGAGCTCGGGTTTCTCGTCGAACTGATCAACGCGCGCTGCCTGCCCGCGCTTGGAAACCCATCGTGATCGCCATGATCCTCGCGGCCGGGCGCGGCGAGCGGCTTCGCCCTCTGACCGACACAGTTCCTAAAGCCCTTGTCGAGGTGCGAGGCGATAGTCTTCTCGAGCGGCATCTCAGGGCCGTCAAAGCGGCCGGCGTGGATTCGGTTGTGATCAACCTGGGTTGGCTTGGCGATCAGATTATCGCGCGCGTCGGGTCCGGGTCCGAATTCGGCCTCAACGTCATTTACAGCCCGGAAGGCGACAACATTCTCGAGACCGGCGGCGGCATTCATCGAGCGTTGCCCATGCTGGGCAATGCGCCGTTTCTCGTGGTCAACGCCGATATTTACACCGACATGCCGTTGCTCATCCCGGAGCTGGCCGATCAGGATACGGGTCACCTTGTACTGGTGCCAACGCCACCGGACAAATCGTCCGGCGATTTCGAACTGAACGATGGACGTATCCAGAACGGGGATAATCCTGATTTAACCTTCAGCGGCGTAGCCGTCTATCGTCCCGAATTCTTCGCAGGGTGCGTGGCCGGACGTTTTTCGGTCGTGCCAATGCTGCGCGCCGCCGCCGATGCCGGGCGACTGGGCGGCAGTGTCTACGCCGGGTTGTGGAGGGATGTCGGCACGCCAGACAAACTGAGAGAGCTCAACGCGTAATCCATACGCAGGTGGCGCAAAAAGTGTGGTAACAGACGATCGCGAACGGCGGCGAGATCGCTTTCGCCACCGAGCCGCGCAAGATCCGTTAGCTCGAGTCCCTTGAAGCCGCAGGGATTGATGCGGGAAAACGGTTCCAGGTCCACGTCGACATTGAGCGCCATGCCATGAAAACTCGATCCACGTCGTATCCTAAGCCCAACGCTCGCGAGTTTGACGCCGTCGACGTATACACCGGGCGCATCGCAGCGGCTCGCGGCCTCGATACCGTAGTCGGCGGCGAGATCGACGACACACTGTTCGAGCGCCGTGACGAGATCGCGAACACCCAGGCCGGCCCGACGCAGGTCAATCAACGGGTAGATCATCAGCTGCCCCGGACCGTGATACGTAACCTGTCCGCCGCGATCGATCTGGATTACGGGAATGTCGCCCGGGGCGAGAAGATGTTCGGGCGAGGTATTGAGGCCGAGTGTGAAGACACTTTGATGCTCGGTGAACCAGATTTCATCGGGTGTGGCGTCAGTGCGCGTGTTGGTGAATTCCTGCATCGAGCGCCATACAGGTTCGTACACCTGCAGGCCCAGCTCGCGTATGACGATTTCGCTCATAGCGCAATCAGCACCTCTTTGTGTGCCGATACCTCACGGTAAATATTGTCCAGCTGCTCCTGACTTTGCGCACTAACGGTTATTGTGATGGAAACGAAACTGCCGTTGCGACTCAGCGCTCGACGGATTGCCGCATCGTCGATTGGGCCCACATGTTTTTCGACCAGCAAGCGCGCCGTTTCGCTAAATGCTGGCGTGTCACGTCCCATCATCTTGATTGGGAACGCGCATGGAAACTTGAGCAGCGTTTCTTCGGTCATCGCGTTCTTCCCCTGCTCATTCGAACCAGAGACTGACGCTATCACGGGTTCGCTGCCAGAATGAACCGCTTGGGTTGTCGGCCAAAGCACGCAAAGGTTGACTGGTAATGTCGGCGCCATTCAATGTGATTTTCAGCTCGGCGAGCGGCTGGCCCTGAGCGACCGGCGCGACCAGAATTGCCGGAATGTTCAGCACAGAATCGAGCGAGTCATAAGCGCCGCGCTGCACGGTGATGTAAAGGTCATCAAGTACACCGAGCGGCGAGAATTCGTTTGCCGACTTCCAGATTCGAGCTTGTGCAATTTCTTCGCCGGCCTTGTAGAGCAAGCGGGTCTCGAAGAACCGGAATGCGTAGTTGAGCAACGCCTGGCTGCCATCGATTCTGGCTTTGGCGCTCGAGGTTCCGAGCACGACGGCAATGATGCGCATTTCGTCACGTTGTGCAGACGAGACGAGGCAGTAACCGGCGGCATCGGTATGCCCGGTCTTCATGCCGTCAACTGAATCGTCACGCCAAAGCAGGTTATTACGGTTAGGCTGTTTAATGCCGTTGAACGTAAATTCCTTGACCGAATACCATTTGTAGAAGTCCGGGAACTCCGTGATGATAGCGCGTGCGAGCGTCGCCAGGTCCCGTGCAGTCGAGTAGTGATCGTCATGCGGCAGACCGGTTGCGTTAACGAAATTGCTAGACAGCATGCCAAGCGCTCGCGCGTACTGATTCATCATCTCGGCGAAAACGGTCTCCGAGCCGGCGACATGTTCGGCCAGAGCTATACTCGCGTCGTTGCCGGACTGAACGATCATGCCGAGCAGCAAATCCCGCACCGACACGCGCTTGCCGACCTCGATGAACATGCGTGAACCTTCGGCGCGCCAGGCTTTTTCGCTCACGGTTACTTCATCGGCCAGCGCAATCTGTTCTTCCCGCAGCGTCTTGAAAACGACATAGGCTGCCATTAGCTTGGTCAAGCTCGCGGGCGCGACCGGACTGTCGGGCTCCAGCGCAGCTATCTCATGAGCGGTGCGTCCGTCAATAACGATATAGCTCGTAGCACCAATAATCGGTGGTGCCGGAAGGGGGAGGAGATCAGCGGCCGGCGAACTAACGGCAACGAACAGCGCAAATAGCGCGAAAAAACGAACTCTCAATGGATTCTCGGAGGTAATCGGTCAGGGCGCGTATTGTAATGGGTTAGTCGGTAACGAGGTAGGGGTCCATGATACCGAGGTTTTCGAGCTCTTCGATGAGGATGTCGTACTGCACCACGCTTTTGATTGGGCCGACGCGCACGCGATAGAGGGCCGCGTTGCTGCTCGTGTCTTCGAGGATGAACCCGGTGCCGATGCCACCTGAGCGTAGTTTGGACAAGCGCCGCTCTGCATTCTCCCGGTCCCCAAAGGCCCCGATCTGAACAAAGATCTTGTGGCTGGAAACGGGCTCCGGCGCAGTCGCGGCGGCCGGCTCCGGATCCGGCTGCGATTCCGGCACGGGTGCCGGTGGCGCGGCCGTGATTGTCCGTCGCGTCGGGCGGTCGCCGCTCGGCGCGTCGAAGCCGATTGCCTCGACCTCGACGAGACTGGTGCCGGTGCCAACCATGTCGAGCTTCAGGGCTGCCGAATACGACAGGTCGATAATACGATTGTGGACAAACGGCCCACGATCGTTGACGCGCACGATTACACTCTTGTCATTACGCAGGTTGCGTACACGAACATAGGTCGGCAATGGCAATGACTTGTGCGCCGCGGTCATTGCGTACATGTCGTACGGTTCCTGCATGGATGTCAGCTTTTTGTGGAATTTTTTTCCATACCATGAGGCGACGCCGCGTTCCTTGTAGCCGTCGCTGCTCGGCATGACGGTGTAGCGTTTTCCGAATACCTCGTAAACAGGGCCATTGCCGTAGCGGCTGCGCGGTTCGCGCCGCGGTACCGCATCATCTGGCAGCTCCGGAATAAACACACTGCCCGAGCGCGGCGGGCCGTCTTTTATTCTGCTCGAACCACACGATGCAAGCGACGCAGCAAGCGCCAGTAGCAGCAGTACTGTATGCGGCTTAAGAGTCAACGCCGACGCACCTCTTCCGCAATTTCCTGCCCGAGCTGGTGAACCGCCAACGCGTACATGACGCTATGGTTGTAACGCGTTATGACGAAGAAGTTATGGAAGCCAACCCAAAGTTCGTCGCCGTATGGCCCTTCGAGAGATAGCAGCTGCCCCGCCGATTCGTTGGGCATGGTCGTGGAGAAAACGACCCCCATGTCGCTGAGCGAGCTAACCGTCTGCTCGGCTTTGAGTTTATTCTTCTTCGGTAACTCACCGTTCCAGCGGGAGCTCAGAGTCGCCCGGGCCGCAACCTCTTCGCCGGACTTCCAGCCGTGCGCATTGAAGTAGTTGGCGATGCTGCCCGCGACGTCAGCCCAGTTGTTCCAGATGTCACGCTTGCCGTCGCCAGTAGAGTCAATTGCGTACGCACGATAACTGGATGGCATAAATTGCGGTCGCCCCATTGCACCGGCATAGGAACCAATCGCGTCGGTGGCCAGCATGTCCTCTTCGCGGACAAGTAACAAGAACTGCTCGAGTTCGCCGCGGAAGAACTTTTGCCGCGGTGGATAGAAGAAGGCCAGCGTCGTGAGAGCATCGATTACGCGATGCCCGCCCGTGATTCGGCCGAAATAAGTTTCGACACCGATGATGCCGACGAGTATCTCAACAGGCACGCCGTTTTTTGCGCTGATCATTTCAAGGGTTTCTCGGTTCTCGCGCCAAAACGCAGCGCCCGCACGAATGCGCGCCTTGGTCATGAAAATCGGTCGGTACTCAGCCCAGGTCAGGGTCTTTTCTGCGGGCTTGCTGATCAGATCGATAATCGAGCTCTGCATCTTGGCCTCACCGAGAATGGTACGAATGGCGTCCTGATCATAGCCATGCTTCGCGACCATCGTTTCAATGAATGCTGCAACGTCAGGCCGGTCGAGGTCGATCGCATAACTCGCAGACACGAACAGCAGCAGTGAGGCGACGAGTAAGTGAGGTCGAACCGAAATTTTTCTCATAACGAAACGATAGACACGAATGAGCACTGAATGTTGCGGTTCGACGCCGTTCTTCATCAGTGTGGTAACAGTTTTCGGTGAGATTGAATGGACATCAGAATACCGAATCCGGCCAGCAGCGTCACCATGGATGTTCCTCCAAAACTGACCAATGGCAATGGAACTCCGACGACTGGCACGATCCCGGTGACCATTGCCGTGTTCACGAACACATATACAAAAAAGGTCAGGCTGATCGAACCGGCAAGCAGACGCGAGTAGGTGTCCGGCGCCTGGATGGCGATGTACAGCCCGCGACCAATGACAAAAACGTACAAAACGATCAGCGCGAGCACACCCAGCAGACCGAGTTCCTCACCCATAACCGCGAAGATGAAGTCGGTGTCGCGCTCGGGGAGGAATTCGAGCTGCGCTTGCGAGCCGTTTGTCCAGCCCTTGCCAAACAAACCGCCCGAGCCGATTGCGATCTTTGACTGAATAATGTTGTAACCGGCACCGAGCGGGTCGGCGTCGGGATCGAGCAACGTCAGCACGCGCTGCTTCTGATAGTCCTGCATGAAGTTCCACAAGACGAGTGCGCCAGGTATCGCGAGAACCGCCAGCGCGACCATTACGCGAATCGGCAGGCCGGCAAGTACAATGACGATGATGCCGGACGCCGCGATCAGCAGAGCCGTACCGAGGTCAGGCTGGCGGGCGATCAGCGCGGTAGGCACGACGATCATCAATGCGAGTAGCAAAAGTTGCCCGGCGCGCGGTGGAATCTGCCGATCGTGGAGGTACCAGGCGGCCATCATTGGCACGGCGAGCTTCATGATTTCCGACGGCTGGAATCGAATACCGAGGTTGAGCCAGCGCTGCGCACCCTGGCTGACCTCTCCGGTCGTGAGCACGAGCACTAGTAGTATTAGCCCGCCGAGAAAGCCCCACGGTGTCCAGCGCCGCAGGAAATCCGGCGACAGCTGCGCCGTGATCAGCATGGCGACCAGCGCAACGCCGAGGCGCAAGATCTGATTGACCAAAAGCCGCATGTTTTCGCCAACGGCGCTGTAGAGTACCACGAGCCCAAGCGCACTTATCAGCAGGATGCCAACAAATAGCGGCGCGTCGATGTTCAGGCGTCGAAACGCGCGCGCGAGGTCGCCGAGTGGCGCCGGTTTGCTGGCAATGAGCCGCTGCGTTTCGCTAAGGCGCATCGCCACCGTACCCGAGGTACTCATCCATGATGGCGCGCGCAAT
>Ga0224507_10000267_pt1 | contig 21166 bp, 15 predicted proteins | sample SF_Jan12_sed_USG_3_FD_170159 | JGI IMG/M metagenome (GOLD analysis project Ga0224507, IMG submission 170159) | Sediment microbial communities from San Francisco Bay, California, United States - SF_Jan12_sed_USGS_13 | ecosystem: Environmental > Aquatic > Marine > Sediment | place: USA... | reverse complement strand
TGTCAAATCCGATGACCGGTTTATTGCCCATTAATTCATAGGTAGTGGCTGCATATCCGCATACTCCGCCAGCTGGACCTGAGAGAATGGCGTTACTGCCGGTGAATTCCTCACCACTAACCAACCCGCCATTTGATTGCATGAAGTGAATGGGAATCTCTTTAATTGATGGATGAAATCCCTGGCGAAAACCGTGAAGGTATTGGGTGATATGGGGTGTGAGGTAAGCATCCACACAGGTAGTATCCCCCCGGCCCACGATGCGGATACGCGGCATGACTTTGTGGGAGAGGGAAATATTGGTAAACCCCATTGATTGAGCCATCTCGCCGATGATAATTTCATGTTCCTGGTAATTATGGCCGTGCATCAGGACAATGGCTAAACTCCGGATTCCCCGGTCATAGACTTGTTGCAGTTGTACTCGTATCTGTTTGGGGTCGGGTTTTTGCAAAACTACAAAGGAAGTGTTGCTGATCCCGGTGACAATTTTGTGTTGATTGGCGCTATCTTGGGCGGATAATGGTCTAACTCGTTCTTCCACTTCAATGACCAGCTTATGGAGCGGCTGGGGCTTTTGGATGTTTAATGCGAAGAGATCAGGACGGTTTTGATGCCCGATACGGAGTAGATCGCCGAAGCCTTTGGTGATCACTAAGCAGCAGGGCTCACCCCTTCTTTCCAGAAGAGCATTGGTGGCTACAGTGGTACCCATACGAATGGATTGAAGCATATGGGTGGGTACTTCAGTTGGAATAGGTTCTCCACTGATACGTTCCATGATGCGGCGAATTCCTTCTCTGGGAGCATCAGTGTAGTGAGTCGGATCTTCAGAGAGGAGTTTTTCGCAGTAGGTCGTAGTTCCGTAGATAGCGAAGACATCAGTAAAGGTCCCGCCACGGTCTACTGCAAAAAAGATTTTGTCGTCGGATAGTATCATGTGAGAAAGAAAGGATATTATGATTTTTCCTTGAACCAGAATCACTAGTAATCATATACAAACTTACGGTGTATGAAATTAGTTGTAACTGGTCATGGGGTTCGTAACAAGTTAGTTTTATACGGTGCTAACTAGTAAGTGGTCACAGGTGTGTTAGGTTTTTGCAGTGGCCGTTGCTCGCTATAGCCTTTCTATGCGGGCCAGGGCCTTCGCATGAAGATGAGGTGCCGTGACCACTTACAATGAGTTGGTTGTGAACTTTGTGATCAGCAATGGGTTATAAAATTAAAATTCTTTAAATTAAGTTAGTGATACATCTAATAAGGGGTGCCTTTACAGCTTCGTGCTATAGTGTCAGTTAAAAGGGTTGATGTGCAACTATTCGTTATTATAATGATAAAGAGACTAGGCGTGTTGCGATGTATGTATTATGTCATGGGACCGGGACTATAGTCTCTAAGTATGGTTGAATGAACAAGATATTGTTTAAGCAAATTAAAGCCTGATCAGGAAAGTATTCCAGTTTTCAGAGACCGGTAGGGGGCACCCCATGTGGGTGCCCGGCAAAACCAAAAGCGAACTTTGGAAAGCTTAGGGACTAATAATAAATAACTTCCTATTCTCGCGTTTGACATCAGCCCGTATTTTTTCTGCTCCTCATGTCGCAAAACCCTCGATGTAGCTCTGCTATTTATGTGTAACCGTTCACCGGGTAAAAAGAACAGTTCCACAACATCGGTCTAGTAACCGTTCACCAGTGCTGCGGATGTGTGCAAGCAGGCCGGTGAGCTATAGTTAATCCTATGTGAATCCGGTCTGATCGTGCGCAGACGTGGTGCTGGTGAACGCTTACATTTATGTGGTTTTGCTCGGGCGGAGCGAACTAATCCGATCTAAATTTGAACACGATAATTACGAAATTTATTTATTTTGTGTTTCTTAAGTCGATAATATTACTTACAGTCGGGTCCCCAACCACATAGGGGAGCGGAATTAATTTTGGTTCCAGATCATAAGCGCCTTTTTGTACACCATGGATCTGGAGATATCAAGGTCAGCGGCGATAGAGCTTACCGCCTTTTTAAGTGTCATATCTGGTTGCTCATGATACCAAGTGAGCAGGGCGTCGAGGTCCTCGGGTTTGTCCGTTGCGCTTTTTTTTGCCCCGGTAAGGATAAAAACGAATTCGCCTCTGGGGTTTTCTTTTACTTTGTCGACAAGCTGTGATAGCGGTCCGCTTAAACGCTCTTCGTGGATCTTGGTTAGTTCACGAAAAACGAAGGTGTGGCGATCACCAAAGACCGTAAGACAATCTTTCAGGCAACTACTTATACGATGAGGTGACTCATAAAAAATTACAGAACAAGGAAGGGTGGAAATGGTTTTAAAATATTTTCGTCTTTGTTTAGGTTTGGATGGAGGAAAGCCTCCGAAGAAAAAAGTGGTATCCTCTAATCCAGCAATTGAAAGTGCTGTCGTTATGGCTGAAGGGCCTGGAATGGGAACTACTTTGATGCCAGCCTCTCCGGCAATTCGTACCAGAACATGGCCTGGGTCAGAAATAGCTGGAGTTCCCGCATCTGAAACGATAGCAATGTCATCTCCAGAGAGTAGTTTTTCAAGAAGAAATTTTGCTTTATGGGCTTCCTTTTCCCGGTAGTAACTGGTGACTGGTGTATGAATATCAAAATGGGTTAGAAGCTTACGGGTGTGTCTGGTGTCTTCGCAACCGATGATCTTTACCTCACGTAGGGTGCGAAGAGCTCGTGCTGTAATGTCTCCCAGATTGCCAATGGGAGTGGCAACCACATATAGGGTGCCCTCTGTTTGTTCTATTTTTTGTTTCGGTATTTGTGGAGACATATAGTAACTAGGGAAATAATTTCCGGTCCGGCGAGTTGCGGGCAGGCAAATCGTTAATTCCAGATAATTGATGGTTAATAATTAGTACCTGTCCACATCTCTTCGGAGAAGCGGACTACTTTGTTTCTTCCAGATTCTTTAGCATTGTAAAGTGCTACATCAGCATATTTAACTGATTCCCAAAAACCTTCGGTATCTGGTGGGAATTCACTTATACCAATGCTGATGGTTTTTTTTAAGGAAAAATTATCGTTGGTAAAAGTATGTCGTTCTACTGCTCCCCTAACTTTTTCCGCTACCTCCATAGCCATGTCTGGATGACAGTCCACCAGAAGAATGAGAAATTCTTCGCCTCCATATCTGATAACGATATCTGATGCTCTGACATTATTTGTTAAAATAAATGCTAAAGACTTGAGAACAGCATCTCCGGTGTCGTGACCATATTCATCGTTGACCTGTTTAAAGAAATCCATGTCGCACATTAATATAGCTAGTTGAGTATTCCGTCTTCGTACTCCTGCTATTACCGTATTTATGTTGCTTTCTAAAAAACGGCGATTGTGCAAGCGGGTAAGAGGATCAGTAATGGCCATATTATGGAGGTCCTCGGCCAGTCTTTTGGACTGGAGGACCGGAAGTGCTTCGCGTAAATATTGTTTGGCTTGTATTAGATTATAAACGGCTTCACGTTCACGTTTTGCGGTAGTGACAAAGGGAAAAAGAAATTGTACTACCCCAAGAGATTGACCACCGACAATCATGGGAACGCAGGTATGAGACATCACATCAGGGTGGGGGAATACCGGACAGATGCCTGGAAAATTGACAGATGAGCAGGGCTCGGCGGTGCGTTTGGCGCGGCACATATCGGCATTTAGCATTTGGCAAATTTCCGATTTTATTTCTTTTGGAAAAAAATATGCTGGTTTTATGGATTCTTCACTTTCAATGATTTCATAAATGACATAGGAGCGAAAGTCTAGTTGGTTTTCAAAAAGAGCCGCTAATCGTTGATATATTTCCTCTGTCGTTTCATCAGCTTCAATGGTTCGGCGAAAGATTGATATTTCTCGGATATTACGGAGTAGCTCGTTGGTAGCCTGAGAGACTTGACCGATTTCATCATTGGTGAAGATTGGTATTTCAGCGGTTCTTTCACTATTTGGACAACTTTCATCCGTAAGGCGAATGGCGATTAAGCGCTGGCGCATTTCGCTCAGTAAGTTGATGAGAAATTTAGTGGCAATAAAGCTCATAGTTGCAAGAAATACAACAATAAAACCTGCCATGAGAAAGCTGTGGGATTCATGTTCTTTGGCATTCGATATAATAGCATTAATTTCTGCTTGGTTGGCATCGTTTTGTAATAGTGATAGTTTTTCAATGAATTGGTGGTGAAAATAGTAGTCATGGTAACTAATAATGACAAAGCCGAAGAAAAAGGCGCTGAACATTAGGCAGAATTTTTTATATATGGAAAGATTGAAAAAAGGCTGGAATATTTTTCGTAGCAATGGCTGGGTAGTTATTTTTTGTGAGCACATTGAATTTCTCATGAGTAATCAGTATGATGTTGAAGTAAAGTGACTGGGTAAATGTTTTGAATATTATACCCTAAGTGTTTCGTTGCGCAAAAAAGATGATTTTAAAATAGGCGAATAAGAAATAGTTTTCTAATTAAAAATAATTAAAATGGTCTATTTTGTTTTTATAAACAAGATGTTTTTTTGTTATGTTTGTAAGGGAACTTCCAAAAAATAATCTACCCGACTGACTATTCTATGGCTCCGTCTTCTGTGTTGCGCCAAGGGTTACATACAACAAGTATGCGCCCTTTGGCACGCCTTGAAGACAAAACCCTATCCTACGCCATTCAGGTAGATTATTTTCTTCCAGTTCCCTAAGTAGAAAATGTTTTTTAAATGATGTGTGAAATGGACCCAACTGGGAACTGGTGAACGGTTACGGAACGGGAAAAGAACATAACTTTATAAAGTTTTATATTATGGAAAATGAAATTTTTGAAAATATGCAGCGAATCAGTTTCGTTTGTAAGGAACGACATGATCCTTATAAAATGGTTGAGCTTGCGGTTGTTGAATTGCAAAACATATTTTCTGTTGACTGTGCTTGGTTGCTATATCCTTGCGTGGTAACAGCTGAGAGTTGTGTTATTAGATTTTCTGCAACCCGTCCAGGGAAGACCGGTCCCTTTGCTAATCAGGATATTTTATCAATCAACGATTCAATGCGATCACTTTTTACTAAAGCGCTTGCAACGGATAAGCCTGTTATTTACGTGCAGAATAATGAAAGGGATCCCTTTGATGAATTTGCACAGCAATACGAAATACGTTCACAGATGGTGATGATTATAAAAATGCGTAATCAATCGCCTTGGATGGTCGGCTTGCATGATTACGATAAAGTCCGGCAATGGAAGGATGAGGAAGTGAAACTTTTTCATTGTGCAATTGATCGAATTTGTGACGCTTTTGATGCGGCCATTCTTTATGAAACTGTTCGCAATGATATTGCTAAACGACAAAAGGTCGATGCGGCTCTGTCCTTGAGTGAACAACGTTTTCGTGCACTTTTTCATTGTTCGTCTATATCGTTGTGTCTTGCTGATTATTCGGTCCTGCGTAATTCTTTTCGAGAGTTACGTATGAACGGGGTAGATGATTTAAGGAGTTTTTTAAAGGATGAACTTGGTATATTTACCAAAACATCCTTGAAAATAGTTGATCTCAATAATGCTATGCTTGATCTATTTGAAATGGCCAGTATTAATGAGTTTTATCTTACCTGGTCTCGTTTGATAACCCAGTCGACTAAAAAGGCTTTTAGAGAGGTCTTATGCGCTCTTTATGCCGGTCATAGTCATTTTTCAACAGAGGCACAATTTCGAAGTTTGTATGGCAAAGATGTTCACACAATCGTAACGGTAGATGTTTTGCCGGGTGAACAAGGAAATTTATTGTTGATTGGTTTGACTAGTATATCTGCCCAAAAGGATACTGAACGCAGTCTCTTGGAATCAAGGGAGAAATATCGTTTATTGGTGGAGACGGCTAATGATGCCATCATTGTTACCGATGCTAAATCTGGTAATATTTTGGAGGTTAATAGGAAGGCTGGTGAACTGGTGGGAAGGGAAACAGGTCAACTAATCGGTATGCATCAGTCTGAATTAATTCCGCCGGATGATCGATCCCATTATGGCAATCTCTTGCAAGGCGACGCGGATAGGACATTTGGGCGTTATGAGATCAATGTTTTACATGCCGATGGGTATAATGTTCCGGTTGAGATCAGTATTAGTCAGACCACCCTTGGTGGTAAAAGTATTGTGCAGGGGATTTTTCACGATATTAGTAAACGAATTAAGCTTGATGAAAGAAGGCGATTATTGGTTACGGCGGTGGAACAGGCCGATGAATCTGTAATAATAACTGATTTGGCAGGGAATATTGAATATGTAAACCCGGCCTTTGAACGTGTTAGCGGATACAAATTTCAAGAAGTGGCTGGGAAAAAGCCCTCCATTCTCAATGGAGGCAAAATGGAAAAATCTCATTATGCTCTGTTGTGGCAGGAGATAAGTAACGGTAAGGTGTGGCGCGGAAGATTGATTAATCGTAAGAAAAACGGAGAAATATTTGAAGAGGAGGCTACTATTACTCCGGTTCGTGATAATGATGGCCTTATTCAATTTTATGTCGCAGTAAAAAGGGATATCACCAAACAGGTAGTTATGGAAAATCAGATGCGTCAATCACAAAAGATGCAGGCTGTTGGTGTTTTGGCTGGAGGTATAGCTCATGATTTTAATAATATACTGACTGCAATTATGGGGTTTGCCGAAGTGTCTCAGCTGAGGGTCAGCAATGATAATGTGCTATCCTCAAATCTTGTGGAGATAGTTAAGGCAGCGGATCGGGCAGGTAGGTTAATTGATCAGATTCTTACATTTAGCAGGGAGACTGAGAAAAATGTGGCCACTTTGGAGGTGCGGTCTATTGCCAAGGAGGTTTTAAAGATGCTCCGGGCAAGCTTGCCAGCAAATATAAAAATAATACCAGATATAAATATCGACGCAATGGTGCGGGCTGATCCCACCCAGGTTCACCAGATCATAATGAATTTATGTACGAATGCCTATCAGGCCATGGGGTCAAAGGGAGGAGTGATAACGATCAGGCTTGAAAGGGTGTATTTAGAGAAGCGAAAAGGTATTGAGCTAGGAAATCTTAATCAAGGTAACTACGTTTGTCTTACTGTTGTCGATGATGGTAGAGGGATTGCCCAGAAATTCATTGATCGTATTTTTGAACCTTACTTCACCACTAAAGAAATGAATGTGGGTAGTGGGCTAGGGCTTTCTGTTGTGCATGGCATTGTACACGACCATGGTGGAGCGGTAACCGTGGAGTCTGTTCCGGGAAAGGGTTCGGTATTTAAAGTTTATTTACCTGAGGTTAATAGCGCTGTAGCTGCCTCACATCCAGTGACGAAGAAAGAGTTAATCAAGGGTGAGGGGCGGATTTTGTTGGTTGATGATGAGGTGCAGATTATTAAATATGAACAGAAAGTTTTGGAGCGGGCCGGGTATGAAGTTCATAGTCGAACTTGTAGTAGGGAGGCTTTGAAGATTTTTGAAGAAAAAAAAGATTGGTTCGATCTTGTTATAACCGATATGGCTATGCCGGAAATGACCGGTTTGGAATTGTTTAAAGAATTACGAAAATTGGCCCCTGGTGTTCCGGTTATTATTTGTACAGGTTATAGTGATTATATATCCAATGAATCATCACAAAAATACGGTATAGACGGATATCTTGCCAAACCGTTCACTGCACAACAATTGGCTGGTCAAGTAAAACGTTTGATTGATAACAAAAAAAAGTGATACTTGAATATTTACTAACAACTATTGTTTGTTAGGGTTAAAGGAAAAATAGGTGGCTGGTCACATTGTACGTAACTAGCTGATTTAATAAAGATCAAAGTTGTAAGTGGTCATTGGTGCCTCAGATTTATGCAGCTGCCGCTGCTCGCTATAGCCTTTTTATGCGGGCAAGGGCAACCGTATGAACATGAGGTGCCTGTGACCACTTATAAAAATAGTTAATTCTATCATAAAAGAACTCTGTAGGCTAAAAGTTATATAACTTTGGTTAGTTGACCCTTTTTCGAGTCCCTAGTTGTTTGCTGATTTGTCTTAGAACCCGCTGGCATCCACGGAGAAACTTTCTCCGCAGTTGTTGGAAAAATCTTCTGGAGCTTCGGCCAGCAACTCAGATAATGTTTTAGAGTTATTGATCTGCTTGGGAAAGTTCATGTAGATGTCAACCAGGTTGCCGTTTTTGCAACCCAACCTCATGCGCATATGGGCATCCTTTCCAAGGGCGGTGTCCACTACCTTGTAAAAGTCTTTTGAGGTTACTTTTTTACCTATATTGGCCTGCATAAAGTCAGCCATCCCACTTTGGTTGAACTCATTGGTAAATTTTATTGCCAGCTCGAAATATTGGTCACTACTCATTGTTGTCTGACAGGTCCCGTGTTTATACCATTCGTGACGCTGTAGACAGGAACCGGCAGCAGCACTGGGCATAACCTTACCTAAATCAGCTAGTGTTTCCGAACTAATGGGGACAGCGGGGTAGGAACAAAAATATCCTCTGATTTGTTTTTGCTCGCCGCAGAAACCATAATGGGTAGAGCAGGAGTTTTTGTTTGGCCAAAGTCCATGAAGGGAGAAGTTGGTGGCAGCATAGGATTGGGGATCAGTCTCTCCACACTCCGGCTTGTCACGATGAGTTTCACAAAAAGCAGGCTGCCAACTCATCGCGAACTTGTAACTGTCGGCTTGTCCGGCGGTGCTGCAGTTACCCTTTTCCTCCTTTTCTTTATCCTTCTTTTTCTTCTTCGTTTTTTGTGTAGGTGTAGAAGAAATATTTGCCAGGCCGCACTCGAAATAGACCCAACGTTCGCTAGGGTTTGCCTCATCCATTCGAATTCGATACCAGGTGGCACTATCCGGTACGTTTTGCTCAAGCAAGTTGTAGGAATTACCCTTGCTTAATGTGCTCTGGTCAGGATTGGTTTTTTTGCGCATGGATACATAGGCCTGGCAAGTTTGAGAAGCGATAAACTCCCCGTCTATTCTCTTGCTGGCCATAACCTGGGAATGGTACGGATTAAGGATAATAAGAAAAAAACTAATGAAAAGAAAGTAGCTCAATTGTCGCATGAAATATCTCCTTTTTTAAGCGTTTATGGGGCGGTTGATATAGTCTTTTTGTTGCTCTGGCGACATGGTGATAAATGGGGCATGCTAGCCGCCGACCCGTACGTTTATGTGGGCGTATGGTCAAAGTAGGGCCGCTGCGGCTTCGCGGTTTTCCAGTTTAGAAGCAGCCAGGCTTTGTTCGTATATCTCTTGATAGTCCATGCGGTTACCCACATCCATGGTCATCATGTTGCCTCGGGCTGCAATAAAACCATTGATGATTTCAAAGATGGAGTGCTGTTTGTCATCTTCGGTATTTAGACAAGTATCGGTGATAACGCCGGAGGCGAAACGGTCAAGTCCCATGTGGTCCAGGGTGGCAAGCAGATGTCCGAAACCTTTTTTCATGGTACCGGGAGTAGGGGTGAAGTTGGGGGCCAAGGGGTCGCCGGCATTTCGATCAGCTGAGGCAGCCACCGAGGAACCTTGCATTGTGTACTGCTCAAAGGTGCCGAGTCCGGCCGTGAATTTGATGTCGATGTTTTTCCCCAATTCATCGTCCAGGGTGGGCCCCGTAAAAACCAGCCAGGGCACGTAACCTTTTATGTTCCTCTCGTTCTTTCGGGGTGTCTCCCGTACTAAAGATGGTGTCGCAATGCTTTTTGGTGCAATCCACCGCTGTGACAAACCTGTCCAAAAGGTCTGATCCCACCTGATTTTCGAAAAAACTAGGAAACATAAATATACGTTTGTGTGGGCTGATGGGCAAGAAAAAAGAATTTTTAAGGTCGGTTAATTGAATTAAATTCTGTCTTAAAAAGAGGGGAATAATAATTAAATACTGCTGAAACGTATTATTGGAGCAGATTTAAAGTCAACAGGTCAATTCAAAGCCAATTATTTGGCAGAAGAGTTATTAACTTGGAAAATATGGCAAGTATGATTGTATTATTTCTTGCATTCGCGTTACTTAGAAGTTTGGTGTGGCGGGGATGAGTGGCAACATAGAAATAGAACCGGCACCATAGAGGGTGTTGCGTAATTGTTCACCGGTTTGACAAAATAATTTCCATTATAACTAAAAAAGTTAACAGTTTATCTGTGCTGCTGATGTGGGTGATCAGGCCGGTGAACTATATGTTCCTATGTGTATCTGGACTGACCGCGCGCAGACGTGGTCCTAGTGAACACTTACGGTGGTGCAATAGGGGTGGCTGGTGTTTTAAAGATGTAGGATAGATCCACGGGGGTTGTTATTCGTTGAATCTCCCATGGAAGCAAGGTGGTATGAGTCATGGGATTATTAAGATCCGATGAATTATGCTTTTGGTGCTGATTATAAGGTTCTACATGTCTCGTCAAGATGTTTTTGAGCATATAATTTCGTAACCAATCTCAGTATATATAACGTACTTGTCTGTAATATTCGGTCTTTGTGCCCGGTTTCGGTGTTGAATATTTGTATAAGCGCGTCAGGTCGCTTAACCCTTCTATCTGGCATGAAGCTATCGTGCGAAGATCTGGTACTGGTGAACGGTTACATATTATTTTAAATCTTTAGTAGAGTAATTTACTGTAATCAGAAATATAGTTATCCATACCATTTAGGTTCCTTTTCCTTGACAGAGGAAGGGGTGAACGAAGCTGCTTTAGAGGTAAGAAAATAAGTTAACAACTAATAGCCTACGAACAATCGACTGGCAGATGTTGTAAGTGGATTTTTTTAATTTATATTGTAAATATAGTTAGTTGTTTTAATTGGTGGCTGAATGAAAACTTACAATTATTTATTTATTCAAGGGTTATTCAACCATAGCCAAATATGAAGTTTTGAGTGGTACCGATTTTTTTTTAGAAAACTGTCGGAAAACGTTCCATAATGCTCGCCCCCTCGGATTTTGCTCCCGCTCCCTTGGTTTTCGGCGTGTCCTTTCAGGTCATTAGTGAGCAAGGCTAAGGGAGCGGAGTGGGCGGCGAGCGGTACCGGTTGCCGGGAGGAGGGAGTGGGCGCGACCCAACGCATCGGGGCTAAACCACAGAGAGTGCGCTATACGTTCTTTTTTGCAATCCATCCTTTGTATTTTCATGGTTTTTGTTTTGCCTGAAACCTATTTGTTGTCGTTCTGAACCTTGCTAAAATACAGGCTTATGATCAAAAAAGTGACGAGTTTCAAGTTTGCGGTAGGTGCGGGTTTCGCCTCTGGCCACAAAGGAAAATGTGGTGGCCCCGTTGGAGGTGAAGCGCACGCCTTCTAAAAACTCGCCGTCGGTGATGCCTGTGGCAGCAAAGGCTACCTCGCGGGAATGAATCAAGTCATCCACTCGAAATATTTTCTCCAAATCATTAATTCCGTGGGTGCGTGTCTCTTTGCGTTCTTGTTCGTTTTCGTAGATGATTTTTCCTTCAATGTATCCGCCCAAGCAACAGATGGCAGCTGCAGTCATAACTCCTTCCGGAGCGTAGCCGTATCCCATGTAAATGTCAGCTTTCTCACCAGTAATGGCGGATAGGCAGCCGGAGATCTCGCCTTCTTCGATTAATTTTATCCTGGCCCCGCAATCTTGAATTTCTTTAATCAACTCTTTGTGGCGCGGATGATTTAAAATACAGACGGTAACGTTCTCGGTGTATTTTTTCAGGGTCCTGGCAACCCGTTTGACGTTAACCGTTGGGGTCTGATTAATGTCGATTACCTGACCCACCTCGGGGCCGACAACCATTTTATACATCCGGAGGTTGGGAACTGATTGGATGGTTCCAGCCGTACCGATAACCGCATAGGCCGAGGCGTTGTTGCGCCCTTGCGCGGCTGCGTGGTGGCCTTCCAGGGAAACAGCCATTAAATCCATTTCCAAACCGCCCTGGCCCAGTGAAGCAGGAAAAGGGGTGGTTTCTTTTCGTTTGCTGAAGCGATCATTTTTCAGGCTTCCTATGATGGGCAGTCGGTTTAGGGTTTTGGTGATTGCCGCACGGGCGGTATTTAATATTTTATCGCTGTTGCCCAGCCCTTGTAAGCGGGCCGCTGTAAGGGCAGCTATTTCGGTGGCTCTAACTATTTCCATGCCGTAGTTGATATTCATGCGTCTCTTCTCTTGCGATTATACCAAGCTTCTTATTCTTTCAAGTAACCGGTTACGTGTATCTTTTAATTTTTTTCCCTTTTCCGTGTCTTTCACCTTCATGGGTTGGTAAAATTCATCGATAAGTTCAATATCAAGGGGGATTGATTCCTCATGGAGTACCGCCTTACTAATCTCTTCAGGTGTCGGAAGGATGATTCCATAGAGTTGATGGGGAGTATGGACCAGGGCGTGACCCCGATTGTAGTAGGCTGCTGCAAAGCCGCCGTCAACATTAATGGCTACCCCATCTTCACTGGCCATCTGGTTTCCCTTGGCATAATCGACCGGGGTGTGCCCGTAGATAACCCTTTTGACCCCGAAGTCTTCCTTTAATTTACTTTTAAATTCATCGGTTTGTAGATTTGATTTCCAGTAAAGAGTTTGTTCTGTGTGAGTTTCTTTATCATTTAGGAAGTACCGCTCAAAGGTTTTCATGGCATGTTTGCCAAAGAAAGGGGATTTGGGGCCGCACCACAGGTAAAAGAACAGGGCCTGGTCCTGTTCATCTTGTTGTTTGCCGACTAAATAATTCTTGCCTACTCTTAAGACTGTTTCTTGTATGAAGTCGAGAAGTTGTTTGCCACTTCGGCCGAGAAACTCTATGAATTCACCTTCACTGTTTGAAGGCACCAATGCATGAATGTTAAGACAGTTGTTGTGAACATGGTAGGTTTTACCCCTGGTGAAGAAATATTTCAGAAGTCGCATCAGCCGTTTATTGGTGGTGAATTGGGTGGTCAAATCATCTATGATTTCTTGTTCTTCATCGGTAAGCTTACCGGGATTTTCGAAGTTAATGGTTGGAAAATGAGTATCGTTAAGCTCCGCAGTCTCACCGCTTTTGAGCATCTCCGCTAAACGGTTCAGCCAGAGGCGCGACTCCATCCCGTATTCCGGGTGGTTATTGATACATTGTTCTTCAATTTTAAACTGGATTACGGCTAGGGCTTTTTCCATGCTCTTGCCCTTGTCTGTTTTGGCCTTAAATTTACCGGTAGCCAGTTCAGGCTGATAGGTTTTTTCGGCGAATTCTGCCAGCTTATCAAAGTCGAAGCGTAACCGATTCATCATCTTAAAATGGTCGTAGCGGCAGGTGATTCGCATGGCCTCTGCAATGAGTGACTGATTGCCGGAAGCAGCGCCCATCCACAAGATGTCGTGATTGCCGAAGATGTAATCCACCATGTCGCGATATGAGGGAGAAGAGAGAATCCGTATGATTTTATCGGGATGAGAGCCTCGGTCGAAGGTGTCACCCAGGACTAATATTCGCTCCAGTAGCACCTTTTTTATGGCATGGGAGAGGTGGGCTATGAGACGGGTGGAGATGATCTCTTCCTCGAAAATGGGATCTGGCACAGGAAGGTCTGAGAGCAATCTGGTGATGGTGGTTTTGAATTCCGGCAGGAAAATGTCTTCCACTCGGTAGCGTATATTGGAGAGTTTGTATTTGAGTATTTGAACCAAACAGAGAATAACATCCTGCCGATCCATTGAAATTGATTCTTCTTTGATGTAGCTTTGTTTTCTGATAATCCGCGAGAGATATTGTATGGTATCGGAGGTAAAGGTGTTGGGCAGGGCCTCTTTGCAGGTTTGGTACAGCATGCCGAAACGGCCCCGGAGGATAGACTTGAAGCGATTCCCTTCACCGTGGAGGTCGCTTATCCATAATGTAGCAGGAATATTAGAATTGAGTTCGTTTTCAATGCGCAATAATTCTTGGGCCGATTTGTCGATATCTGCGTACCGCAGGTGATTTGGGTCGGTATGTTTCTGTTCTTTAACTGAATTCATGGGTTATTGAATCTGTAAATAGAATTTCATGGGCGATGGTTGAGTGTATTTTCTCTAAGTATGCCATATCTTAAAAAGGAAGTGTTCATTTTTTAATGTTTTGCATTATATTATAAAAAAAATTATTGTATTATCAAGTTAGTATAATTTAAGCAGCTGTGCTGATACGGGCAAGCAGGCAAGTTGTTAAAGGTGTCATAGTTTATAATTTATGAAATTAGTAATTCTATCTATTTTATTGTTGGTATCGTTTGCGACTATGAGCTCCGCAGTTGAAAAACAGAATGGGGTTAATTATCATCCTACTTGGCGCGGGGCTATGGAAGTGACAAATGGTAAGGCCTACGATCAAGCAGCCCATGATAATATGATTAGTATGGGGATTAGCTGGCTTGGGATCAACGTGACGGGCTATCAGCAAACCTTAATCGATACCGTTATAGGGTTGAATGTAGAGCGTATGGGGCATGATGGAAACCGATTTTTCCTAACCCCCTCTGATAAAGAGATTACGTTCGGGGTTAAGCGTGCTCATGATGATGGTATAAAGGTTATGCTTAAGCCGTATGTTACTACTTTTACAACGTTTAGTGATCCAGGAACCTGGCATGGATTGATTGGGGCTGATTTTGCCACCGAGAAGCAATGGAGCGATTGGTTTGCCTCATTTACTGAATTTGTCCTCCATTATGCAAGGTTGGCGCAGCAACTCGGGGTAGATCAGCTCTGTATTGGTACTGAGTTGAGGGCAACCGTTGATCGAGAAAGGGAGTGGCGAAGGGTTATAGCTAGGGTACGCAAAGTGTATAAGGGGCCAATTACCTATGCCGCCCACCATTCAACCATTGAGCGCATCCGCTGGTGGGATACCCTTGACTTTATAGGTGTTGACGCCTACTTCCCTCTAACTGATAAAAATGATCCATCTATTTACGAACTGAAGGCTGGCTGGCAACCTCATTTTAAAAAACTTGCGTGGCTTAGCGAGAAGTGGGGTAAGCCCATATTGTTTACTGAACTTGGGTATTCATCCTTTGACGGCGCTAATAGAGAGCCATGGTCATTTGATCCGGCCAAGAGAACCGATCAGCAGGAACAGGCTGATCTTTACCAAGCCTTTTTTGAGGAAGTTTACCCCGAGCCCTGGTTTGCAGGGGTCTATTGGTGGGTCTGGTATCCTCAACTCAAAGTTAATTTTCAGGATAAAAATTTTCAGCCCTACGATAAACCTGCTGAGAAAATCCTGAAAAAGTGGTATGGCGCTGCGCCTCAACATGATAGAGATGTAAATTAATAAATATAATGGATCGTAATAGATTTGATCTGAAAAAAATGTAACGGTGACATTTTCTAATCCGTTATACTGGTAAGTATGAGGAGCTTCCTGTGTTGGATGAACTGAAAAATAGACTTGAAGCCCTGTCAAACCCGATAAAAGCTAAGGAGCAGCAACGATATTTCAAAACGGGCCAGGGAGAATATGGGGAAGGCGATCATTTTTTGGGAATTCGGGTTCCGGTTCTACGTCAAATGGCTAAGGAGTATGCGGAGCTGGAGCTTGATGATACTTTACAGCTGCTCCAGTCGAACATTCATGAGCAACGATTTGTGGCTCTGGTGCTGCTGGTGCAACGCTTTTGCAAGGCTGATTCGTTGGGACGCTCTGAACTATATGAGCTTTATTGTGCTAATACCGCGTGGATAAACAACTGGGACTTGGTGGATAGTTCTGCTCCGCATATCGTGGGCGCTTATTTATTTGAGCGCGATAAAGGGCCTTTATTTAAATTAGCTTGTTCTTCTTCACTGTGGGAGCGTAGAATTGCATTGTTGGCTACTTTTCATTTTATCCGAAACAATATTTTTACCCCCACCTTGCAAATAGCAGAAACTTTAATCAATGATCCGGAAGATTTAATTCATAAAGGAGTGGGTTGGATGTTGCGCGAAGTTGGCAAGCGTAATTTGGCCTTGGAAGAGGAGTTTCTCGTCAAATATTATCAGGGTATGCCACGGGTTATGCTGCGTTATGCCATTGAAAAAATGGAAGAGCCGAAAAGAAAAATGTATCTGCGCGGTGAAGTTTGAAAAGAGTTACTAATGTTAGGGGTTACTATGAGGTATCTATGATCCATTTACATGAAGAGAGAGTGTGATTGGATGGACAATATTATTGGTATAATGAATAAAGTAAAGTGAAAAAATTGCTTGTAAATCCATTCGTTTCTGTTTAAAGAGTGTGGGTAAAGTTGTTAATTAATAAGTGAAGTACTGTTGCTGGTGTAGGTTGAATATTGTTTGATGTTGATTTGTTGGTCGAACATCTAACAATTTCTATTTGTAATTATATTGATATCTGTCCATTACTGGATAATTTTAATGAATGCTTTTAAAAAAACATATTTTATTGCGCTAATTGCTGTCCTGTGCAGTATCGTCTCCGATTACTCCTTTGCAGAGGAGATAGTGGATGAGGATTGTTTTGATATAGATTATATGTGTGATTTTTTAGAAGATGATGAAGGTGAGGGGGGAAATGAAGTTAGTATTCCTGACCCTTTTGAAAAAGTTAATCGTGCAGTATTTGAATTCAATGATCGATTTTATATCTACGTGGTTGATCCAGTGGCTACAGGATATGCCTCTATGTTACCTGAGGATATTCGAGGCTGTGTGGCAAGTTTTTTAAATAATCTGGATGAGCCTATTCGGTTGGTGAATGCTCTTTTGCAAGGAAGAATTCGAGATTCTGGGGTAATAACCGGCAGGTTTCTTATAAACTCCACCCTTGGAGTGTATGGTTTGGCCGATGTGGCTGATAAGGAATTTAATATTAAGCCGGTTGAGGCCACTATGGGTGAGACCCTGGGTGCTTGGGGGCTGGAAGATGGCTACTATCTAGTGCTACCCTTTCTAGGGCCGTCAACGGTACGTGATTTCACCGGCACAATGATAGATTTTATCGGACCCTCTCCCTATGGCTATGTGACCAACTATGAGTATGTCGGTCAGCCGCCATCTATGATTATGGTTTATGCTGGTGGAACCTTGAACACGGTGTCTCTTCATCTTGGGGAGTATGAGGATCTAAAGGATTATACCCTAGATCCATATATTGCCTTTAAAAACGCATACTTTCAGCATAGTAAGCAGTAACGGTCTAAAAAAAGCTATTGTATTCCCTAGTTGGAGTTTAACGTGTTCAGTCTCATCGTCGTCTCCCTTTAGCGTCCACAACATTTTTTATATTTTTTTCCACTCCCACACGGACAGGGTGCATTACGTCCAACTTTTTTTTCGGCACTTATCCGTACCGGCTCATGTAGCAGCTCGCCGTCAACATAGTACCAGTTGTTATCTTCCTTTACAAAGCTACTTACCTCATGCAGCATTCCCTGGTGGTTGCTGTGGCTATAGCGGGCCTGAAATTCCACTGTACCTTCTTGGTCATTTTCTCCGCCTGCCTCGGTATGCATCACTTTTAAGCCTTGCCAGGCGGGAAGAGTATCGCTGTCCATGGTAGAAGGGCGGGTGGACTTGTGCCAGCTCGCTAAGAGGTAGGTGTTGTCGCCCTTAACATAGGCGGTGTAGCGGGAGCGCATTAGGGCTTCGGCGGTGGGTGCTGGTGTTTGCCCCTCTAGATATGGGCCGCAGCACGTGGAGTAAGGAATGGCGGAGCCGCAAGGGCATGATTCGTTGGAGCTCATTGATAATTTCCTTTGATTTTAAGCAAGGGTGTTTATTGATGTTTTGTAACCACTCACCAGAACCACATCTTCGCACGATCGCTTCCTGCTGCATAGAAGAGTATGGCGATCGGAAGCGCTTGCACGAATATGTGGCATCGGTGAGTGGTTACAAAAATAAAGTATTATATGCAAGTAGGTCGCATATCCGGTGAACGGTTACGTTGTCTCAAGGTAGCTGGTCACAGGGGTATATTTTTATTAGCTTGTTGAATATGCTCCAAGATTATAATTTTTTATGGGCTCTTTAGGTTTGTGTAGTTACCGCTGCTCACTATAGTCCATCTGTGCGGCCGAGGCAATTGCGTGAAGATAAGATGGATGTGGCCGCTTATGATTCAAATGCAGTCAAGGACTCCACCAGCTCAGGGGGCAGGGAAGGGAGACCTTTTTCGTTGAGTCCGGTTGCGATAATCTTGGCCCGGATCACCGGCTTGTTATCGGAGCTTCTGTAGATATCTTGAAAAAATCCGAATTTGATGCGGGATTCTTTGGCGCAATTTAAACCGACCCAAAAATCATCTCCACTTTTGAGGGGAAACTTGAAGTCGATTTCAATGCGTACCACTACCAGGTTAATATTTTTGCGGGCATACTCGGCAAAATCAATCCCGATGGATTTTAAAAATTCATGGCGGGTATGTTCCAGATAGTTTTGATACACCGCGTTATTAACGATCCCCTGCATATCGCATTCGTAATCCCTGACTTGCATCTCCAGTTTGTAACTGTACTCCTCCATGCTGCTCCTTGTGGTTTGGCTGTTATTGAATTTTGGCATCACTCGTCGACATTTTTTGAAAAACCGCAGAACGACTTAAGCGAATTTTTGGCTCCCCAATTTTCAGAAATCCGGTATTCTCGGTCAAGTGCACTTGTTTGTTAAATTGGATGGCCGATACGTGAAGTTTGGGTTCAACCATGAGAAACCTTCCCCCTGGTTTGAGCGCTGCGTGTACTTGCTGAAAAAAATATGTGTTATCCTCTGTTTCATGAACCATCCAGAAGGCCAAGGCAAAATTCAGAGAATGGTTGATATTGAGAGAATCGTAGGAACATTTGTGGAATTCAATGATCTCGCTTACTCCGGCCTTTCGTGCTCTTTGTTCTGATTTTTCCAACATTTTTTGCTGAATGTCCACCGCGATTACTTTGCCCTTTTTTCCCACTAATCTAGCTAAGCCGATGGAAAAGTATCCGAAACCACAACCAATGTCTGCTACCGTCATGGAGGGAGCAACATAGGGGGTGAGAATGTCAGCTGGTTTATGAAAACAGGCGCGGAATGGATTGTCAAAGGTGTAGGTGAGCCACCACGGACAGAGATGAGTGCTCATGACATTTAACTCCCCTTATAATAGATTGTTCTCCCCTGATGAGGAAACACGGTTTATAAAAAAGAGTATACCGTTGGGAATGGATATGCAATTACATTTGTGCTTTGATATCTTGCTGGATAAATGCTTCCAGAGTGGCGTCGAGAAATGATTTTTTGCAGTCGATATCCATGGTGTGGTCTTTGCGATATTTCATGAAGCGGCAGCCTCCGAAGCAGAGGATCAGGTAGATGCAGTCGTGACATTTATCATGTTTACGCCAATTTTGCAGATCGTATTGGGTATGGTAATCTTTAAAACCCTCATCAATGTTGCCGCAGATCAGTTCTTCCTGACCAACCAGGGCGGGACAATGGTAGAGGTTGCCGTCATAATGGATGGTAAAGGTGTCATCGCGGTCGACCATGCAGGGGGTAGGGGTGATGGATTGCTGTTCGTAGCCGTTGGCGCTGAGTTGGTCTTGGAGGAAAATAGCTGCCTCGGGGAGCCATTTTTCGGAAACCGACTGGCAACCGCTATGGAAGCCCAAGGGAGAGAGTTTTTTGTTTTCTGGTTGAATGACCGGCGAAAAACGCAGTTTTGCAAAGTGCTCCGGTCCCAGTTTGGCATCCTGTAGTTCGGAAAATAGTTGAGGGAATTGCCGGTAATTCTCTTTGGTATAATTGCCGCCCATGGTGATGTTGACTAGGCCCGTGCAGTCGCGGATATTTTTAACGATGGTCGCAAAGCTGGGAGCGCCGCCACGAAAGGGTCGAGATTGGTTGTGCAGCTCGGCCGGACCGTCTACTGTCAACCGTATCGTGTCGAGGCCATACTCCTTGAGCTCTTTGATTAGTTCAGGTCGCAGCAGGGAGCCGTTACTGACCAGGGCGAAGTCGTAAGTGAGACCAGCTTCCGCGCATAACCTTTGCATCTGCTGAGAGATGGTTTTAATGGTCTCCACGTAGAGCAGGGGTTCGCCGCCGTAAAAATCAAGGGCGATTCTCTTGGTTTTCGGTCTGGTCTGTTCCATGAGAAAGGCGGGAAGCCGCTCCATGGTGGCCTGCTCCATGTCGAAACTTCCCTTTTTCTCACCTTCATAACAGTAGGTGCAGGTAAAATTGCAGCGCATGCCTAGTACTACTGCTACCGACAATCGCACATGTTGGCGGTTCATCTCATTGAGGTAATCCAGTACCTCAGCCTTCTCCTGCGCATGGTCGGCGACCAGCAGCCCGCAATCAACGAGGGCTTCACTGCCCTCCAACTCCTCTCCACGTTTGAGTAGAGCAAGGGTTTCCTTATCCAACATAACTAGAGCCGTTGTGCGGGTAGAGAAGAGCAGGGTGATGTCAGGATCAGTGGGGTGGGGGAATTCTTTTCGATAGCGAGATAGGATCATTGGGCTTGCCAGAGAAAGATTATAGAGGGGGGCACGCATTCCCCCCTCTAATTGAACAGTAAAGCGTATGCTAGCGAACGTCGGCGGGTTGTCCTGGAGCACAGCAGCCATCAGTTTGGGCCACTTGAGTTGCGGAAACACCTTTGTTGATAATTACGATTTTTTTCATTTTTACCTCCTGGGTTGAATATTGCTTGCGCTCTTTTAGCCTCCAGACCAATGTATTTCGTTAAATATGATGTGTCAAACTAAAAAGAAAAGTTTAGTCCGATTTCCATCCAGCGGGGTCCGTTTTTAAACAGTTCGTCGTTATACTGACTTTCATTGCTTAAATTATGGATGACCAAAAATATTTTGGCTTTGGTATTATCTCGCTTCCAAAGCTGCTTGTTGAAATTGATGTCCCAAAGAACGGTATCATCCACGGGTTTATAAGCAGGTGGAGCATGTAAATCGCCGTAACGCGCATAGTGGCCGGCAAGCTCCACGGAGATGATATTGGGGTTGTCATAACGAATAATAAGGTTGGCTTCCCGTTGGTAACCGTTTTCTTGCTTTAATTTTTCTAGATGGACATAGGTGAAATTAAGTTCCATAACCAGGTTGTTCCAGGGAATGGATTGGAGCTCAAACTCAAGTCCTTGTCGTTTTTGTCGGCCACTGTTGTCGTAGGCTTCCAGGGCTCCATTCCATTGAAAAGAATCTTCAGCATCATGAAAAAAGTAAGTGGATTTAAGG
>Ga0224507_10000266_pt1 | contig 21174 bp, 20 predicted proteins | sample SF_Jan12_sed_USG_3_FD_170159 | JGI IMG/M metagenome (GOLD analysis project Ga0224507, IMG submission 170159) | Sediment microbial communities from San Francisco Bay, California, United States - SF_Jan12_sed_USGS_13 | ecosystem: Environmental > Aquatic > Marine > Sediment | place: USA... | reverse complement strand
TAGTGGCCAGAATGAGAAACTGCTGGCCCTGGCGTTTGGTGCCGGTTACGACACCGCTCAGGACGCAGGCCCCTATACCGAGGATTCGGAAGGTAACGGCATCTTCATCGTCGACGCCCTGAGCGGCAGCCAGCTGTGGCATGCAGGATCAAGTGGCGGTCCGAATTTCGGATCGGCCGATTTCACCAATTCCATCGTCAGCGACATCAGGGCGCTGGAATTATCCATGGACGGTCTGACCGATCGACTGTACGCCACTGACGTGGGCGGGCAGGTATGGCGATTCGACCTCTGGAATGGTGAGCCTGCCGACAGTTTCGCCACGGGTGGCGTCATCGCATCCCTGGGCGGCGTGGCCAACCAGACCGACCCGATCGAGAACCGGCGATTCTACTACGCCCCCGATGCAGCCCTGGTAACCCGCGGGGCAGGAAGCCGCTTTATGCACCTGGGTGTGGGATCAGGTTATCGGGCCCACCCCCTGGACAAAACGAATGCGGACCGCTTCTACGCCGTAAGGGACTTCAACCCGTTCAACCGACTTACCCAGGCCGAATATGACGCCATCACACCCTTGTCGGATGGGGATTTGATCGACGTGACCAATGACGCCACACCCAGCATTGCTCCTGGCGATCCTGGCTGGAAAATTGTGTTGAGTGCCGGCGGAGAGATGGGGACGGGTGAAAAGGTCTTGTCAGAGTCACGTACCTTCGCCGATACCGTGTTCTTTACAACGTTCACTCCCGGCGCTAACGTCAATCCCTGCCAACCCGGTCAGGGCCTGAACAAGTTGTATGCCGTCAGCGCGGTTGATGGACGGCCGGTAAACAACCTGGATGGCGTCGGCTCTGATGACGATCTTACCGTTGCCGACAGGGTACAAGATCTGGCCATGGGCGGTATCGCACCGGAAATCGTATTCCTGTTCCCCGACCCGAATACCTGCACCACCGGGGACTGCCAAATGGTCTATGGCTTTGTAGGACTGGAGGGGATTGGCAACTTGAATCTTCCGCCCTACATACGTACCTATTGGGAACAAGCCGGTACCGAGTGACAAAACGGGGCGGCCTCTCACGGGCCGCCCCGACAAGGAGTTCTGAGCAATGACTAAAAAGCAACGCGGCATGACCTTGATCGAGTTGATGATAGTGGTGGTAATCGTGGCCATCCTGGCCTCGCTCGCCATCCCTGCCTACGGCCAGTACGTCAGGAGAGCCAAGCGCACCGATGCCACCTCTGCCTTGCTGAGGATTGCAGCGGCGCAGGAACGCTTCTACATGCAGAACAATACCTACTCTGGAGACCCGGCGGCCTTGGGTGTTCCGGGTACGCCGGATAATCTCTACGCCCTTGCCATAGCTGGAGCCGGAGCCGGAGGCTATACCGCTACAGCAACTGCGCAGGGTTCCCAGGCGGCCGATTCAGGCTGCACAAGTTTTTCCATCAACCAGCTCGGACAACGCACCGCGACAGGTACTGATGGGGATGACTGTTGGCGACGTTAGGAAGCTAATCGAAAGAAGAAAAAAGCCGCTGTCTATTCAGCGGCTTTTTTTTCGTCTGGATGGGACCCGAAAATCATGTCCAGGATCAGGAAAAATGCACCCACGCTGATTGCGCTGTCGGCAACATTGAACGCCGGGAAAAACCAGTCCTGCTGGTAGTGAACACTGATGAAATCCACCACGTAACCGTAAACGACACGATCGATGACATTTCCCAGCGCACCGCCCACGATAAGGCCCAGTCCACAAGCCAGCATTGCCTGTCCGGAGCGCGGCAGGCTGCGCAGCCAAACAAGCACACCCCCGCTTACCACTACACCCAGCCCAACAAAAAACCACCGCTGCCAGCCGCCGGCATCCGCCAGGAAACTGAATGCCGCGCCGGTGTTATGCAAACGGGTCAACCCAAGCCAGGACAGCAGTTCTACTCGCTGGTACAACTCAAAACCGTTTACCACCCACCACTTGCTTAGCTGATCCGCTGCAATCACTGCGGCCGATAGCCAAAGCCAACGTGTGGCGCCAACATGGCCTCGCATTTTAATCACGCCATGAACCTCTGCTCGCCCTCGCCCGCCACGTTCTCAACGCATCGGCCACAGATTTCGGGATGTTCTTCTGAACTTCCCACATCTTCACGGCGGTGCCAGCATCGTGCGCACTTCTCATGGCTGGATCGGACTACGAGAATCTCAAGACCAGCCTCGCCACTTTCCTCATCCGAGGCGCCCATAGACGCGTCAAGTTCAAGGGAGGCCTCGGAGGTAATTAATACGAATCGCAATTCGTCACCCAGGCCCTTCAATCCATCAAACCATTCCTGGTTGGCGCGCACGGTCACGCAGGCACCCAGCGATGAGCCAATATCTCCGGCGTCTCGTAACACCTCCAACTTCTTGGATACCAGTTCACGCAGGCGCATTACACGATCCCACTGAACTGCCGCCTTATGGTCACCGGGCTCGGGAATCTTGTGCCAGGTAGCCATAAGCACAGACTCTTCGCGATCGCCCGGAAGATCCTGCCAGATTTCTTCCGAAGTAAATGCCAGGACAGGGGCCAACCAGCGCACCATCGCCTCGGCAATGTGGTACATCGCTGTCTGGGCAGAGCGGCGCGCCATTGAATCAGCGGCCGTGGTGTACAACCTGTCCTTGATCACGTCCAGGTAGAAACTTCCCATGTCCAGCACGCAGAAATTATGTACCCGCTGGTAGATGCTGTGGAACTCATAGGACCGGTACTCAGCAACCACCTGGCCCTGCAACTCCTTGCAGCGCTCCAGAGCCCAGGCATCCATTGACAGTAACTGCTCGGGCGCGACACTGTGTTGCGCGGGATCGAATCCATGCAGGTTGCCCAGCAGAAAACGTGCGGTATTTCGAATTCGACGATACGAGTCAGCCACCCGCTTGAGAATTTCGTCCGAGACATTCATCTCGCCACGATAATCCGTGGCAGACACCCACAAGCGCAGGATGTCGGCACCCAGGCTGTTGACAACCTTCTGGGGCGCCACGACATTCCCCACCGACTTGGACATCTTTCGTCCGTTCTCATCCACGGTAAAACCATGAGTCAGGACGCCGCGATACGGCGGACGGCGGTACATGGCAACCGAGGTCAACAGGGAACTCTGGAACCATCCACGATGCTGATCCGATCCTTCCAGGTACAGATCCGCCGGCGACGCCAGGTCCTTGCGGTAGGCTGACACGCAGTGATGCACCATGCCCGAGTCAACCCAGACATCCATGATGTCATTGACCTTCTCGTAAGCGGCCGCATCCTCGCCTAACAGGCTTGCAGGATCCAATTCAAACCAGGCATCGATTCCGTCCTTCTCCACCAGACTGGCAACCTGCTCGATCAACTCCCGGGTACGGGGATGCAATTCACCGGTTTGAATGTGCACGAACAACGGAATCGGCACACCCCAGGTTCGCTGGCGGGAAATACACCAATCGGGACGGCCTTCCACCATGCCCTGGATTCTCTGGCGTCCCCAGCTCGGAGTGAATTCAACCTGGTCAATGGCTGCCAACGCATCCTTTCGCAGGTTCGCCTGGTCCATGCTGATAAACCACTGGGGCGTGGCGCGAAAAATTACCGGGCTCTTGTGTCTCCAGCAATGAGGGTAGCTGTGACGCAGCGGCGCGTGATGCAATAGCGCTCCATGTTCACCCAGCACTTCCAGCACATGGGGGTTCGCCTTGTGAACTTGCTCGCCTTCAAAATATTCGGTGCCGCCAACAAAGCAGCCATCAGGACCTACCGGGTTTTCAACCGCCAGCCCGTATTTCACACCCACCGCGAAATCTTCCTGGCCGTGACCGGGAGCCGTGTGCACAGCGCCCGTACCTGACTCCAGGGTGACATGATCGCCCAGGATGACCGGCACGCTGCGCTCATGGAACGGGTGACGAAGCAGCACCCCCTCCAACTCGGCTCCAGCGACGGTACCCAGTCGGGTAAAATCTTCGACTTCCGCCCTTGCCAGCACGCTTTCCAGCAGCTCGTCAGCAACCAGGAATTGCTCAGCGCCCTGGTCGGTCTTCACCTGTGCCAGCACGTAACGAATTTCCGGATGCAAGGCCACCGCCTGGTTGGCGGGCAGGGTCCATGGCGTGGTGGTCCAGATAATGATCGAGACATCGCCCTCGCCCCTGGACTCAGCCGGAAACTTGTCCAAAACCGCCTGGGCATCCTCGGCCTTGAACCGTACGTCAATACTCGGTGAGGTCTTGTCCTGGTATTCCACCTCGGCCTCGGCCAGGGCGGAACGACAATCCAGACACCAGTGCACGGGCTTGTAACCCTTGTACAGGTGACCGTTGTCGATGATCTTGCCAAACGCCCGAAGCTGCTCAGCCTCAAATCCGGGATTCATGGTCAGGTAAGGATTCTCCCAGTCGCCCAGGATACCCAGGCGCTTGAAGTCACTGCGCTGCCCATCCACCTGCTTGGCGGCATATTCCCGACAGGCACGGCGGAAGCCACGGGCGTCGAGCTTGTTGCCAACCCGTCCGTACTTCTTCTCGACCACCAATTCAATCGGCAGGCCGTGACAATCCCAGCCGGGCACGTAGGGCGCATCGTATCCGTCCAGGCCGCGGCTACGCACCACGATGTCCTTGAGCACCTTGTTTACCGCGTGGCCGATGTGAATATCACCATTGGCATAGGGAGGTCCGTCCATCAGCACAAACCGGGGGCGACCCTGGCTATGCTCCCTGATCCGCTCGTAGCGGCCTGATTCTTCCCACTCCTTCAGCATTCCCGGCTCACGGTTGGCCAGGTTTGCCTTCATGGGGAATCCAGTCTTGGGAAGGTTCAGCGTATCCTTGTAATCCACACCCGATCTCTCTTTGTTGCCACTCATGCGCCACGCCCGGAGAGTATCTCACGGGCCGCCTTCAGGTCACGGTGCATCTGCTCTGTCATCAGCTGCACATTTTCAAACCGGTGCTCGTCACGCAACTTCGCGACGAACTCCACCTCCAGGTGACGACCATAAATGTCACCTTCGAAATCAAGCAAATGCGCCTCCAGCAGGGCGCGCTTGCCATTAACGGTCGGACGGGTGCCCAGGTTGGCCACCGCCGGCCAGGGCTTGTCAGCCACCCCTGACACGGTCACCGCAAACACCCCGGTCATGGGCAAAACCCGCCGGCTTGGCAATATATTCGCGGTGGGGAAACCCAGGGTCCTGCCAAGGCGATCTCCCGGCACGACCCTCCCACACATGCTGTAGGGGCGGCCCAGCAACCGGGTAGCCAGGTCCAGCTCACCTCTTTCAAGCGCATGACGAATCCGGGAACTGCTCACCCGTTCCCCCTCGAAGAGAAAACTGGGCGTGTCCTGGACGCTGAAACCGTGCTTGAGTCCCGCAGCCTTCAGAGATGCAAAATCCCCCGAGCGCCTGTAGCCATATCGAAAATCATCGCCAGCTACCAGGTGACGCACGCCAAGACCCTGGACCAGGATGCGCTCCACGAATGCCTCCGGAGACAATTCCGAGAACGCGCGATCAAACCTCAGGCACAGAAAGCGCTCCACCCCGGTTCCGGCCAGGGCATTATATTTTTCCCGAAAACGGGTCAGCCTTGCAGGCGCCCTCTCGGCAGCGAAAAATTCCTGGGGCGTGGGCTCAAAGGCCATTACCGCAGACGGCAGCCCCAATTGCTTTCCCACCTCAATGATCGAATCCAGTACAGCCTGATGCCCCAGGTGAACCCCGTCGTAGTTGCCGATAGTGGCAACACAGCCACGGTGCCGCGGCCGGAGGTTGTGGACCCCCCTGATCAATTCCATGGGAACGCGCTCGAAAACCGGCGATTATAAGGGCAGCGGCTCATGAATGCATATGCAGGTGACGGGGCCTGACACCGGTTAGCCACAGGGCGAGCAGGTAGGTGGCGGCACCCGCCACAATCAAAATACTCAGGTTCGCGACCCTCTCAAGAGCATGCCATTGCATCCACATCTCAAACGACGGCAGCAGATACTGGAGGACCACCACCATGGCCACATTCCCGACGCCCAGCATCAGCAACCAACGGCCCCAGCCAGGCGCCAGGCGCAGCACGTCCGCACGGCGCAAACCGCGGAACAGCAAGAATGCATTCAGCAGGGCCGCCACACCGGTGGCAAAGGCCAGACCCGCATGGGGTGCCGGATAGTCCCAACGGGTCAGCACGATGACCAGGATGATGTTCAGGGACGCGTTGGTCACCAGGGCGATCACACCAAAACGCACCGGGGTGCGGGTATCCTGGCGGGCAAAATACCCGGGGGCCAGCACTTTCACCAGAGAGAAGCCCATCAGGCCCAGGGCAAAGGCCTGCAGACTCAACTCCGCCATGGCCACATCCCTTTCATCGAATGCCCCGCCGAAAAATACCGTCACCAGGATCGGCCCCGCCAATACGAACAGACCCACCGCCGCGGGCACCGCGATCATCAGGGTCAGGCGCAGGGCCCAGTCCAGGGTGGCGGAAAAGTTCTTGCTTTCGTCCCGGGCATGATTACGCGACAGCCCGGGAAGGATCACCGTGGCCAGGGCTATGCCGAAAACCCCCAGGGGAAACTCCATCATACGATCGGAGTAGTACAACCAGCTGATACTGCCTGCCTGGAGGAATGAGGCGATCAGGGTATCCAGCAGGATGTTGATCTGGGCAACCGAGGAACCAAATATGGCGGGCAGCATAAGCTTGCCTATGCGCCTCACGCCCTCGAGCTTTGGCTGCCAGCGTGGCCGAACCAGGAGTCCCATCCGCGCCAGGAAGGGAATCTGAAATGCTAACTGGGCGGCACCGGCGAGGAACACCCCCACTGCCAGCCCCAGGCCGGGCACAGGCAGCAACGGTACTATCCAGATAGCCGAGGCGATCATCACCAGGTTCAACAGTACCGGCGTGAAGGCAGGCACGGCAAACCGGCCAAAGGTATTGAGTATGGAACCGGCAAGCCCTGTCAGGGAGATGAACAGGATGTAGGGAAAGGTGAAGCGCAGCATCTGCACGGCAAGGTCGTAACGATCGCCTTCGCCATGAAAGCCCGGGGCAAACACCATAATCATAAGCGGGGCGGCCACCACGCCGATCGCCGTGACTACCAGGAGCACCAGCCCCAGAGTGCCCGAAACGCCGGCTATCAACTGCTTCAGCTCCTGCTCATCCCGATTGGCCCGGTATTCCCCGATAACCGGCACAAAGGCCTGGGAGAATGCGCCCTCAGCGAAAAAGCGCCTTAACAGGTTGGGGATTTTGAATGCCACGAAAAAGGCATCCATGATGGGGCTGGCTCCGAACAGGCGCGAATACACCATATCCCGTGCAAGACCCATGATCCGGGACACAAGTGTCATACCTCCCACGACGGAGGTGGATTTAAGCAAACGGAAACTCATGAAACGCTCTACCGAAACCGGCCAACCCAAAGCTGCGGACCCAAAACAGCTGCCATGTTAGCGTGAATAGCGGGTTGATGGCAGACGCAGGAGCTTTTCAATCAGCTTGTTGTGCTCCGGCGACTTTGCAGCACACTCACGACCTGGGAAATGCTCAATCCGCGGCTGACCAGCAGGACCAGCAGGTGATAAAGCAGATCGGCGCTTTCATCCAGCAACTCAGCCTCGCCACCGGAGACTCCGGCCAGGGCGACTTCCACCCCCTCCTCGCCGACTTTCTGGGCAATCCGCTTCACCCCGGTCTGGAGTAATTTCGCCGTATAGCTGCTTTGAGGATCCGCGCTGGCCCTTTCCTTGAGCACCTTCTCCAGTCCATAGAGGAAGTTGCCCCCACCGGGTATATCTCCTTCCCCGTCAAAGCAGGTCCGGGTACCCAGGTGGCAAACAGGGCCCGTTGGATTCACCCGCACCAGCAAGGTGTCCGAATCGCAATCCGGGGCAATGCTCACCAGCTCAAGCAGGTTGCCCGAGGTCTCCCCCTTGAGCCACAACTCCTGGCGACTGCGACTGTAAAACACAACCAGCTTGTCCTTGAGCGTCAGGGCCAGGGCTTCTGCGTTCATGTATGCCAGCATCAAGACTTCGCCAGTCCGGGCATCCTGCACTATGGCTGGCAACAGGCCCTCGCCCTTGTCCCAATCCAGTCCTTTTTCCCATCCCGGTTTCATTGTCTTACCTGCACTTTATTTGCCTTCAAATACCGTTTCAGATCCGGCAAACGAATACTGCCCGAATGAAACACCGTGGCTGCCAGGGCGCCGTCGACCCGGGCATCTGTGAACACCTGGAGGAAATGTTCCTGGCTTCCCGCCCCGCCAGATGCCACCAGGGGCACCAGGCTGCTCTCGCGTACCTTCTTTAACTGCTCCAGGTCGTAGCCGGTTCGCACGCCGTCGTGACTCATGCAATTGAGTACGATTTCACCGGCCCCGCGATCCTGGACCTCCCTGACCCAGTCCAGGGTCAGCCTGGGAGCCTGGCTCATACGTTCTGGATCACCGGTATTCATATACACGGTGTAGTCTTTTTCGCCCAGCTTGCTGTCGATGCCGATTACCACGCACTGGCTGCCGAAGCGCCGGGCAAGTTCATTGATCAGTTGCGGGTTTTCAAGAGCCGGGGTGTTAATGGAAATCTTGTCGGCCCCCGCGGCAAGCACCTCTTCCGCCGCCCGGGCACTGCGAATCCCCCCGGCCACGCAAAATGGAATATCCAGTTCTGCCGCTACCCGCGATATCCACGACCGATCCACCGACCGCCCTTCAGGACTGGCGGTAATGTCATAGAAAACCAGTTCATCCGCACCCTCGTCCCGGTAACGCTGGGCCAGCTCAAGAATACCGCCCATGACCCGGTGGCTTTTGAACTGCACACCCTTGACCACGACTCCGTCGCGAACATCCAGGCAGGGAATTAGTCTTTTTGCAAGAATGGGCCCAACTCCTCGAGTGCTATTTTCCCATCCAGAAGCGCCTTGCCCACGATGGCCGCCTGCACCCCGGTCTGATCAAGGGCCTGCAGATCCCCGGCATCACGCACACCTCCAGACGCCTGGAATTCCAGCTGCGGATAACGCGCCAGGCACTCGGCATACAAGTCCAGGTTTGGACCTGTCATCGCCCCGTCCCGGTCAATATCGGTGCACAGTACATGTATCAATCCTGCCTGGGAGAAAAAATCCAGCGCCTGCCAGAGACTCTGGCCAGTATCCCGGGTCCAACCGTGACTCGAAAGTCGAGGCTCACCATCGGCGTCCAGCCGGGCATCCAGCGCCAGCACAATTCGGCTTGCGCCAAAATCATTCAACCACTGGACCGCGGCCTGGGGTCTGAGCATCGCGGCACTTCCCAGGACGACCCGCTTTACGCCGGTTTCCAGCACCGTTTCGATCAGCGACTCGTTGCGCAAGCCACCACCTACCTGGATCGACAAGCCCTCCATGACTGACAGATTGCGAATAATCTTTTCATTACCCGGTCGGCCGTCACGAGCTCCATTGAGGTCCACTAAATGCAGTAATGAACATCCTGCATCACGATAGGATGCTGCCAGGACCAGCGGATCAAACTTGTACTCGGTAACCTGGTCAAATTCGCCCTTTAACAGCCTGACGCACTGGCCGTCCTTCAAGTCAATTGCTGGAATAACGATCATCACTACTCTCCCAGGAAATTAGCTAAAAGGCGGGCGCCCGGCGCGCCGGAACGTTCTGGATGAAACTGGGTGGCGAAAAAATTATCCCGGGCCGCAACACTAACAAACCGAGTCCCATATTCGCTAGTGGCCATAGCGGAGGCACTGCCTGTCACCGCATAGCCATGGACAAAATAAAAGTACTGATTCTCGACGCCGGCAAGCAACGGCAACTCCCCCAGTGGCGCCACAGTATTCCACCCCATATGGGGCACCGGTAAATTCTCCGCCGCACTCATGCGCTCAACCTTACCCGGCAACACACCCAGGCACTCCACATCACCTTCATCCGAATGCTCAAACAGCAACTGCATACCCAGGCAAATACCCAGTACCGGCTGGGTCAGAGTAGGGATAAGTTCATCCAGCCCATAGTCGCGCAGCCGGGTCATGGCATCGGCAGCGGCGCCCACCCCGGGGAGAATCACGCGACTGGCCGAGCGAATACAGCCATGATCACGGGTCAATTCACCGCTCACGCCGAGGCGCTGCAGGGCAAACATCACCGAACCGATGTTGGCACCACCACTGTCGATCACCGCGACGCTCACAAGATCCCTTTGGTGGTGGGTAAATCCGAGCCGGACACCGCAATGGCCTGCCTGGTCGCCCTGCCCACAGCCTTGAACACGGCCTCCACCATGTGATGCGTGTTTTCACCTTCCACGTGAATATGCAGAGAACAGGCCATGGCCTGGGACAGTGACCGGAAGAAATGCGACACCATTTCCGTCGACAAGCCACCCACCTGGTCCCGCGGGAAATCTCCCTCAAATACCAGGTAAGAACGCCCCCCCAGGTCCAGGGCTACCCGCGCCTGGGACTCATCCATGGGCAACAAGAAACCATAGCGTCCTATTCCGTGCTTGCTTCCCAGGGCCTCGGCCATGGCTTCGCCCAGGGCGATACCGCAATCCTCAACCGTGTGGTGCTCATCAATCTGCAAATCACCCTTGCAGGACAAGGACAGGGAGAAACCGCCGTGCTTGGCCAGCTGCTCAAGCATGTGATCAAAAAAACCGATGCCCGTGTCGACTGCAATCTGGTTGGGAACATCCAGGTTAAGCTCTACCTTGATATCAGTCTCGCGGGTCTTTCGCTGTCGGCTCGCGATCCGTGGTGCCAACAACAACTGATCAGCCAGGGCTTTCCAGGTCATTCCCTCGGGCCCCACCTTCAGTCCCTGGATACCCAGGTTGGCCGCCATCTGCATATCAGTCTCCCGATCCCCTATGACGTAGCTGTGTCGGCGATCAAGCGTTATCTCCCGCAGGAAGTCGGACAACAGACCCAGCCTGGGTTTGCGGCAGGCGCATTCCTGGTGATCGAAATGAGGACAGATAAATTGTTGGTCGAAATGCACTCCCTGGCTGGCAAACAACCCAAGAATAAAATCATGTGAGGTATCAAAATCCTCCTGGGGAAAGCTTTGCGTGCCAAGGCCATCCTGGTTAGACACCAATACCAACCGGTATCCTGCTTCGCTCAATCGCGCCAGTGCAGGAATCACGCCTTCCAGCAAGCGGATCTTGTCCAGGGCATCAACCTGCTCATCGGGTGGTTCGTGAACCATGGTCCCGTCACGGTCAACAAAAAGAACTCGTTGTTCAGCCATTACCCTGCTCCCTAAGCACTGCCACGACCGCCTCATTCTGCTCGGGTGTGCCCACGGTAATCCGCAAGCAATTCTCCAGGCCCGGTTCCTTGCTGAAATTTCTTATCAATATGCCATCCCTGGCGAAGGCGGCATCCACTGCCGCTGCATCGTCTACCGAGATCAACAAAAAATTGGCATCACTGGGCCATACCTTGCGAACGATTTTCAAGCCGGCCAACTCCCGGGCCATGTTGTTCCTGAGTAGACGGGTCTGCTCAATTCTTTGCTCCAGTTCCTGCAACTCCTCGGGGCCCAGCAATGCTTCTCCCGCTTCCAGCACCGGTGTGGACAGCGCATAGGGAGGTATTATCCGCTTGAACAGGCCAGTGATTTCAAGTGAAGAGATCAGTGCCCCAAGCCTGGCGCCGGCCAGGCCATAGGCCTTGGAAAGGGTGCGAAGAATTACCAGGTTGGGCCAGGCATCCAGCGAATTAACCAGGCTCGCACGATCAGCAAACTCCACGTAGGCCTCATCCACAACGACCACCGCTCGACCCAGCAATCCGCGGCAGACCTCGAACACGGCGGCCTCATCCAGCAGCTGACCGGTCGGGTTGTTGGGTGAACACAAGAACACCAGCTTGGTGTTTTCCTCGCAGGCCGCCAGCAGTTTTCCAGGATCCAGCTCAAACGCCTTTTCCGGTTCAAGTGGAACCTCGATGACACCGGCACCCTGCACCTGTGCATAGACTCGATACATGCCAAAGGTCGGTGGGCAGATCACGATACTGTCCACACCTTCTCGACAAAACAAGCGCAACAACAGGTCTATCGCCTCATCACTGCCACGGGTCAGTGCCAGTTGCCCCGGCTTAACCCCGTACATCCCGGCAAGGCGCGCAGAAATCGTTTCCGGATAGGGGTCTGGGTAACGGTTCAAGCCGCGAACGGAATTATCCGCTTCGCTACGCCATGCCGACTCGTTGGCATTCAGCCGCATGCCTTCTTCCGATTCCGGCGGCAGGTAGGGCTGCATTGCCAGGACCTGGGGCCTGACCAACTGAAGGATGTCGCTCATGCCGACTCCCCTTGGGATAACCTGGCCAATCGCAGGGTCACTGCCTGGGCGTGGGCTCTCAACCCTTCCATCTCGGCCATGACCTGGGCCACCGGGCCGATATTCATCAAGCCCGCGGGAGACAGTTCCTGGACCGTCATGCGACGCAGAAAATCCGATAAGGACAAACCGCTCACCGAGCGGGCGTAACCATAGGTTGGCAACACGTGATTAGTCCCACTGCAGTAATCACCCACTGACTCCGGGGTCCACGGGCCGAGGAACACTGACCCGGCATTCTGAACATCAGCCAGCCATACCCGGGGTTCGACAACTTGCAGACTCAAGTGCTCCGGCGCGTAGGCATTCACAACCTCCATGGCGATTCCCAGGTTCTCCACCAGGATTGTCCGACTACCCTGCAAGGCCTTCTCGGCAATCTCCGCCCGGGGCAATGTAGCCAGTTGTACCCTGAGCTGCGCCTGGACCTGCTCGGACAACTCCTGGCTGGTGGTTACCAGCACGACCTGGGAATCCGGACCGTGCTCAGCCTGGGACAGCAAATCCGAGGCGATCAGCTCCGCATCGGCATTCTCATCCGCCACCACCATGATTTCCGAGGGTCCGGCTGGCATATCGCACACACAGCCCAGCGGATCAGTGGAGACGACCATCTTGGCCGCGGTCACCCAGGCATTTCCCGGACCAAAAATCTTGTCCACCCGGGGAATGCTCTCGGTGCCATAGGCCATTGCCGCAATCGCCTGGGCGCCGCCTACCTTGTATACCTCCGCCACCCCACACTTGCGGGCGGCCACAAGCACTGCGGCATTCGCGCCACCCTCGCCATCCGGCGGGGTAAATATCACCTGTCGGGCACAGCCGGCGACACTGGCGGGAATCGCCAGCATGATCACCGCTGAAGGCAGCGCCGCGGTGCCTGCCGGCACATACAGGCCAACTGAACCCAGGGGACGCACCAGTTGCTCGCAGATCACCCCTGGCGCGGTCTCCACGCGGATGGCCGATGGCAGTTGGGCCTCGTGGAACTTGCGCACGTTGGCGATCGCCCTGTCCAGCGCCGCCTTCTGCTCATCGCTGACCAGCTTCTCGGCCTGTTGAAATTCCGCCTCCGACACCTGCAGGGACTCAAGCTCGACGCCATCAATCTCTCGAGTCAGTTCCCGAAGCGCCGCATCGCCGGCGTGTTTGACCTGCTCGATAATTTGCTCGACCCGCTGGCGCACCTCGCTACCCTGGCTCTGGGCCGGACGCGCCAGAGCCGAGCGTCTCGCCGCGGCATCCAGGGAATTCCATTGCACGCATTGCATAGCAGTCCCCTCCCTAGGGCAGCATCTTCTCGAGGGGCAACACCAGCAAGGAGGTCGCCCCCGCCGATTGCAGCGCCTCCAGGGTTTCCCAGAAGACCTCTTCCGGACATACCGCATGCACCGCCACCTTGTCCGGGCGCCCTTCAAGGGGCATTACGGTAGGCGCCTCGCTGCCCGGGAGCAGGTCGGAGATCTCTTTCATCGCAGCCCGGGGGGCATGCAGCATGATGTACTTGCTTTCCCGGACCTGAAGCACTCCGTCCAGGCGCCGAATCAGCCGCTGGATCCATTCTTCGGAAACTACCGGCACCTCCATCGTGGTCCGAAGCAGCACCGACTGGCTCTCCAGAATCGTCTCCACCTCACGCAGGTGATTGGCCGCCAGGGTCACGCCCGTGGATACCAGGTCACAAATAAAATCAGCCTTTCCCAGCTTGGGCGCGATTTCCACCGCACCGGAGAGCACCACCACTTGGGCCTCGACATTATTACGACGCAGGTAATCACGTAACAGGAACGGATAACTGGTGGCGACTTTCTTGCCCTCCAGCGATGCGGGACCCTCGTAGGCCACACCCTCGGGCGCGGCGATGCAAAGCCGGCACTGGCCAACGCCAAGGTTGCGAAGCACTTCCAGCCCACCCGGTTCTCCCCGGGAGAGCCGCTCCAGGCGGTGCTCCTCCACCACGTTAAGACCCGCAATGCCCAGTTGGCAGGCACCCTCGATCACCAGGCCGGGAATGTCGTCATCCCGCACCAGCAAGATGTCCAGGGGCATATTTTCCCCGTAACAGATCAATTGATCTGGAGCCCGGCTGTATACCAGGCCACAGCGATGAAGCAAATCCAGCGAGTTATCCGTCAAGCGCCCCGATTTTTGAACGCCTACCCGCATGCGCAAGGTCTTATCCATTTGCCTCTCCCGGCAGTTGTTCGCCGGCAACTCGCTGCCAGGCAATGTTGTAGCCACTATTTTCCGCTCCCATGCAGCGGGCCACTCGCCCAGTGGTGGTCACGCTAACCCCGGTGCGCTCAGCGATCTCCCGATAGGCCAGTCCCTGCTTTAGCAGACCCACCACCAGCCAGCGATCCGCCAGTGCCTGCAACTCGGCGGGAGTGGTCAAATCGCTCAGGAATGCGGCTACCTCATTGGCATTAGCCAGTGACAAAAAGGCCTCGCAGAGTGCCTGCCGGGCCCTTTTATCCTGGCCTGGTGAAGATTCTCTCGGTTTCATAAGAATTTCTCTCGATGACGTATGCACGTATTAGTACGCTAATACGTTGATACATGCAAATTCTTTTTTGCCTGGACACTGATGGAACGACAAAGGAAAAACCCTCTGTTTGCCGGCCAACGGGATTGACAGATGACCGAAAAATCACCACAATGCTCGGCTTTCCGCCCTATTGGCGAACAGATTCATTCGGAGAATAGTCTTGGCTAACAGCAAAACTGCAGCGAAACGCGCCCGTCAGAACATCGTGCGTCGCGATCACAACATTGGCCTGAAGTCGCGTATGCGTACCTTTGTGAAAAGAGTGCTGGTCGCTATCGCCTCGGGTGACAAGGCTGCTGCTACCGAATCCTACAAAGAAGCCGTGCCGGTCATTGACGGTGCCGCTTCAAAAGGTTTGATCCACGCCAACAAGGCCGCTCGTCACAAGAGCCGCCTGAACAGCCACATCAAAAAGATGGCTTAATGCGCTGGACACGAATATAAAAAAGGCCGGTCACTGACCGGCCTTTTTTTTGCCTGGAATTACACCCGACTACCTACTCCGGATTTACCGCCTCAGCATCCCTTGCCTCGGCATCCCTTGCCTCGGCGGCCGCTTCCTCGGTCATCTCTTCGAGACGATTCATACAAGCCTGTGCCAGTTCTTTGACCCCTTCCCCCGAAAGACCGGAGATTCGGAATACTTTGCCTTCCCAACCCAGCCCTTCCAGCAATTTCTCACAAGCCTGGCCAGCATCTTCTGCTGACAGCTGATCCAGCTTGTTGATTACCAGCCAACGCTCCTGGGCGGCCAACTCGGGACTGAACTTTTCAAGTTCCCCGGCAATCCGCTGCACATCCTGCACGATGTCCTGATCAGGATCAGGCGGCAAAATGTCCACCAGGTGCAATAACAGGCGGGTACGCTGCAAATGCTTCAGGAAGCGAATACCCAGTCCCGCGCCTTCTGCGGCACCTTCAATCAACCCGGGTACGTCCGCCATGACAAAGCTGCGCAGTTCACCGACTTTCACCACCCCGAGATTCGGGTACAGCGTGGTAAACGGATAATCGGCAACCTTGGGCCTGGCCGCCGACATGGCGCGAATCAGGGTGGACTTGCCGGCGTTGGGCAATCCCACGAGACCCACGTCCGCCAGCAACTTCAATTCCAGCTGCAGGGTACGAAACTCACCGGGTGTGCCAGGCGTGGCCTTGCGGGGCGCACGGTTGGTGCTGCTCTTGAAACGGGTATTGCCCAGGCCACCGCGACCACCCTGGGCGACTTTCATCCGCTGGCCGTCTTTGGTCAGGTCGCCAAGCACTTCCTCGGTTTCCTGATCTTTGACGATAGTGCCAACCGGGACCACGATTTCCAGGTCCACGCCGCTCTTGCCGGTGCAATTCCTTCCAGAGCCGCTCTCGCCGCGCTGGGCGTTGAACTTACGCTGCACACGGAAATCTACCAGGGTATTAACCCCGGAATTGGCCACCAGGTAAACACTGCCGCCATCACCGCCGTCACCCCCATCGGGTCCGCCGAATGGCACATATTTTTCGCGACGAAAACCAACGCATCCGTTACCGCCGTCTCCAGCGCGAACCCGGACTGTCGCCTCATCAACAAATTTCATTGTCGCTTCTCTCCGCTATGTGCCTTCCAAACTCCAGAGACAAAAAACCCCGGGCCAGGCCGGGGTCTTTCGCTACCTCTGGGTCCGGTAGGACTCAGTTGGTCTCGATGCTCACGAAACGACGCATCTTGGGACCCTTGCGTCTAAACGCAACCTTGCCGTCCACCAGGGCGAACAAGGTGTGGTCACGTCCCAGGCCCACGTTTTCACCAGGGTGAAAAGCGGTGCCACGCTGACGAACCAGGATATTACCGGCCAAAACTTCTTCACCACCGAAGCGCTTTACGCCCAGTCGTTTGGATTCTGAATCGCGACCGTTACGAGTACTGCCGCCTGCTTTTTTATGTGCCATCTGAAATTACTCCGCAGCGTCGTCCGAACCGCTAGCAGCCTTCTTGGCGGCACGGCCCTTCGTAATACCGGTCACTTCAATTTCCGTGAACCACTGACGGTGGCCCTTCGTGCGCTGATAATTCTGGCGCCGATGGAATTTGATGATCTCTACTTTCTTGCCCTTGGCGTGACTCAGCACCTTGGCTTTCACCTTGCTGCCTGACACGTAAGGGGCGCCTATCTTAACGTCGGTGCCTTCACCAACCAATAGGACTTTGTCGAACTCAACAGCATCACCTTCGCCTGCAGACAACAACTCAACTTTGAGCTTGGTGCCCTTTGCTACTCGATACTGCTTGCCGCCAGTTTCAATTACCGCGTACATCTAAAATCGCTCCCGAAAGGTCCTTGAATTCAAGGGTCATCCCCAAAAATCAAGGGGTCACCGGTAAAGAGCGGAAATTCTAAAGAGTTAGGCGCCCCGGGTCAATCAGAATCTTCTACCCACAGACTCTGCTCACAAGCTGGCATAATAGCAGGGACCGAGGCTGGTATAAATAATACAAGCCATTGAAAAATAATATAATTACAACTAAAAAGTTCCGCTGACTATGATACAAATTGACGCCATCCGGGCGCTAATGGCCACTGACATGGCAACGGTTGATCGGCATATCGAGGCTAAATTGGCCAGCGATGTGGCCCTGGTGAACCAGATTGCCCAATACATTATCCATAGTGGCGGAAAACGGCTGAGGCCAATGCTGACCCTCACCTGTGCTCGTGCCTGCGGGTTTCGTGCTGATGTGCATGTCAGCGCTGCCGCGATTATTGAATTCATTCACACCGCCACCCTGCTCCATGACGACGTGGTCGACCACTCTGACATGCGCCGGGGCAAGGGCACGGCAAATGCCGTGTTTGGTAATGCGGCCAGCGTGCTGGTGGGTGACTTCCTCTATTCTCGCTCCTTCCAGATGATGGTGGATATCGGCGAGATGCGGATCATGGAAATCATGGCCGACGCCACCAACACCATCGCCGAGGGCGAGGTCCTGCAACTGATGAACCTGCAGGATCCGGACACCACCGAGAAAGCCTATCGGGACATCATCTACCGCAAGACAGCCAAACTGTTTGAGGCCGGAGCACTGACCGCAGCGATCCTGGCAAGGCAGCCGGAGAACATTTGCCAGGCCATGGCTAATTACGGCCGGCACCTGGGTACTGCCTTCCAACTGGTGGACGACGCCCTGGACTACGATGCCTCGGCGGAAGAAATGGGCAAGAACGTCGGTGATGACCTGGCCGAAGGCAAACCCACCCTCCCCCTGATCCACGCACTGAACCACGGCACGCCGGAACAGGCCAGCCTTATTCGGGCCTGTATCGAAAACGGGGGCCGGGAACACATTGCTGCGGTGACCGAGGCCATTGAAACAACCGGTGCGCTTGAGTACACTGCGCGCTCTGCTCAGCAGGAGGCCTCCTCCGCCATCGCTTCGCTTACCGACGTACCCGAATCGGAATACAAGCAGGCACTGATCGGGCTGGCAGAATTTGCGGCAAATCGCCGCTACTGAATCGAATATCGGCGTGTAGCGCAGCCTGGTAGCGCACCTGTCTCGGGGTCAGGGGGTCGGGGGTTCGAATCCCTCCACGCCGACCATTCAACCCCGAATATAAAAAAACCGGCCTTGAGCCGGTTTCTTGTTTGTGGTCCAAAGATATCCAACCGCCATTCATTCATCCGGGCTGAAACCTCGGTTCGACCCCGATTATTCGACCCGATTATTTCCACAGGCATTTACTGCGGCTTGCCCCCGATCATTCACCAAACCGGGGGCAATAAGCACATCCCAGAATTGACTGCTTTTCTTGTGGTGGGACAATTAGCTGCGCGACATTGGAAGAGGACAATTCTGGTGACGGCCGATGTCACGTTACAGCGTGGGCCGGAGGCACGGGGAAAGAAATTCACCATTCCCGAAGCCGCTGACGCTGCCACAGTGTGAACCTGGAATTCCGGACACAGGAGACTCTCTAGACACTTAGAGAAAACGGCCAGTCTGAAGCACCCTCCATTTCCGGCGGTGAGCTGGAAGAATGAATGAGTACTCGCTGGCCAAACGCCAACGTCGAGGAAAATACTCATGGATAGAGACAGTAAACGGGCAACGGCATTAGACCACTGGGACGCCATCATCATTGGCTCCGGCATGGGCGGACTCTCAGCGGCTGCCGCGTTGTCACGGACTGGGCGCAAGGTCCTGATGCTCGAGCAATACCAGACCATCGGCGGACTGACGCACAGCTTTTCCAGAAACGGTTTCAGCTGGGATGTTGGTATTCATTACCTGAGCGGTTTTGCACCCGGGGCGCCCGAGCGCAAGATACTCGACTGGCTTTGCGACACGCCTATTGAACTTGAGCCGATGGGGGCAATTTACGATGTGCTGCATATTGGCGACGCCGACCCATTACCGCTCTCGCGGCCCTATGAGGCACAGGCGCTAGACCTGAAGGAGCGCTTTCCGAATGAGAGTAGCGCAATCGACGCGTGGTTCGACGCAATCCACAAGGGCCGCGAAGCAGCGCTTTCCGTGCTGCATTCGCGAGCAATGCCGCAACCCATCGGCGCGTTCATGGAATGGTGGAAGAGCCGCGAGTTCAACCGCTGGGTTGGACGGACCACTGCCGAGGTTGCAGCTGAGATTACACAGAACCCCGAACTCGCCGCCGTTTTCTTCGCCCAGTGGGGTGATCATGGCGGGCGACCCAGCGTAGCAAGTTTCGCCGCTCATGCGTTGATATCGAATTCCTATCTTGAGTGCGGTGCCTGGTATCCAGTCGGTGGCTCCTCGGTCATCGCTGAACGGATGCTTCCCGTCATTCGCCAAGCCGGTGGCAAAGCGAGGGCCGGCGTAAGAGTCGACAACCTTCTCCTCGACGATGAACGGGTTGTCGGTGTACGCACAGCCGACGGCGAAGTGATTAAGTCTGATGTCGTCATTTCCACCATCGGCGCGCGAGAGACGGTCGACCAGCTTTTGCCAACAGGAATGGGTCCAGACGATTGGATCAGCCAAATTCGCTCGTTCCAGCCCAGTATCTGTCACTTCTCGATGTACCTGGGTTTTGAAGGGGATGTGGAAGCCGCTGGAGCGACCAGGGCTAATCACTGGATTTATCCGGAGGGCGAGACGGATGTGATCTGGCAGGATGTGCCCAACAGTAATCCACCCGTCATGTTTGTGTCCTTTGCATCGCTTAAGGACCCCGCGCATGTTCCGGGTCCAAGAGAGCAACATTCCGGCGAAGTCATCATTTGGACGGATTGGTCCAGCGTCTCGCGCTGGGCGAATATGCCAACAGGAGAACGGAGCGAGGACTACACCAAATTCAAGAAGAACGCTGAAAATCGAGTATTTGAACTGTTCGAATCTTATTTTCCGAAACTGGCGAAACTGGTTGTTTTCCGGGAACTCGCCACACCGCTCTCGACCGTGGCCATCACCGGGCACAGGGAGGGCGCGTTCTACGGACTCAACGTGACCCCCGACCGCATGTTATCGAGCACGCTACGCACGAAGACGCCAATCAAGGGGTTTTACCTGGCCGGTCAGGACGCTGCCTCGCCCGGCATTCCCGGAGCAATGTGGGGCGGCGTCGCGTGTGCCGGGAGTATTGACCCGACGGTGTTTAGACACCTCCGATAAAAAAACAAGATCGAACCGTGATTCCCACTCCCGCCGATAAGCCTCGCTTATCCTTGCGCCTAGACCATGCCGGCCCTGGCAATATGGACCCCGCCGCCTGCGCCATGCTCTACTGTTCCCGGTAACACTGGCCGGCACTGCTGGACAGGCCGGACCAAGAATATGGAGAACTGTTTATGCGCCGGAACAGCCGGACCGTGACCTTCCTGCCAGGCCTGCTAACAGCAACCCTTCTACTGTTCACGCCGGGCCAGGATTTGCTGGCCGCCCAGCCCGCCTCTGCACCCGAATACCAGGTAGAGATGAAAGAGGCCTGGATCACCATGCCCGACGGGGTGCGCCTGGCCGCCGACCTGTACATGCCGGCAGGGGATGTGGAAGGTAAAAAATTTCCGGTCATCCTGGAGTACCTGCCCTACCGCAAGACCGAGGCCCGTGCCCGCAATTACTCCATGTACTCCTACTTCGTGGAGCGCGGCTATGTGCTGGCCCGGGTGGATATTCGCGGCACCGGCAACAGCGAGGGGAAACTCATTCCCTACGAGTACTCCGACATTGAGCAGGTGGACGGGGAAACCGTCATCGACTGGCTCTCGAAGCAGACTTGG
>Ga0224507_10000265_pt1 | contig 21209 bp, 18 predicted proteins | sample SF_Jan12_sed_USG_3_FD_170159 | JGI IMG/M metagenome (GOLD analysis project Ga0224507, IMG submission 170159) | Sediment microbial communities from San Francisco Bay, California, United States - SF_Jan12_sed_USGS_13 | ecosystem: Environmental > Aquatic > Marine > Sediment | place: USA... | reverse complement strand
GACTGATTCTATCGAGTGTGCCCGACAGGGCTTTAAGGCCCCCAGATGGATGAGTTGCAATTGTCGGGGCCGCCGTGTTTATCAGAACGCCGGAGTTAACCCAAGTATTTGTCGATGCATCGTGCAGTGTAAGCTGCACCGATCCATAAACCAAATAAGTTGCGGCCGATTGGCCAAGGACAGGGAATCCATTCGCAAATGAGCTTGTGACTACTGAGGTCGTCAGAATACTGGCGTTTGCAAGATATCCCGTAGTTTCAAGCCCGCCCGAGTCGCCAATCTGGAGAATCCACTGGCTTGTCCCGCTTGCGGAGACACCATTGAACGTAACGGTGATTTTCTTGGCCCATGCGGGAATGGTCGTGGACAGCGCAACGGATGTCCCGGAAGTCGTGGCGACGGGCGTTAAATGAAGCGGCCTTGTCGGCGGCAAAAGAGCTGGCTGATAGCTCGCCACAGTGACCTGGTTGGCCGCATGGGCGTAGCAGATCGCCACATCCCCAGCGGCGGTTGTGATATTCGCGCCTCCAGGAAGAATCAGGTTCGTGGCATGGTGGGTAAAGGTCAACGCCCCGTCGAATTGAAGGGTGAACCAAGTCCCGGCTGAGACCGTGATCGCAGTAATCGTCGTGGTGCCGGTGATATCGAACGAGTTCCCGTCCGTGCCTAGGACGAGAGTCGTGGCGCTGGCGATATCGGCGCCTTTGTTGCCGACGATCGCCTTGGTGAACGTATTGATGCCGGAGAACGTGTTGGCGCCGGAGAACGCATTGTCGGAGATCAGCCCGGGCACGCCCAGCGCGGTTCGTGCAGCCGCGGCGGTCGTGGTGCCCGTGCCCCCATCCGAGATACCGATCGGCACCGGAACGACGCTGCCGCCGGCCTCCGCGAACTCGCCGAACGTGATCGCCTCAAATCCGCTGAGGTCAGCCTTGTAGCGCAGAATCTTGCCGCTCGCGGGATCGGGGAATGTCAGGCCAGAGTAAGCGGAGCTTTCCGTCAGCTTGAGCGCGCGCCCAAGTTCCTCGCTGCGCTGCTGCAGCATGCGCACGATCTTGTCAATCTGCTGCTCGACCGCATCGGAATTGAACGCGCCGCCGGCGGGCAGATCGGTGTCCTGCGTGTTAGCGAGATTGGACTTGATGGTCAGAGTCTCGCCGGATGCCGGCGTGTAGTCGGTCGGCGTGGTTAGGACCGTCACGGTTCCAGTGCTGCCGTTTCCGCCCGATACAGTGTATTGCGTCCCGCGCGTCCATTCGGTTTCAACTCCGGTCGCATCGACACTCAGGATCAGTTTCAGGTCATCGGCATCCCAGAACACGAACGTGACCGGGAACGATATGGTCGCCCCGTCGCCGGCGTACTGGATCGGCGTATAGTCGGCTGTAAGCGTCATCTCAAATCCCTCGTTCGCCGCTCGAGCTCGTGGTCGAGGTTGAGCCAAAGGGCGAACCACAGATCCCATGGCGCCCTGAGAGTATCCTCATATCTCTGCGCGGACCAGAGGCTTGCAACGAAGACCGCCGCACCGACGGTCCAGTGCCCCTGCGTGGCCGCGACCACGATGACGTAGGCCCAGGCCGTGGCGGCGCTTCCGAGCAGCGCGAGCGAGCCCATGAGGAAGATCAGCGCAGACAGCCCGGACATGATGCGCCGGATCATTGCGGCAGCTCTATGCCAAGGCCGGCTGGCGCCCGGCGCGCCCGTTCCTCGCCGCGGCGCCCCTCGAGCCAGTCGCGGAACTGCGAGAACTCCGGCATGTCCATGATCTCCCGCTGGGCCAGATCGCGGTACTGCCGGACGGTGTTGCGGATGAACTCGGCCTTGCCCCCGTCCTTGCCGTCCGATTTCATATCGTAGACCTCGGACAGCGGATGCTTGCCGGTCACCACGGCATCGAGGAAATCCTTGGCGCCCATGCCCCAGGCCGGATGCTTGGCGTCGTTGCCGGCCAGGCGCACATAGGCGTCATAGACCTTGGGCCAGTCGCGGAAGTTGACGTCGACGCCCTGGAAGCTGGACTTCTTCTTGATCCGCCTCACGTCGGCGACCAGCCGGGAGATCTCGCGGTCGATCGGCGAATCGCGCACCTGACTCACATAGATCGGCGACAGCGTGTCATAGACCGGGCCCAGCCCGCTTTCCGGCTTGATCTCCTTGCCCCAAAGGTCGCGCTTCGGGATCAGGCGCTCCGACAGGCCGGGCAGGCGGTTGACCACCGCATCGAAGGGATCGAACACCTCTCGCGAGACCGGGTCGATCATCCGCTCGACCATTGCCACGCCCGACGGCACGAACGATCCGACGAACTGGTTGATCTCGCCCGGCGCGTACCGGCTCGGGTCCGCCATCATCTCGAAGAAATTCGCCATGCCGCGCAGGTAGGTTTTCGATACCGAGACCTGGGCGACCGAGGCGATCATCTGGGCCATGAGCTCGGTCCATTCGTCGACGTCATCCGGGTCGATCTCGCCACGGGTCATGGCCTCGGTGAAGTCGGCCGCGAAGCCCATGGTCATGCCGAACGGATCGGCGCGGTTGTAGCTGTACCACTTGTCTCCAACGCGGATCGAATAGGGCGTCCGACCTTGGCGCAACAGCGCCTCGCGCTCGCCCTGATCCTTCGGCCCGCGGCCCGTGACCATGCCGGACATGGCAAGATCGGCGGCCAGCATCATGATACCGGTGCCGGTGCCCATGCGGGCCAGCGCGAGATCGGCGCGGGCGCCGCCGGCGGCGATGTCGGCCCGCCACTGGCGAACCAGCGGCGCTGCGATCGACCGCTCGAAGGCATAGCGCGCGATATTCACCGGCGTGCGCACGAACGGCATGATGAAGACCAGCGGATTGGCCGCGCCGCCCGCGCTGCGCAGCTTCATCAGGGTCTGACCGAACCACTCGGTCTGGTTCGTGAACGTGTTGTAGAGCGCCGCGTCCGCCGCGGCCATGCGGATATTCTCGGGTGCATCGGCCAGAATCTGTCCGATCCGCTCGCCGAGTGCCTGGCCCTGCAGCCCCTCGGACGCGGCCTGGCGGAATGCCTGGGCATGCAGCTCCATGCGATAGCCGATCGACTTGAAGAACTCGTCCTCGGCGACCAGGGCCCGGCCCGGCGACGATATGACTGCGCCGACGTAATCGACCGAGCGCCCGACCGCCCCGGCCTCGTCCAGGTTCATCGCCGTGGAGCTGATCGCCCGCGCCGCGCCGCGGTTGAACCGGCGAGGCAGATCCAGCTTGCCGAGCATCTTGCCCATTTCGGTTTCGCCGGTCTTCAACGACTTCCAGGCCATGCGGAAGCTGTCTTTCCATCCCGACATCAAGCCATAGAGCATGGCCGCCGATTCGCCGGCCGCCACGCCCTGGCCCGGTGCCGCGCCGCGCGCCGCGGAGATACCCTCGGCCGCCAGGCGTTCGTACATCTGCATGGTGACGACCATCGAGTTGGACGCCGTGTTGACGATGTGCGTGGTCGGCGAGCTCAGCAGCGCGTTGATCCAGTACTCCTTGACCGCATCCGTCGTGGTCGCCGCCCAGCCCTTGCGCACGAAGCCGGCCATGGCGCCTTCCGGCGTTCCGGCCGCCCGCAGGATCATCAGGCGCCGGGCCATCTCCTGGCTGGTCTGTGCGCCGCCGGTCGCCTGGATCAGGTCATCGATGGCGCGTGCCGTCTCCGCGCCGCCGCCGCGCTGGGCGATCTTGATCGCGTTGAGCGCCCGGCCCGATTCCGCCACGGCGCCCAGGAACTCGCTCTGCACCGCGTGGTGCACGGCGAGCATCTTGCGGAACATGAACTGGTCGACCGCGCTGGCGGTCGGGGCCGCGGCCTTCTCGGCGACCTCGAACAGCTTGGCGGTCGAGGCGTCCATGACCTTGCCGGCCGCCACGATCTGCTCGGCATTGTAGGCCATGCCCCTGGTGCGCGAGATCAGATCGGCCGGCGACATGCCCAGCCGCTCGGCCATGCGGGCGGTCTCGTCCAGCCCGATCTTGCCGCGCCGGGCCTCGTCGATCGAACCGGAGAACGCCTCGGCGGTCTCGCGGAAGACCCGCTTCAATTCCTCCGGGCCGTCCATGCGGGCGAAGTTGATGGTGATCTCCGGCTCGCCAAGAGTTTCCTTGGCCGCCAGCTTGGCCCCGGACTTCGCCGCGCCCTTGACGGCCCGCGCCGCCACCGCATCCGGCACGCCCGTCTCGGTCACCTTCTCGGCGGCGGCCAGCTTGCCCGCTTCCTTGCCGGCCTGGCCCTTGCGCGTCACCTTCACCAGCGTATCGTCGCCCACATCGCCCAGCGCAGCGAAATCCTCCGGCTTAACCCGCGGCGCCGTCGCCAGCTCGTCGATCGCCCCCACACCGGCCTCACGCGCCGCCCTGGCCGCCGCGTAGCGGTTGCGCAGGTACTTGGCACCCCGGAACACGCCCTCGGTCAGGACGCCCAGCCCAGCGCCTTCCAGGGCGTTCTTGAACCGCTTTTCCAGTTCGCTGTCGCTCGGGTCCGATTCGAGGTATCCGGTCAGCTCGTTCTCCGGCAGCCCGGCCGCGACCCACAGGTCGGCAAGCCGCTTGGCATCCGGGTCCAGCGCCACGAAATCGGTCACCGCACCGGCCGGAATGCGGGCCAGGCCCGGGCCCACCACCTTGGTCGCGACCTTGAGCCCGGTCAGGAAGCGGGTCGCCTCGCGGATGAAGCCGCCGGTCACGGACTCGCCGCGCGGCACTTCCGGCTGTATTTGTCTGGCATACAATTCGCCAAGGGCGTTAGATCGCTTCTTGGCGGCGGCCTCGGCCTCGGCGACACTCTTGAACCCCGGCAGCTTTTGTCCCGTGTCAGGATCAATGCCCTTGTTCTCGACAACTATCCGGATTGCTTCATCCTCGGATACTTCGTTACCGCCATAAATACTTGGAATATTTGTTGGTTTTCCGGCATTGAGGCGAGGGTCCGTGACGGTAATTGTGCGTTCAGTCGAAATCGAACCGTCCGGGTTGTAGACAATAACTCGCCCCTCGGCTGTTCTTTCCGGTCTGCTGCCTGGCCCGCGGCCTGCAAGAGTCGTCGCCGGTTCCTGGATCAGATGATCGATCGCCTCGACGCCCGTGTCCGGCACCGGGATTCGCAGGTCGGCGACGTTCTCGTTCAGCCAGTCGCCCAGATGATCCGCCGCCGTGAATACCTGATGCACCATGTCCGAGACACCGCCCAGCATTTGCTTGGGCGCCTCGACGATGCCGCGGCCGACGTCGGATGCCACGGCCCCGGCCCCGGACAGCACGCGCTCGCCGAATGACCGCTCGTCGGCGGCCGGCGGCGCGGCCGCGGGCGCCTGTTGATCTGGCGCCGGCGTTTCACCGGAGACATCCTGCCCGCCCGGCGCTTCCTCGGCCTGCATCTGCTGCATGAAATCGGCGACGGTCTTGGCCGCCTGCCCGGTCGCGCGCTGATCCATGTACTCGGTGCCGGCATCGTCCGGGCTGAGAAGTTCGCTCATTTCGGCGCCTTCTGGTCATTGGTCTTGCGGGCCAGCACGCCTTCCCATGTGTTGAGGGATTCGATCTCGCGCGCCGCCTCGGTATCGCTCAGATCGCCCGACTGGATGCGCCGCGCCAGATCCCGCCGGGCGGCGTTGACATGCTCGATCGTCACATCCCGCTTCGATCCGGCGAACCCGCGCGGGCGCGGCAAGGCCAGGGACATCTGATCGAACGCCACGTTCTGATACTGCGACCGGATGGCCCTGGCCTGCTCGATCGACTGCTCGAATGTCGCGTCGGGATGCGCCGCAGCCCAGGTGTCGTAGTCGACCAGGGCGTCGGTCTGCGCCGCGGTAAGGGCGGCCCGCACGAACGGATCGGCGCCGAGCTGGCCCGGGTCCAGCCCGTTCGAGACGTAATCGCGGCCGCTCTTGTACGGGCTCGCCGGCCGGTCATCGGCCAGCGCCGCCTTGTTCTGGTTCATCAAGGTCCGGTACGTGTCGGACTTGAGCTTGCCGGCCGCCAGGCCCTCGCTGAGGTCGCGCGATATGTCCTCGGTATGCAGGCGCGGAATGACGTCGAGCAGGAAACCCGTATCGTCCTCCTTCGATCCGCCTTCGAGCAGCTTCACCGCGCCCTTGTATTCGGCAGGGCTGACGCCGGGATGGTTTTTCAGCGCGTCGAGTTGGGCGGCCGACGGCGAATCGCTGTCGTAGAACGTTTTGAGCAGCGCATCGCCATCCTCTTTCATGCGCTTCTCGGCCAGCTTGTCCTGGCGCTCGGCCTCGGCCCGGCGCTTGGTGGCCAGCGCATCGGAGCGACGGGTCGCGGTATCCAGCAGGGTCTGCCGGCGCTTCTCGTCCAGGTTCGGGAACAACTCTGGATCGACCAGCATCGTGGCGGCGCGGTCCGGGTCCGCCGAGATCTGCTGCATGGCCTCCACTTCGTCGAGCCGCCCGGCGAAGGTTCGCTTGCGCTTGCCCGCCTCCTCGGCCGAGATGATTCCGCCGGCCGCGGCGTCGTCGATCGTGCCAATGGCCTGGGCCACTGCAAGGTCATGGTCTTCCGGCCGGGACGCCCCGGCGGCAACGCCGGCGAAGGTATCGAGCGAAGTATCAAGATCGGCGGTCGCGGCATCGACGACCCGCTTGTTAGCCAGCCGGCGCGCATCGTAGGCCTGGCCCAGCGCCATCGCCTCGAAATTGGATCGGAACTCAGCCTTGCCCCGATCATCCAGATCCGCGCCGTAGGCCTCGAGCGCCGCCTCGGCCCTGGCCTTGAACTTGTCGGGATAGCTCTGGTAGTCGGGATCTTGTTCGAGATCGAGCACGAATGCCTTCAAATCCGCCGTGGCGCGGGCCGTCGCGGACTTGACCGCGGTCGCCCGGCGGGCGTCCTGCGCTGCCTGGCTGACCTTCGCGATCGAAGCCCCGAAATCCGCGATGCCGGAGCCGAGCTCCTGCAGGCCCTGGCCGACGGCGCCGCCGAATGCCCCGGAGGGCACGTTGATGTTGGGCGAGGCCAGCTTGACGCCCGGGTCGGAGGCAAGGCGCACCGTTGGCACGTCGGCCGCGCTGGGCAGCGCAACGCCGCGACGGCTGCGCTCCGAATTTGGAATCCGCGCCGGGAGTTCAATTGGCATGGCGATTATCCGCCATAGGCGCCATAGGCTCGGCCGGCCCCGCTGAGCAGAAGCGAACCGGCACGCAGAAAGCCGCCGGTCTTGGCGTTCTTGCCGGACGCCCGGTAGAGCGGCGCCTCGGCGGCCTGAAATCCGGCCTGGTATTCCTGCTGCTGCGCCTGCTGCTCGAGCCGGGTCACCGCCGTGTCGGCGCCGGAGCGGATGCGCAGCGCCTGCAACTCGACCTCGCTGGCGAAATCCTCGGAGACCAGAAGCGGCGATCCTGATCCCTGCTCTACGCCGGCGGCGCCGAACCGGGCGCGCCGCGCCGCCATGAGCCGGGACTGCTCGCGCCGGAAATCTTCTTCGGACTGGCGCCCGACAACCTTCTCGCGCTCGGCCTGCTGGCGGGTGATCTCGGCCTGCTGGCGCGTCACCGCCGCCTGCTGCTCGGCCAGTTGGGCGCGGTAATTGGCTTCGTTGGATGCCGCCTGTCCCTGGCGGATCGCGCCGATCGCGCTAACCGCCGAGCCGATCAGTGGAATCGCGATCAGTGCAGCCTGCATTCGAACGCTCCATTGACCGGATCGAAGCCAAGCCGGCGCAACCATGCGGCCGACCTTGGGGAATCGGTCTCGGCCCTGATCCTGGAATACCCCATAAGGTGCAGACCTTCAAGGAACTGCCGCGCCAGGCGGTGCATGGCGACCGGATAGCGGCGCGCCCCGACGGCCAGAGCAAGGCCGACCTCTACCGCCCCGTCCTTGTCCCACGCCCCGGCGATCGCCAGAACCTCGCCGTCGCACAGAAACGCCGCGGCCTGCCCGAACTGTTCCGCGGGGATCTCGCCGGCCAGCGGCTCCTCCGGCACGAAGCGCGCCAGATGCTCGGGCGTCAGCGGCACGGCTTCGATCATTTGAGCTCCTTGGTGTCGATCTCCGGCGCCATAGCCAGCAGCGTGAACGGCGCCGGGTCGTCGGATTGTATCACAACGCGCGGATCGGTTTTCCAATCGTCGTCCCATTCGGCGAAATACTCGCCCGTGTAGTAGGGCACGGCGGTGTCCATCAGATCGTCGAGCTCCCGGAAATCGACCTTGCGCAGGGTCGATGCATTCGGCCCGAAGCTGATGGTGTGCGAATTGAGAACGACGAAGGTCACGCCGAAGATCTGCTTGGTCTTGCCTAGCGGCGTGCCGGCCACGGTCCCGGGCAGCATCCGCAGCGACTTGATGGTGTGCGTGTAGCCGAGTCCGATCTGGACCACGGAATAGGAGCCGTCCAGCGTGATCCCGCCGGCGCTGACCGTGCGGTCGGGATGAATGGACCCATCGGCCAGGATTTTCACCGTCTCGCCTTCGAGGTGATCTAATCCGGTGATCGATGTCGTCGCCGCGCCATCGTAGGTGATGAGCGAGTCCGCGTAGTAGGCATCCTCCTGGTCGTCGCTGGTCTCCCAATCGCGTTCGAGGACCTCGATATACCGCTTGGTCGCCCCGTTGATGGTGCGCTTGACAATGACCCATACCTCGTCGCGGTTGGCCGACGACTGAACCTGTCCGGCGCCCGCCTCGCCCGGATTGGTCGACACGCTTTCGGCCACGGCCTGGCCGGTTCCAAACGATCCGCCGATGACGTGACGGGCCCAGCCCACCACATCCTCCTCGCGGCGGAACGTCATGGAGAGCAGCGTGCCGTCGTTGCGGATCGACCAGACCAGACCGTCCGGCTCCTCGGCGTGCGCCATCTCGACGATGCCGCCGCGCGCGATATGCTGGGCCAGGCGCGTCATGTCGAAGGCCCGGTAGCCGTCGACCGCGAAGTCGAACCCAAGCTCGCGGACCTTGCGCATCGCGCGCTGGACGAAAAGGACGATTCCGCCAATCCGCAGAGGCTCGATATCCGCAGAGCCGTGGCTGGTCGCCGGTTCGACCACCACGTCACTTGGCGTCACCACGGCACCGACAGACGAGACCGTCCATTCGCCGCCGACCGTGCCGATGACCATCGTCGCCTTGCCCGCGCGCATCCAGAGAATCGCGTTCACGTCATCGGCCGATATCGTGTAATTGAAGGCGTCGTCATCCTCGACCGTGCCGCTCAGATTGTCCGGCGTCTGGTTCTCGAAATCGGCCGTCTGCGAGGCCGAGAAAGTCTGCGGCTGCTCGGCCGTGTTCGCCGCGAACAGCCGCTGCTGGTAGAACATGCCGCAGCTTGGATAGCCGGTGGTGCCGGACCATGCGCCCAGGCGGAACGATGTCGCGGCGGTCGGCGTGGCCTGGAATGCCTGCCGCACGTCGGCGACGGCGACGGTGGTCGAGGTGATCGATGTGATGACCGCGTAGCCCCAGGCACCGGTGCCGCCCTTCTGATAGCGCACCAGGCGCCCGACGTCGGTGCTCAGCCATCCCTGGTCGTTGTTGACCCCGGTGATGGCCGAAAGCGTCAGGTTGATGCCCAGGCCCGATGCCGCGGAAGGCGTCAGCGTCGTGGTCGTGGCGTTCTGCGTCAGATAGGGTCCATCGACCCACGCGACCTCGACCATGGACCAGGAATTGTCCGCCAGTCGCTGCAGCTTGTAGGTCGGATACGAGCCATGAAAGAGATAGAGCACGTCGGCGGACTGGGGGCCGTCAATCGTCGGGAGATCGGCCTCGGCGTAGGGCGTTTGGACCTCGACCGCCGCATCGTCGATCAATGACACGTTGTCGATCTGGACATCCTTGTCCCGGAAGATGCCGCGATTGCGGAACTGGACATAGAACGTGGTCGCGCCCGGCGTGAACGAATAACAGTGATATCCGACCTCGAATATCTTGTCGGCGACCAGCTCGTTACCGGTCGTCGTCGTGCCGATGCGAAGCTCGATCCTGTCGCCCGGCGCGCCGATGACCTGGAATTTGAGCGCGTGGCTTACCGCGGTGAAAGGCGCGCCGATGGTCACCGCCTGTTCGGCCCAGCCGATGTCGTCGGCCGCCGATCCGCTGGTTTCCAGCGTCATGCGGTTATTGGTGGCATCGTGGCTGATCTGGTTGCCGGCGCCGCCCGTCGAGTTATCGGTCCAGCCGCTCACGTCCGAATCGAAGGTGCCGTTGGTGATCGCGCCGTCGGTGTCCTCGACGACGATCTGCGCCTGATGCCGGTAGAAGCGGAATGCCTGCTCGCCCATCTCGATCTGATAGGGCTGCGTCGTCGAAAACTGGAATCTCTTGAGCCGGCCCTTGACCGACGAACTCTTGACCTCCGCGACATAGCGCGTGCCGGCCCGGCGCATCTCCCCGCCTTCGGACAGCGGAATGATGTTGACCGCCGTCTCCAGGCCGGCCGGATACTTGGCGAAATCGAGCCGGGCGGAAAGCCGCTCGCTCAGCTCTCCGGCGTTACCGGATGGAATGAGCGGGGAAGTCTCTGGCATTGATCAGCGGGGCCAGCGGCTCGACGGCCAGGATTGGCGCGAGGAGGCCCAGCTACCCGGCGGGCGGCGCGGCGGCGGCGAGCCCAGCGCATCGGCCGACTTGGCGCGGTTGATGTCGCGGGTCGACCGCTTCTCGAATGCGTCGTGCAGGGTGTTCGAGTTGGCGATCGGAATGGCCATGTCGCGGGCCAGCGAGGTCGACAGCGCCTTGCGGAAATCGGCCGGCATGCGGTTCGGATCGGTGACCTTGTAGATGTACTTGAGATAGACCGTCTCGGACGAGCACAGCAGAGCGCCGACGCCGGCCACTTCCGCTTCCTCGTAATTGAGCGCACCGCTGCCAGCGTCGTTGTCATGAACCGAGACGGTGCGCATCCAGTCGGCCGGCAGCGCATAGGCGTAATCGAACTCGAACGTCGGCGCCGTGCTGAGCCTGGCCAGCGAGGCCAGCTTCTCGGCGAAGTTCCACTTGTGCGAGCGCAGCAGATCGTCGCGCACCGCATCGTAGATGTCCTTGGCCACGTTGGCGTTCTTGGAGCCATCGGTCAGAGACGTGATGCGTGCCCCGCCGATCAGCCGGAGCCCCACATTGACGATCTCGGTCTCGCTGGCCATCGGGCTTATGCCGTCTCAGGCAACGGAATCTTGCCGGCCGCCATGTCGTTGGCCTTCTCCTTGTCCGCCTCGAAGCAGATCTTGACGTCGCCGCGCTTGATGTCGTAACCGCGCAGCGCGACGTTCCAGACCGCCCGCAGTTGATCGTCCGGCGCCGCGGTCGGAACCGGCGCAACCTGCTGGCCGACCGTCCGCCAATCGGTCCACCGCTGGACCTTGTAGGCGATCTCCTCGACCTGGCGGATGTCGCGGTCGTTGAGCTCGTGGGTCCGCAGCGTGGCGGTGCGCGAAATCACCCGGTATTCGCACTCCGACAGCAGGTGGGTATGGTCGCTGTTCATGCACTGGACCAGCACCTTGTCGCCGGCGATCAGGTTGCCGTTCTTGACCCGCTTGGCGACCATCTCGTCGGTAATCATCTCCTGCGGGCACTTGGTGCGGATCACCGGATTGTCCTGCAGAAGGTGGAACTCCTGGGGAAGGATCTGCTGGGTCATGGTCTCTCCTCTGATGCGGCGCGCCAGGCCAGATAGAGGTCCCGGTCGCTGTCCTTGTTCGTCTTGCGATAGGTCTGGTCCCGAAGCGCCAGTCCGTTGCTGAAATGATGATGCCGGAGGATCACGTCGGGCACCCGCCGAAATACCCCGCGCTGGCGTGCAATATCGCCCCAAACGGTGTCGATGTACAGCCTGTCAAGATCGGGCAGGGCCAGCCAGCCCATTTCGCGGACCAGATCGCCGCCGAGGACGAAGTGCGGGCACCCCTCGGCGTCGTGGCCGCCGCCCGGCACCGCCATGCCGTCCCGGCCCGCCGCGGCGATCAGCTTGGCGTCCCACCCAGGCGTCTCGGGCACCACGTCATCGGCGATGAAGCCCCACCAGGGCCGCCAGGGCGTCCGCCTGTAAGCCTCGTTGTAGATCCCGGACAACGGAAGCCTCGGGCCGATCTCGCGCACCCACGGCCCTGCCAGGGCCAGCGCGAGGTATCCTCCAATCATGGGATCGTCGTGATCCAGGCGAAGCCAGCCGGGCGACGTGGCGTGGCGGACCGCCCGTTGGGCGAACAGCCGCTCGATGTTATGCGGCCGACCTCGGCTCGGAAGAATCCACATGGAGCCCCAACCGTTCCAGCATCCCGCCGTAAATCCTGGCCGGACTATACTGCTCGCGCACGCACAATGATAGGGCCTGCGCGGCAAGGTCGATTTCCTCGTCGCTGACATTGGCGATCACGTCGGCGGCGTCCCGGGCATCCTTCCAAGTGAGGTAGCAGCCCGGCGCGAACCATTCTCCGATCGGCGACTTGTGCGATTCCAGCAGGGCGCAGCCGGCCCAGCCCGCCTCGATCACGCGCCCCTTGATGTGGTGGGCCAGGCCGGTCCCGGTCCACGACGTATTGAGCAGGATCCTGGACCGGCGCAGGAACTTGGCATGACTGGCATACCCGTCGGCCGCCTCGCGCCGGCGCACGGTCAGCCCGCCGAACCATTCCAGGGCGTTGACGATCTCCGAGCGGGTGTTCCAGCGCCCGACCGTGCCGGAGAAGCCGCAGCGGATATCGCGCGGCGCGCCCTGGTCGCGGAATGGCGCCGGGTCGACCGGCGTCAGGGTTGCCAGATCGACCGGGGCATGGTGGGCGCCGTCGATCGCGACTTGAAGGTCGAAGCAGTTCTGGCGCCGGTAGTTTTCCAGCGGGCCATGCCAGGGCCGGTCGGCGGCGTCCGAGACGATGTTGACGGTCGGCGCCACGGCGCGGATCGAGCGCAGCGCGTCGTACCGGGGATTGCCGGGGCCTGAGCACGCCCCGATGTAGAAGATCACGGCCGGCCTGATCTCCTGCGCCGCCTCGACGGCCTGCCAGTCGTTGCGCACGCCCTGCGGGTTCAACGTGACATGGGCGGCCGGGATCGGCGCGAAGCTGTTCCAGGCCCGGACGTGATTGGCGCAGTCGACCGTCTTGGTCGTAATGAACAGGGCCTTCATGGCAGCAGACTTTCCTGCTTCACAGGCTTCGGCGGCTCAATGAACATGTCCGGCTGGGCATAAGCCTGTTCAATTCGCTTGCAGGCTATGTCGAAATACTTGGGGTCTATCTCGATTCCGATGAACTTGCGGCCCAGCTTGGCGCAGGCAACGCCCGTCGTGCCGCTGCCCATGAAGGGGTCGAGGATGGTTGACCAACCCGTCGGCTCCAAGAGTTCATGGATCAGACCAAGTGGCTTCTCGCACGGGTGCCGGCCTTCGGTGACTGTCCTGTGTGTCAACACGTCGGAGCGCCCCGCAGCGTTCTCTGTTGCTTTCTGGCGCGCCGCGATCATGGTCTTCTGTTTCCGGTCGATCGCAGCCTGCAGAGCAGCGTCAAGTTCGCCATTCATTTTGAGAATGACCTTCAACCCGGCCGCCTGTTCCGGCGTTGGCAGGCAGGCGCCCTCTTCCCATCTGTAGCAAAGGCCCGTTTTCTTGCCGCGCAACTGAACCTCGACGGCGCCGCGTGTCAGGCCGGCCCGTACGCGGGCGGCACGAATGATCTGCGCGAGGTCGGTGTCGCGCGCCTCCACCACTGACCACGTTTTGCCCTGATGGCAGTGGAAGATGGTCTCATAGGCAAACCAGCGGCGACACTCGCTCGCACCGGAAAGCTGGCTCCCCGGCGGCTTTGCCCATATCATGGCCCGCACGCGCGGGTAGATCATCCGGCATAAACGATGGACGGCATTGTCGCCGTGGCCGAATATCAAGGCTTCCTTTGAAAGCGGTGCTGAAGCCGCCAGCCACGACATGGAAAACAACGCGAATTGGCGCTCATCCATATCGTCCCAAACGTCATCCCGCACCCCATAAGGTGGGTCCGTGACCACCGCATCCACCTTGCCGAGCGTCGGCAAGATTTCCAGGCAATCCCCGCATGCAAGGCGCGCATCGCCGATTTCGACCCATTCAACCATTGCGTCGATTGTCCCAATCGCGCCCGTACCGGCATGGGCGGCATTGATAATTGCCGGAAAGGCGTGACGCAACGGCGGGCGAATACCATTTTTCCCGGCCACATTTGTTGCACGCAACCAAACGGCCACTACCATGCGCGCGATTGTGGCTTGCCCGCGTCTCAATACTCAGGTTTTCGGGACGATTGTCGGCCCTATTGCCGTTGATGTGATGAACAACCTCTCCATCCCGCAATGGCCGACCGACTTTTTGTTCGGCTATGACACGGTGTTCGCGGCGACCTTGATTTGCGCCCCATATTTTTGATGTGAGGGTTATATACCCATTGCCGTCACGGCTTTTCCCTGTGCCGAAAAGATGGTGATCCGGCCCAGCGCGCCTGCGCTTATCCCCCAGGTAAAGCGTGGCATCGCCGATCTGGACCGGGCTGGTCATGTCTCGGCCAGGATCAGCTGGCTGCCGCCCTGTTCGAATCGCACCGGCACTGACAGCAGGCCCGTGGCGTCGATCACCGCCTGGCGCCGGTCCGGCGGAACGCAGAACAGCATGAAGCCGCCGCCGCCGGCGCCGAGCACCTTGCCGCCATAGGCCCCCGCCGCGCGCCCACGCTCGTAGATTGCATCCAGGGCCGGGTTGCTCACCTTGTCGGACAGCCCCCGCTTGAGCAGCCAGGATTCGTGGAGCAGCGCCCCGAACTCGGCCATGTCGCCGGCGGACATCGCCTCGGCGGCCGGGCTCACCAGCTCGACGATCCGGTGCAGCTCGCCCAGCTTGCGGTCAACGTTGTCGACCTGGGCCGCGGCGATCTCCGATGCATGGCGCTGCACATCGGTGAAAACCAGCACCAGATGATCCTCGATCTCCTTGCGCCGCCCATTGGTCAGAACCAGCGGCTCGACGCTGTAGCGCCCATCCCGGCCGAACCCGATGACGTTGACGCCGCCCCAGGCGCACTCGATCTGGTCCTGGATGCCGACGGTCTCCTTGAGCACGTCCTGCTCGACCGCGATCGCCTCGTTCGCCAGCGTGGCCCGGCCCGGGCGCTCGCCGGCCAGGGCATGCATGGCGTGCAGCATGCCGACCGTGAAGGCAGAGGAGGAACCGAGGCCACTGCGGGCAGGGAGATCCCCCGCATGATTGACCTCGATTCCGTCCTCCACGCCAAGGTACTGCAGAACCCCCCGAACCCCGGCGTGCTGGATATCCTTGACCAGATCAACTTTCTCGAACGTCGACCAGACGATCCGATATTTGGTGCCCAGAAATGGCGGCATGCGGCGCGCGCTGATGTAGCAGTAGCGGTCGATCGTGCTGGTCAGCACCTGCCCGCCGAACCGCTCGTAGTACCGGCGGTAATCGGACCCGCCTCCGAAGAAAGACACTCTGTATGGAGTTCTGACGATTATAATGATGACATCTCCTTTTGACACGCGCTCCTGACAATCTCGCTCGACGAGCGCGCCTTGGCGCCGCCGATGCCGAACAATTCCATGATGTCGAGATCGGCGCAGACCGCGTGCTCGCGCGGGTCGGCCGTTGTGCGGTCGCCGCCGTTGGCGAAGGCGGTCGGCCTGATCCGGCGCAACGCCTCGCAGACAGTGCCGTCGCTATCGGTGACCGGCGTGACGTTAGTCACATGGCGGATCGCCAGCAGGATCGTGGCCCGGTCCGCCCAGGGCATGACGACATGGCCCTTCTTGCGCCGCAGCCATTCGTCGGAGTTGAGCGCCACGATGACCTCGCCATAGAGCGCGGCTTCCCTCAGCAGGGCCACATGACCGATATGGAGCGGATCGAACCCGCCGGAGACGAGAACCGTTTTCATCGCTGCAGCGGCACCTCTCTTTTGACCCGCTCGCGCCAGTAGGCCAGCAGGTCGGCCATGGTCTGCTCGAACGGGATCTCGGGTTTCCAGCCGGTGTGGTCCATGAATTTGGCACAGTCCGGTATCTGGTGGTCCGCGTCAAGGGGCCGGAGCCGCGCCGGGTCGACCCGCACTTCGCATCGGTAGCCCGCGGCGTCGAACAGGGCATCGAGGATGTGGCGCACCGTGCAGGTGTGCGTTCCGCCGATGTTGTAGACCTCGCCCGGCTGCGGGTCGACGGTCAGCAGCATGTGATAGGCTCGCACCGCGTCCCGCACGTCCGCCACGGTCCGCACCGCGTCCAGGTTGCCGACCTTCACGATCGGCGGTATCTGCCCGGCTTCGATCATGGCGATCTGCTTGGCGAAGGAGGACTCGGCGAAGACATCGCCGCGCCGCGGCCCGGTGTGCGTGAACATGCGTGTGGTCAGCACCTTGAGGCCATGAGCCTCGGCGTAGAGCACACCCAGCCGGTCAGCCGCGATCTTCGACACCGAATAGGGCGAGCTGGCGTGCATCGGGCAATCCTCGGCCATCGCGCCGGACGCCTTGCCGTAGACCTCGGATGACGAGCAATTATGCATGATCGCCTCGGGCGCGAAGCAAGTCAGTGCCTCGAGGAGGTTGAGCGTGCCGATCGCGTTGACCTGCATCGTGGCGGCCGGCGATTCGAAGCTCGCCTGCACGTAGCTCTGCGCCGCCAAGTGAAACACATAGTCGGGCATCGCCGATCGCACCGCCCCATCGACGGAGCCGGCATCGGTCAGGTCGCCTTCAATCAGCCATATCCGGTCTCTGGCATTGATCCGCGGTATCAACGCGCGCAGGTTGTCCAGCGAATCGCCCCAGCGCGTCATGCCGCAGATTTCCCAATCGGTCTTGGCCAACAGATACTCTGCCAGGTGAGAGCCGACGAATCCGGCCAGGCCGGTGATGAGCGCGCTGGTCATCAGGCGGCTCCGATCAGCGCCATGAACTCGTCGAGCGCGCCGGTCACCCGCTGGCAGGCGGCTTCATCCATCGCCTGATGGCAGGGCAGCGAGAAGCCGTTGCGCATCACCCGGTCGGCGTGGGGCAGGCGACCGACCGTGATGTGCGGCCAGAGGCGCATGCCGGGCTGCCGCGCGATGTTGCCGCAGATCACCGCCCGCGTCTCGATGCCATGGCGCTCGAAATGCTGGCGCAGCGCCTTGGCCTTGAACGGGGCATCGTCGCTGACGATTACCGGGAAACCGAACCAGGACGATCGGCCGCCCGGCGTCTCGTTCTGGATCGACAGGAAATGGCCGTAGCGCCGGAATCCTTCGGCCAGCCGCCCGGCGGCGGCGCGGCGCGCGTCGACGAACCCGGCGAGCTTGGGCAACTGCACCAGCCCGATCGCGGCGCTGACCTCGGTCGAACGCAGGTTGTAGCCGGCGTTGACGAACAGGAAGCGCGGGTCGATGTCGCGGTTCTTGTCGCGATAGGCGGTGTCGTCGTCCAGGTCGCGAGTCCAGCCATGGGCGCGCAGGATGCGGAGAAGATCGGTCATCTCCGGCGATCTCGGTATCACCATGCCACCTTCCAGCGTCGTGATGTGGTGCGAGAAGTAGAAGCTGAATGTGGCGAGATCCCCAAAGAGGCCGACATCGATGCCCCGGTAGGTGGCGCCAAGCGCCTCGCAGCAATCCTCGATCAGCCGCCGACCGGCGCGGCGATGCTTGCGTAGCGCATGCATGTCGCATGGGTTGCCGTAGACGTGAACGGGCATGATCGCCCTGGTGCGCGGCCCGATCGCCTTTTCGACCTCGGCCGGGTCCATGTTGAGCGTCAGGGGATCGATATCGACGATCTTCGGGATCAGCCCGTGCTGCACGAGCGGCCAGACCGTGGTCGACCAGGACAGGGCCGAGACGATCACCTCGTCGCCCGGTTCAAAGTACGGTGTCACCGGATTGCACAGCGCCGCGATGGCCAGCAGGTTGGCCGACGAGCCCGAGTTGACCATGACGGCGCCAGGACCGAAGTGCGATTCGAACTCCCGCACCTTGGCGCCGGCCGTCACGTTGGTCGAGCGCATGACCTCGACCGCGGCGGCGATTTCCTCCTCGCCGAAGGTCGGCTCGTGCAGCCTAATAGAGATCGGCGATCTCGACGATGACGCTTGGCCCGCTGCGGCTGAGGGCGTCTCGGTAGGCCGGTCCGGCATCTCGTGCATGTTCGATCCTCGTGAAATTGGTGTTGGGCATCATCGCCCGAAAAGGTTCGGTGAAATCCCCGACATGCTGCGGGCCCGGGTCCAGGGGCCGCGACGACCCGACGCCGACCCGCACGATGACATGGGCGCCCATCTTGTCCAGATGGTTCACAAGCTGGTTGGCGGCGAGGATCAGGAAGTTCCAGCGCGGGAAGATCGAAACCGGCACCAAGCCGGCCAGCGCCAGCCCGATGCTCATGCCGAGCTGGGCCTCCTCCATGACCGGCAGTTCGATGCGCTGCTCGAGCGGCACGTCCTGCAGCGTCGTCGACATGAACGTGCCCGGATCGCGAACGCCTTGGCCGAGGAAAACGACGCGCGGGTCGCCGGCCAGATCCTCCATGGCCTGCGAAAGTGCGGCCCGGTACTCAGAACTGGACGCGCTGTCCTGCGCCGGCGTGCGGCCACTTGCTGCGATATTCATAGTGCCTCACATGATCGCGCCTGGTCCGCGACGGGCCCCAGACTTCCTCGGTGTTCGTGCAGACCGAGACGCCGTTGTCCTCGATGACCCACCTGATCGGCAGGTCGCGGTTCGCGCTGTACTTGATGCATTCGTGGGCGATGCCGGTGTGCGCCGTCATGTCGCCCATGAAGCACCAGACCATCTCGTCCCGCTTGGCCCGCGCGATCGCCATGGCCACGCCGAGCGCGTGCGGGATGGTGCCGCCGACGATGGCCGAGCCGTGGACCCGGTATCCGGGGAAGTGCAGCGCCATGGATTCGCCGCGGTGGATCGCCGCCCGCAACGCCTCGGCCGGCACGCCCGCCAGCAGGGCTTTCAGATGCATGCGCCAGGAGCCGAAGATCCAGTCCCGCGCCCGCACGTCCTCGAAGATGGCGATCAGCGCATCCTCGTTGCCCTGTTCCAGGTGCACCGGATAGGGGATGAGGCCGGCGTTGAACTCGGCCGCGATGGATTCCTCGAAGGCGATCAGATCGTCTCGGGTCATGCCGCCCCCAGCAGCTTCCTCGGCAGCTTGTGCATCGCCATGATCTGGATCTCGGCGCGCTTGATTGGCCCGAATTTGTCACCAATCCAATTCAGATACCGCTCGTCCTCGAAGTAGGCCCGAAAAGCGCAATCCCGAAATGCCAGAACCTCGGCGCTGGTCAGGGTCGCGGTGGGCAGCGGCGTCGTGTCGTACGAGTGCTGACTGTAGCCCGACCAGCTATCAGGCAGCTCTTCCGGCTTCGTCTCCGCGAACAGGCGTGATCCTGGATACGGCATCGCCGCGTAAAAGTTCGCGAAATCCAGACCGAGCGATTTGGCCAGATCCAATGTCGCCGCCATGCTTTCGCCCATGTCGTCCGGCAGCCCGAAGATGAAATTGCCCAACACGCAAATTCCCGCTTCCTGAATCGCCTTCACCACATCGCGGATGTCGCCGTCGTCCAGCGATTTCTTGGCCCCGTCGCGGACATGAGCCGAGGCGGACTCGATGCCCAGCGCCAGCCAGCGGATGCCGGCGCGGCGCAGCAGGGCCAGAGTATCGGGCTTCACCGTATCGACCCGGGCATAGGCCCAGATGTTGAGCTCGTCGGCGAAGGGCAGCGCCGCCAGGCCCTCGCAGATCGGGCCGTAGTGCTTGGGGTTGAGCACGAACATCTCGTCGACGATCTTGAAGGTCCGCACGCCATAGACCCGGTACAGCATTTCGATCTCGGCGACGACCTTCTCGGGCGAACGGCGCCGGTAGCCGGGCCCGCCGAACGGTGCGTTGATGCAGCAGAACGAGCAGTTCCTGACCAGGACATTATTGGCGAAGAACCATCCGGTCGCCGGCACCGTGAGGCAGTATACGTCGCCCGGCTCCTTTAGCCATTCAACGCGACTGACACGATGATTGACCTCAGCACAGCGCGAGCGTGCGCCGGTCCTTTTGCCGTGCTTGTAATTCGGGTTTTTCTTGCCGAGCTTGGACTCGCGATACCGTCGGCGCGATTCGTCGGATCGAACTTTCCCCCGGTTCGCCTGCGACAGGCTGGCTCGCCATTCTGCGCCCAGGCCATTTTTGGTCGGGTTGTTCACGCGCATCCGCTCGGCCACTTCCGGGTGCGCGGCGGCATGATCGGCAGCGGAGGCGAAGAGATGAAGATTGTCCGGGTGGTCGTTGGACTTGTCGTGGTCACGATGGTGAACGTGTTCCTGTGCCGACAATTGACGCCCTTCAAGATAGTCCACCACCATTCTTGATCTGTGGCGTCTGTCCCTTCGCGCCCACGCCGCATAGACATACCCGACAGGATGCTGCTCGAAGCGCAAGGCGCGGACATGGGCGCCAACCGGCAAGTGCTGCGCCTCGCACTCCCATTGCCGCTTGGCGGACTTGCCGTTGCCCCATTTGAATTGCAGGAATCGGTGATCCGGGGTGCAGTCGATGTGCGTCCCATCATCGAAATGGACTCGGACAAGCTGCTGCGCATCGCCATATTTTCGCGCGTTGATGGCGTCTGCGATGAAAGCACGCCCGGTCGCCGGATCATAGGTGTAGACCGGCACGCCCGCATCGCCATATTTTTCCGCGATTTCGCGAATTGCCATGTCGCCGTAAATCGTGTGGATCGGTGTCTCGCCCGCCAAGCATTTATAGGGGCATCCCAGGCTGGTGTAGATGGCCGCGTAGGGCCGGCGCGGGCTGCCGTCGAAGCATTGCCAGTTGTGCGCCCGATAGCGGCTCATGGGCAGCAGATCCCAGGTGTCGCCGTGGAGGTCTGTATCGACGAACTCGATCTTGGCGGCCGGCGCGTTCCGGCCTTCCGCCCAGAGCAGCCCGCGGGCCTTGGCTGGGCCTTTGTCCAGAATGTCCGCGATTGTCAGCGGCCCTTCACCGATGCAGACATAATCGACCATCTCTTCCCGCAGGGTCCGCTCGGGCAGGGCCGAGACATGGCCGCCGGCGATCGCGATGGTCTGGTCCGGGCTGCGCCGCTTGATGGCGCGCGCGGTCAAGCCGGCCGCCGCCATGCTCTGCGTCGAGGCCGAGGGCTGGTGGCCATGCACGACCAGACAGACCAGTCTAGGCGCCGCCTCGCCGATCT
>Ga0224507_10000264_pt1 | contig 21226 bp, 31 predicted proteins | sample SF_Jan12_sed_USG_3_FD_170159 | JGI IMG/M metagenome (GOLD analysis project Ga0224507, IMG submission 170159) | Sediment microbial communities from San Francisco Bay, California, United States - SF_Jan12_sed_USGS_13 | ecosystem: Environmental > Aquatic > Marine > Sediment | place: USA... | reverse complement strand
TTCTAGAATAACTGATGATTACTCTATGATACGGATAAAGGCTCCATCTGGTCAGATTTATCCACATCAACTCAGAAAACTTGCCCAACTCAGTGAATCATTCTCAATAGGAAGTGCCCATGTGTCAACAAGACAGAGTATTCAACTGCATTGGGTGGTATTAGAAGATGTTTCTGAAGTAATGCGTGGACTCGCAGAGGTAGGAATGACCTCTCGGGAAGCCTGTGGAAATTCTGTCAGAAATGTAATGTGCAGTCCTTTGTCAGGTGTTTGTCCTGATGAAGAATTTGATGCAACTCCTTACGCCTTTGCCATAACCAAATTCTTCTTAAGAAATCCATTAAGCCAGAATCTTCCAAGAAAATTCAAATTCAATTTTACATGTTGTGAAAAGCATGGGATGGCACGGATGGTAGATGTTGGACTGATTCCACAAACAAGAAAAATTAACGGAGAGATTCAGAGAGGATTTAAGATATTTCTTGGAGGAGGATTGGGAAACAAGTCATTTGTAGGCCATCAGCTAGAAGAGTTCACCCCTGAAGAAGATTTATTGTACACTTCGATTGCAACAGTCAGAATATTTGACCGACTTGGAAACAGAAAAAATTTGGCAAGAAACAGAATGAGATATCTGGTAGATGAAATGGGTTGGGAGAACTTTCAAAATACTATATTAAAAGAGAGAGCAATCATGCGGGCAACTCAATCAATTACAATAAAACTAGATGTTGATGATTCTAAAACTGAAATCAAAAAACCCATCAAAATTTCTGAAGAAAACGGCATTCCTAATTCAGATGGGTATTCTAGGTGGTACAAAACAAGTACAATTAAACAAAAACAGGATGGGTATCACTGTGTTTTCATAAACTTGGAGGCAGGAGACATTACTTCAAATCATCTTTTGTCATTGGCAGACATTTGCCAAGAGTTTTCTGGAGAAGGATTTGCAAGAAACAGCTTCTCTCAAGGAATCGTACTCAGATGGGTAAGCAAAACAGATCTGCCAAGACTCTATGTTAGATTAATTGATGCCGGTCTTGCAAAATCAGGTTCACTCACCATGGCATCCTCTGTAGGATGCTCAGGAACCACTTCATGCAATCTAGCACTTACAAACTCTCACAGATTAGCAAAAGAGGTCCAGAGAAAATTTCTAGAGTTGAAACTAGATGAGGAGGATGATCTAGACGACTCCACAATCAAGATAAGTGGTTGTCCTAATTCATGTGGTCAACATGAGATTGCTACAATAGGATTCTATGGAGGAGGGGGCAGAGTAGGTAAGGACATGTATCCTAACTATCAAATGTCTCTTGGAGGTAGATCCGATGGTAACACAATGTTGGGAATAAATTGCATGCGTATTCCTGCAAAAAGAGTGATTCCAGTTATATTGAAAATAATTGAGTTATTCAAAGAAAACAAAAAACCTGATGACAAATTATCATTTTGGATTAATAGAATAATAGAAGAGAAAGAAGATTCTGAAATAAAAACTATAAGTGACTTTAAGACAATTTTATCACCATTAATAGTACCGCCAACAATGAATGATGACAGAGACTTTTATTCAGATTATGGAAGTGATACAAACTATCACGCAGTTACTGGAAAAGGAGAATGTGCTGCTTGAGAAAGTAACATAATACTTTCTTCTCTTAATGTACTGTTTTTAATTTCATACATTTCCATTAAATTCTCTTTCCTGTCTATTATGCCACCACTTTACTAATCCTATTCCCACTACAGCAATTACAAATATCAGAAATATCCACAACATGGCTTTTCCTGCGTTGTAATTGCTCCCAATGTCAACTCCCTTTGTCTCTTTTATGTATCGCCTTATCTCTTCATGAGGTTTGTTTCTAAACTGTGGTAGAGTCTTCAACGTGTGTAATGGAAAGTCTCTAGGTTTGAGGTCCTTGCCCCTTTCTCTGCTGCGCTTTCTTCTCCTTTTTTCTACATCTTCTACACTATCATTATTGGTTATCATTCCGGCATCTTCATTTATCAATCCGGTATTTTCTTCTAACATTCCGGTATTGTCATTTATCAATCCGAGCGTATTTTCTTTCTTTCCGGTACTACTGTTTATCATTCCGGTCATTATTTCATTATCACCTCCTGTTCAATCGTGTTTCCACTATCATTCCAGTTATCATTCCGGAAATTCCCCGAAACAACGTCAGAAAATGCCTTTTGGAGTTTTCTGATGGTAATTTTTTGAAGTACAATCTATGTTTTGATCTAACCTCAGTCCTTTGTATCTATTTCTAATGGTTACCTCAGTTACATTTGCAGCCTCTGCAATATCTCGTTGAGTCATACAGTCAAATGATTTAATTGTTTATCATTTTTTATTTTGTAATTGATCATAGAATGAATAATTCTTTTTGAATTGTTTTCTTTCACACCACTAATTTCAAGTATCATCTTTTCCATGTACAAAATAAAAAGTGGAAATGTAGACTCTGATTTAATCCGAAAATAACATTAAAAAATGTGGGCAGGGTAACAATTAATTTTTTTATTTTTTATAAAAAAAGTTAATCAAATAATTGAGTTTCTCATTAATTCTTTTTGTTATATTCATAAACTAAAATTTATTTTAATCCCCAAGTCACTTTGTTGCTTGGTATGATTTTCAAAAATGGTGCTTCATTCTCTTTCCATGGATCTTTTCTAACCCATTCAAATTTTTCATAAAAAATATTGTAAAATTTTTTAAATTCTAGACCCTTTTCTACAATTTCTGTTTTTCCTTGAATACAAATTGCTTTATGGTTTCCTGATTTGTAGACATCAATTACAATTCCTGTATTTGGATTTGATTTAATGTTTGAAAATGTTCTAGTATTGTAATCTGTGGCAACCAAAATAAACTTGCTATAGAATACAAACGATACTGGTTTTACATGTGGAATGTCCTTGTGAGACGTTGCAATCCTTGCTTCTTCTAGTGATTCTAGAAAATCTATTTCTTTCTGATTAAATTCTGTCAATTGAATATTCGTTCTCTTATCTCTGGTATGTGTTTGTATACAATATCTCTTATTTTCATCTGATCTTCTGTGGTTGCCACTTCCTTTTGAGAGCTCAGTATTGCACCTCCCATTCCAAGAGCCATGCCCATTACTATTCCATAAACAAATTCTTGAGGATTTTCAACTTTGAGTATATCTCTATTTTCTTTAATATCTTCTAGATAAGCTGGAATTGTTGATACTGCACCATTAATTACTTGAATTATGATTTCTTCTAATGGATCTTCACTCATGCTAGCGATTCTATGATAATTCTTAATAAATTTGTGCCTAAGATTTTTAATTCGGCCTTTGCGAGGAAAAACATGTTCTCTTTTTTTACAACTACTGAGGCAAACACAATACTTCCTGACGTTATAAAAAAATTTGAATATGCGCTTTCAAAGAAGAATGAAGTTTCAAAAATTGAACAACAACTGCAAATGAGTCTTTCAACTATTAATTCACTTGAAGAATTTATCACATTAAAGCAGAAATTAAATTCAGCAGTTACAAAATTTTATGAGGCAGTAGAAATACTAGAAAACACTGGTGTTTCAGTTAAAAGTATTGAACAAGGATTACTTGACTTTCCTTCAAAGAGGTTTGATGAGGAAGTATGGCTGTGTTGGAAATACGGTGAAACAGAAATAAAATTCTGGCATGAAAAAGATTCTGGTTTTATGGGCAGAAAACCCATTGAAGTTAATGATGAGTCTTTGGTTTGACTAGTCTTTGGTTGATTTTTTGATAAAATTTTTGATATCTGTTGTTTAAAGAGGCTTTTATTGAATCCAGTTTTCATGAGATGTGTTAATTCTTGAGTATCTTATATGCTGACTATTTCTCTTGATGTGATAAACAAAATTAATTCATTGATCATTTTCTTGACTTTTTTTCTACAATGAGTACAATATGGGAAAACGATGTACTTTTCTATTTCTTGACTCTTTTTTTGTCTCTGCAGATTCCACAAAGATAATTTTGCTTAAACTCTTCTAATTCTACTTTAAAATTATCTGTTTGAAAATATGACTCACCCGTTTGTAATCCTCCTGGTACAGCTACTCCGCAATCATTACAATTAATTTCTACATTGAATTTGACTCTCTTTTCATTTTCTAATATTTTGCCAATTATCATATCTCTATCTGTTTATTAGATTTGATATAAACAATGTTTCAACCCAAAACTCATGAATATTATACTGAAAAATTATGAATATTGTTATGCTCTCTGTTTGGTTTCGTGTGATTAGGATTAGATTCCTTCTTGCGTCCGTTATTGCAGTTTCTGTAGGTTTGGCACTAAATTGGTGGCAAAACTCTTCAGTTGATTTACTTGATGCATTATTGACATTTGCAGGAGTGATGGCACTTCATGCAAGTGTGGATTTACTCAATGATTTTTGGGATTTTAAGCGAGGAATTGATACTAAAACAAAGCGAACCAAAATGAGTGGTGGTACTGGAGTGCTGCCGGAAGGATTACTCAAACCATCTTCCGTATATCGTGCAGGAATTGTGTTTTTATTTATTGGGTCGCTAATTGGTGCATATTTTGTCATTACAGATGGAATCATAATTGCAATAATTTTGGGATTTGCGATTCTATCTATTTATTTTTATTCTACAAAAATTGTTGATTCTGGTTTAGGTGAGTTCTTTGTAGCAGTAAAGGGATCCATGATTGTAATTGGTACTTTCTTTATTCAATCAGGACAAATCAACTTTGAATCAATTCTTGGAGGAATTGTAGTTGGCTCACTATCTGCATTGGTACTTTTTATTGCGTCATTTCCAGATCATGATGCGGACAAATCAAAAGGAAGAAAGACTCTAGTTATTGCTGTTGGAAAGAAGAAAGCATCCAAATTGTTTTGGATTTTTCCATTAATATCATATAGTGCAATCATTTTTGGTGTATCTGCCAATCTATTTCCTTTGTTGTCTTTGATTAGTCTTCTAAGCATACCTTTAATGATAAAATCTGGATTGGGTTTGCAAAAAAATTACGATACTGTTGAAAATTTGGTGCCATCCATGTCTTCAACGTTACTGTTTGGCAGAATTACTGGTGTCTTGTTTGTACTTAGTTTCTTAATTGAGATTTGATACTTTAGACATAAATTTAGCAGTTGATTATGATTAACATGATTTCAGGATTTGCAACTTTAGAAGGAACTAAAAAATTTGCTCAAAACTCAGGCGTGAATCAAGTTAATTTCAAAGATTTTGCAAATCTAACTCTCTCAAATGTTGGAATTGGAACGTATCTTGGTGATCCCGATTCTAGAACTGATGAATTGGTAACAAAAGCTGTAAAACAATCAGTTCTATCTGGAGTAAATGTCATTGATACTGCAATAAACTATCGTGCTCAAAAAGCAGAACGTTCTGTTGGAAAAGCAGTAACTGAATTAATTCAAGAAGGAAAAATATCTCGTAATCAATTGTTTCTAAGCACTAAAAATGGTTACGTTACAAATGATGCAGATGTTAAATTAGGTTTTTGGGAATATGTCAAAGAAGAATATTCTCAAAAAGGAATTATCAAAGAGGGTGATGTTACATCTGGATATCATTGCATGACTCCCACTTATCTTTCAGATCAACTAGACCGAAGTCTAAAAAATCTAAACATGGATTGTGTTGATTTAATGTATCTACATAATGCAGTGGAGGGACAAATCAAAGATGTTTCCAAAGAACAATTTTTAGAGAATTTAAAATCTGTTTTTGAACTATACGAACAAAAACGCGACGAAGGTAAAATTAAATTTTATGGAATGGCAACATGGGAGTGCTTTAGGGTTGCAAAAGATGACCCTCAATTCCTCTCTCTTGAAGATACCGTTAATCTAGCTAAAAAAATTGGTGGTGAAAATCATGGATTTCGATTCATTCAATTGCCCTTCAACATGCATTATGATCAAGCACTACTTGGAAAAAATCAAATAATTAATGATAAACAAGTTTCAATTTTAGAGGCAGCAACATCCTTGGGAATTGGTGTTTTTACCAGTGTTCCGTTTATGCAAGGACGTTTGTTGGCTCCAGGTGTCATGCCAGAATTTGACGACTTGATTCCCCCATTACGTGCTTTGCAATTTATTCGCTCATCTCCTGGCATTTTGGCACCATTAGTTGGACAGAAGTCTTTTGAACATGTATCGGATAATCTTGAAATTATGAAAATTCCTCCAATTCCTGAAGATGAATTTCTAACCTTGGTCAAAAAACTTACTTCGTGAGCACCTTTATTATTCTATTAAGAAATGTTTATGGAAAAATAATAAATGAGCCATTATTAGATGTTAGAATACTTGGCTGCCAAAATTTATGATTATGCAAAAATATGTGAATCTATTTTATTGATAGATCCTAAAATTCGATTTGCTGGTGTAATTAATGAAAGAGGTAGATTAGTTGCGGGCGGAATGCGAGAGAATGTTGAACCTTTAGAAAGCGAAAAAGATGATGAAATGATCTTCATGGAATTAGCTTTACGTGTCAAAATGAGAAAAGAATTTGATAAACAACTAGGCCCTGTAAATTTTGCTATGGCCTCAAGACAGCGTGCTTTAGCTATCAGTGTGTTGATAAATAACGATATTCTCTACATAGTGTCAGAACCTGATTCTGATTATGGTGTTTTACCTAAAAAAATCCTTGAAATAATTCGTGCCTGAAATCTTTTTCATTTTTGAGAATTTATGCTCTTATTGATTAACAATCAAAATTCATTATTTTAACATGTTGCAAATAGCAATTAGGTTCTAATTATTTAATAATGAAAGAATTATCTTCTGAAATCGACTTAATTACCATGAATCTTTTGATAATGAATATCAAAAAATTTCCTTTTATGTAGGGAATGTTTTAAAAACCCCTTCTGATGTTACTTGTAAAATCAGACCACAAACAAAAGAATTAACAGCAAAATTTTCCAAAAATATCTGTTGATTGAAAAACTATTCCTTCAATTTCTCGTAAGATAATTTTCTAGCTGTATCTATAAATAGAAATTAAAAAGACAAAATCTGTGCCAGTGGATCCTGTATGTGGAATTGAACTTGATGAAGAACTAGCATTAATTCATGAATATGATGGAAAAAAATTCCATTTTTGTTGCAATGGCTGTAGACGTATTTTTATCAAAAAGCCTCGAAAATATAAAAACAAAAACTAGATTGGAAAAGCTCCACACATTCTACAAAATTTAGAATTTTTAACTTCGTTTTTGCAATACGGACATGCATTCTCTGTATTTTTTTTAGGAATGCCAAATAATTTCTTGTAAATTTCATAATAATGCATTGATTCTCTGCTTCTGATGATTACTCCGTCTTCTTTCTCTGTAGTTAGTTTTTTCTCAACATATTCTTCCTCACTAATTATCGATTCAAACAAATTAGTTAACCCAACAGTACCCGAACCATCTTGCATTGGTGATTTTTCTCTCCAGGTGATCTGTTGCGGCAGATATTTTTCAAATGATTTACGAAGTATCCACTTTCCATGTTTTTGTTCTTTCTCTTTTCTTACTTTCATGTTAGCTGGGATTTTCTTTGCCAGTTCCACAACTGAGTCTTTTAGAAATGGAGATTCTATCTCTATTCCTAACGCTTTACCGATCTTTTGTGTTGGAAAATGCATCACTGAACAAACACGATTTATTTCTGATTCTAACTCATTTTCAGGTTTGTTGATAAGAAAACCATATCCTGCAAATAACTCATCTGCACCGTCTCCGGTAATGATTGATTTTTCTCCATTATCTTTAGCCCATTTTATTGCCATATACATTACAACATTATTTCTAATCTCTATGTCGTTGAAATTTTTTAAAATCTTTATTGTCTCTTCAACTGCTTCAAGAATCATAGCAGTTTTAACGTGATGGATTGTAAGAGGTAAATCCATCTCCTTCGCAATTCTTTGACAATATGCTAGGTCTGTTGAAATAAAGTCTTCTGTAATAACTGCAATTGCTTTTGGTTTTCTATGTTTTAAGAAATATGCAATGATGGAGCTATCTAATCCTCCAGACAATGCTATCAAATTAGATTTGCATGAATTACATGAATCTTCTAAAATTTTGTAAAGATTCTTGGAAATATTATCCAATACAACCTAGTTTATTCTGAAATTAAAATATCTATGCCTAATCAAATTTCTTTGATTAATTTATGTTTCATTGCAAACTTAAAATACGTTATAGGATTCTTGGGAATTAATGCTTCTTCCTGCTGAGATTGAATCTAAAACTCTAATCCCTGCATTACGTGCAATACTTGCCAAGAAACTTGCAGAAGATCATAATATTCGAGAAGATGAAATTTCTAAAATGTTGGGAGTCACACAAGCAGCTATTAGTAACTACATTCGTGGGACGCGAGGTGATCCATCCCTTATTGCAAAACTTTTAGCAGAAAAACAAGTTGCAATAATGATTGATGATCTTAGTGACAGCCTATCGTCTGACATGGCATACACTCCATCTAGCCTTTCAAAATTTATTGGCCTTTGTAATTATATCAAATCTAGCCTACTGATTTGTGAGATACATCATAATCTAGAATCAAACATTGATGAACAAATTTGTAAAGAATGTGAAAACATGCTTCTTAAAGGTCCGGGAAGTGTTTACTAGATTTTATTTAGAATAATTTCAATTGTTGATGTCATACTGCCAATTCCTGGGGCTGCAACTGTGTCTAGAATAATTTTCTGAATTTTAGAATTACCTTTTAACATTTTTTCAGTAATTATATTTGCAACCGCAACTGCATTTGGGATTGAATTCCCTCTTGATTTTAAAATTACCTGGTGTTTACTACCCAATATGGATAAAACGTCTATGGCTGATTGCATTACAGGATCATTCCCAATGTTTATGATGGTATAATCAGACTTTTCGGTCTGCTCTTGACCATACGGTTCAGTTGTTTCTTCCATGAGCATTATTCAACAATCAGCAATTTTTTGTTCTTTTAAGTTTTATCGACTATTGATTCATTTTTCAAAGTAATCAATTGGAATATTTTGGAAATCTCCGTTTGGAAGTACCCTTCTAATTGTAATTGGGATTACTCTTTGTTCAAGTTCTTCCATCGCAATATCTAATGAGATTCTTGCAGTTTTTGGAATTGGAATAAATGGCGGTGCACCTAATGATAGTTGTAGAGCTCTTGCACCCATAATTCTTGCTTTTTCAAATCTTGTAAGTGTAGGTGGACCAATTGTAATTTTTCCTTTCTCACATGGAATTTCTTCTGCCTCATGCTCTTCAACTTTTTCAACAATTTCTCTGTTTTCAATTTCTTTGATTTTCTTTTCAAGATTTTCTTGATCTTTTTCACTTAGTGGTTCTAGTCCACCTTTTTTCTCTATTAATTTTCGATAAGTACTTAGTGCTTTGTTTAGCCCGGCATTTTCTTCTGGCAAAACATCTATTTCTTCAGATTCAGGTGTTTCTAAAACTTCTTCAGATTCAGATACTTCTAATAATGGGGGTTTGTTGACATCAGACAAGTACCAAAATTTTCTTAAAACGTTATATAATCTAATCATTTTAATGTACGAATTGAGTACATCTTCAGTTTCCAGAAAACAGATTATTTTAGAAATTCGTGGTAAAGCAAAAATTTCATGTGATCTAAAACGTCACTTATCTCCACGAACTGTTGGAACTATAATGAGATCTTTACCATTAGAGGGAAATGCGCATCTTTTGGGAAAGAGTATTTTGTATTTTGAAACTAATGTTGATTCTGGAACCGAGAGAGCAAGGTCTGAATTCAAAAAAGGTGATGTGGCATTTTTACCATCATCTGGAAGTATCTGTTTTTTCATAAATGATGTGGTGTCTGGAAAAACTATGACTCCAATTGGAAAACTAAATGATGGAATTGACGCATTAAATGATATTGAATCTGGGGATGTATTATGTATCTATGAAGAAACTGCTTGATACAAATGATGTCCTGAATAACCTCCAACTCTTTTTACGGTTCCTTTTATTGCAGAATTTTTTAGAAATGCGTTTGCTGCAGAAATTTTTACTCCTGTTTGTCTTGCAAGATCTTGGACTGTAACTACTTTGGAGTTTTGAATAATTTTCATTGCCTGTTGTTCATTTACCATTACTGTAATTTCTGCTTTCTTTGGACCACTTTCACCTTTATCTTTTTTACTCTTTTTTACATCTTTAGCTCCAGTAGATTTATCTTTATTTGCAGCTGTTGGCTTTTTTGCTCCACCCATTAATTTAGAAAAAAATATTCCTCTTATAAACGATAAAGAAATTTTGACTATGGAATTTTACCCACTTGTTTGAAAAATTCAAATTCTTTTCAAGTATAAATAATATCTTTTATATCACAAATTATGGGTATTGTATCTAAAGGCGCAAAATGCAATGTTGAAGGATGTGAACAAGATGGTGCCCGTTCTTTAAACACTACTAAGGTTGAAAATGCAGGTCTCCGAGTAAATTCGTCAGGTAAAAAAACAGTTCTTTGCAAGGAGCACTATAAAGAATGGAAAAAAGAATCTAAAGACGATCGTGATCTTGAACGTGCAAGATTTGACAAATTTTAGTTTTCTTGATTACTTTAAAGGGTTTTTAGAATAATCTTCTTTGAGTTTCTCATATAATTTGCCTAATTTTTTATAGAGTCTTTTAGGCTCCCTTTTTTTCTGGTTGCTCAAAACATATAACGCAAGAATCGGAAATACAATTGTTGCATCAGCATACACTGTGACCATTCCATTATGTGCGTCTTGAACTTTACCCCAACTTTTTCCTTCTTGAAGTGTTGCACCAGATAATCCTCCTGTGTCCGGACGTGCATCAGTAATTTGAATAATGTAATCTTGTCCTCCGTCATCTCTTTTGAGAATTTGATCTAACAATGGGCCTGTTTGCTGGGCTGTATTTTTTGGAACACCTCCGCCCAATTCTAAAATCCCTGATTTCTTTGAATCATAAAGAATAGATGCCTGTTCGATAATCTCTCTTACAAAATCTAAACTATATATTTTATCTTCAAGTCTATGAATTGCTAAATTCAATGCCAATGACGAATCCTTTATCGTTGATATGTATACTGGTACATCATATTCATATGCAGATGTAATGAAACTTTTTTCAGGATGTTTTGCCTTCTCTTTACTGATTTTCCCCATTATGTTACAAAACTCTGCAGTTGTAAATGGTTTGTCTGGGAAATCCTTCCCAAACATTTTTTGAATTATTTTATCTTCTGCTTCCAATGTTTCATTAAATTTGATATAGACATCTCTAATTCTTACAATTTCATTTTCATACAGTTTCATATCATCTACGTCAAAACTTCCTTGTTTCACTGGTAATCCCCAAGCAAAATGATCTTCATGGTATACATTTGCACCAGTTGTAATGATCCAATCAACAAATCCTCGTTCAATCAATGTTTTAATTATCCCTCCAAAACCCACAGGCGTCATTGCTCCAGAAACTGTAAGACAAATTGTGACGTCTTCTTCGATCATTTGAGCATAAAGTTTTGCTGCATTTCCAAGCTGTCGTCCATTATATCCTGTACTTGCAAAGACATCCACTAAGTCTTCAATTGTCATGTTTGGGTCTAGATTAACGTGAGGGATATCGTTTCCATGAAATTCGTGAGGGTCCACTTTAAAAAACCATCTTTTATTCTAAATAATACTTGCGGAAGAGATTCTTTTGTATAATTCTTACTTTTTAGTGAAATATTACTTAATTAGGAATGATCTAAAATAATACCAAATGAAAATAATTGATTTGCATGATCCACAAAGAATAGACAAATCACCGGATGGTATTGAAATTTTGATGACTCATGGGAATTTCGTCCAAGATGAGTTTGTAATTTCTAAAGTAGAATTGCGTCTTTACACTGAGCGAATTGATGATAAATTGGGCTCTTTTTCTTTGATTACTTCTTTTGTAGAAACTGACAAAGGGTCTGTTGAAATGATTTATGATGAAGGATTTCGAGGTGAAAATCATTTAAAGAAAACTAGTGAATTTCTAATTTCTAATTTAGGAATATCTGGTTTGATCCTGCGCTCAATAATATGTCTACGTGAAAAAACCCATGATGAATAGTTCCGAATTACATCCAAATTTTTATCTTTGACATCCCTTGATTTTTTTACTTATCTTAAAAATATCTAACATATCATTTTATTTGAGACAGTGCCGACAAGCATTAAATTTTTCTTTTATTGCTTCTTCAAGAATGTCTGGAACAAAGTATACTTTATCCTCTTTTTTCACATAGTAAATTTTACAATTTGGAACCATAGTTGCCAAATGATGAACAATCATGTCTGATTTGTTTCCAAGATATCCTGCCATGTTAACATTCATCAGACTTTACTTAATACATATATTGATACGTCAACAAAATTCTCTGCAATCATAGTCTTACTTGGTTTTTTGTCCTACAAACTAGATAAAAATTGAATATGCTTAGTTTGGTTTTTACTTTAATTTATTTTCTAAACATAAACTACATAATTTTTCATATGTCATACTTTTAATGGGTTTGAATCGGTTTCCACAATTTTCACAAGTATTAAGTAAAATCAATTTTTCAATAGTATTTTCCTTTTGTTTGTTAGTCAAATTTATTTTTCAAATTATTTTCAAATCTTTTGATCTCTTCATCTACATCTTCAGATAATAAAGAGATCTTGAATTCGCTATTTTTTGACGATTCTATTTTGAACATTTTATGAAGACTCAATATGCTTTACAATCCAATCTTGAATTGCCATATCTGTACGGTGATCTTGACATCGTATATGGGGACATGGAATTAACCTGTGACAATTTTCTTCCTCGCATTTTCGATAATTTCCAGGAATATTGGTACCTTTGGGTGTTATTTCCAAATTTAGAATTCCGTTAAGTAACTCAATAATCCTTTTGAAATAATTTGCAGAAAATCGTCATTTTAAATCAAAATTTTAACTGTTTTCACATTCGCACTTTTGTTGTTTTTCAAATCTAGGATATTTTAGCTTATGGCATATATCGCAGTATAGTTGATTTGACACAACTATCAAATACTGATTTGTGTATTAAGAGTACTGTATGATTAATCTACACTAAAGATTACATCTTTTATGTTTTAGAATCATTTATTTCGTAATGAACTTACATTACCATCTACATCAAGTATATTTCCACATGTCTGACATTCCCACTCCCCATTACAACTAATTTGGTTTGCGTTTATGCCGCCAGATGTATTACAAACTTTACAACGTAATGACATTATTTTTCATCCTTGTTCGTTTTCACTTCAATTTTCTTCAAATGTATTTTTTCATGTTCACATACTTTATCAAAAATATTTGAAGTTCCCTTCCAATTGAAATCACATTGTTTGCAGTGATATTTCATTTTATTTTGTCACATCTTTTTGTTGTATTTGAGATTTTTTCATCATTTGTTTTATCTTCAAAAGAATCAAATTTCAATTTAATGATTTTTCTTAACATACTTTTGTTGGTCTTCCTTTGATATATACCGGCGTAATTCTAAATAAAAAATACTAGTAGCCTTCTTCTCCGGAGAAAAGAAGACACCAATAGTTTGCGTTGGTCTTTGCAGATTTTTTCTGACCTATCTTACATGGCCCAAATATTTTCCCAGCAGATAACTCTGACTGGTAATTTGGAACCCTTTGAATCTGCTTAACTATTGCAGGTGTTACAAAAAATGAACTTACCATTTGATCATTCACATCAAATGTCTCCACAGTGTCAATGACATTATAATCCGTCAACCCATCATCTCCAATTGAATCCTTTGGAGTGTATGGTGATGGTTTACCCCTGTTGGTTCTAAAGTCTTTGATGTTGATAACCTTGCCTAAAATCTTGCCTATGCCTACTGCTTTGGTTTGTTCCTGTGGCTTGTTGTAATCCCCCAAATTGATCTGAGTTTGTGTCGTTTTATTCATTTATGATTAGTTTTGTTAGAGTGTGGATTCTAAATGAGTTGTTTCTTTTATGATCTGATGACGTCAGGTCAACACTAATTCAACATGTTCTCAAATTGTCTTTAAATCGAGGTTACATTTTTGGGTAACTCTATCACTTTTTTCTAAAACTTAACAAAATACTAAGGATTTTAAACTTAGACTAATTGATTTGAATACATGCGAATATTACAACTTCATTGTGATAGCATTGAGTACACTCCAATAAAAAAGGAAATCAAGTCTGCTGAAGATATTGAAAATACCGAAACTCAAAGACTAGAAGAACTAGTGGTTGTATTTGTTGCAATAGAAGATGGTGATGATTCCTCCGTCGCACAAGATGCTATTTCACAAATTAAAAATTCAATGGAAAAAATCGGATGCAAAAAATTATTATTATATCCGTATGCTCATCTCAGTTCTAATCTTGCAAAACCCTCTGTGGCTATATCATTGCTCAAAGAAATGGAATCTACTGCATTGGATCTTGAAGTTTCTCATTCTCCATTTGGATGGACAAAATCCTACAAACTTCAAGTGAAGGGACACCCATTAGCTGAAAGCTCCAAAGTAGTAACAAAAAATTCTAGTTCACAAACTGACGAAATTACTTCAGATGCATTAAAAAGCGAATCAAAAATTAGATCTATTTGGAAGATAATGTCTCCTGATGGAACAATGTCTAACATTGGGGATTTCAATTTTTCAAATCATAAAAACTTGGAATCATTGGCAAAATACGAATCAGCAAAACAGAGACATGTAGATGAACCTCCTCCTCATGTTGCATTAATGAAGAAAATGGGAATTGCAGATTACGAACCTGCGTCTGATTCTGGCAACATGCGTTTTTATCCTAATGGTAGATTGATTAAATCTTTGATTGAACGCTATGTTACTGATAGAGTTAAAGAATATGGTGGATATGAAGTTGAAACACCAATCATGTATGATTCTGAACATCCAAGTATGGTTAGTTACTTTAATCGATTTCCTGCAAGACAATATAATATTGACTCAGAAGGCAAAAAATTATTTTTAAGATTTGCAGCTTGTTTTGGGCAATTTTTAATGGCTAATCAATATCAAATGTCTCACAAAAATCTTCCATACAAACTATATGAGCTCACAAGATATAGCTTTAGAAGAGAACAATCCGGCGAACTTGTAGGCCTTCGACGTCTTAGAGCATTCACAATGCCTGACTGCCATGCATTCTGTAAAGACATGGAACAAGCAGTTGATGAGATTAAGATAAGATTTGATTTGTCCCAAAGCGTTCTAACTGATCTTGGAATTTATGCTTCTGACTATGACATGGCAATTAGATTTACTGAAGATTTTTACAATGAAAATAAAACTGCAATTGAGGAATTGGTAAAAAAACATGGAAAACCAGTATTAGTTGAAATGTGGACTGAAAAATTCTTTTATTTTGTTCTAAAATGGGAGTTTAATTTTATTGATGGACTGGGAAAAGCATCTGCTCTCTCTACTGACCAGATTGATGTGGAGAATGGTAATAGATATGGAATTGAATTTATCGATGAATATAATACTCCTCAACATCCAATAATTCTGCATAATTCTCCCAGTGGGGCAATTGAGAGAATTATTTATGCTCTGCTTGAAAAAGCAGCAAGAGACTCCAAAGAAGGGCGAAAACCTCAATTTCCATTGTGGCTGGCACCAACCCAAGTGAGGATAATCCCACTAAATGGTGAATTTGATGATTTTTGTAAAACATTAAGCAATAAAATATCTGTAAATAATATTCGTGTGGACATTGATGATAGAAATGAGAGTATAGGCAAAAGAATTCGTGAAGCAGAAAAAGAATGGATTCGATATATTTTGGTAATTGGTGAAAAAGAAGCAAATTCAGAAAATCTTAGCATTCGTGATAGACAAACAGGCAATGTTCGTGAACTGCCTTTTGATGGCTTTCTAAATGAAATAAATGAACAAACGATGGGAAAACCTTTCACCGGTTTGAATTTACCAAAATATCTTTCAAAGCGACCCCAACTGATGGTGTAAAAGATGAGTTTTTTTGATTTATATATGAATGGGAATCCTCTCATCACGTCTTCAGATGATGGCGTAGAACCAGTAGCCACTATCTTCGGTGTGCCATTTGACTCGACTCATTCTTACAAACCTGGTTGTAGGTTTGGACCTGATGCAATCCGTGACTCCTTTAACAACATTGAAATTTTTCATCCTGATCTTCAAGTTAATTTAGAAACTGTGAGTATTGAGGATCTTGGAAACACTCGTCATACTGTTGTTGCATCTGAAATGATTGACATGGTAAAGAAAATCACTACTGAACTTGTTGCAAAACAACGACAGCTTTTCATTTTAGGCGGAGAACATTCAATCACTTATGGTACATATGCTAGTTTTCCAAAAGAGACAGGATACATTGTGTTTGATGCTCATTATGATTTACGAGATGAATTTGCAGATATTAAACTGAGCCATGCATCTTATCTTAGACGAATTGTTGAGGAGAGGGGCTCTGAAAATATTTTACATGTTGGTGCTAGGGCATTTGTAAAAGAAGAACTGGAATTTCTTAAAGAAAATAATATCAAAACAATTTCTGACAGGGAAATTAGAAATGGGCAAGGACCACAACTTGTAAAAGACTATGTCTCTACTTTTGATACTATCTATTCTAGTTTTGATCTTGATGTACTTGATCCTGCATTTGCCCCGGGAGTTGGCAATCCTGAAGCAGTGGGAATTACCTCTAGGGAATTGTTTGATATGATTCACTCATTTAAGGAAACAAAGGTAGTAGGTGTAGATATTGTAGAGTTGAATCCGTATCATGACAATGGCTCCACTGCATCCCTTGCGGCAAAAATCATTTCTACTTTAATTGCCATGAATCTTTCACCTAATAAATAAAATTTCTATTCCTAAAATTTGACCCTATATTGATTCGTTTTTGTTGGTATTGCCTTTATTAGATAGTACTGTTGGGGTTATCACGTGTTAAATAATCTTCGAGAAACACTTCGACCAACACTTGAAAAAATCGGAAAAGGGTTTGCATCCACAGGACTATCGCCTAATTTTTGGACAGTTGTTGGCCTTGTATTTGCATTGATTTCTGCAATAGTTTATGGTGTTGGGATTGAATTTGGATTAATAATTGGGGGGGTATTGCTACTTGTATCGGGATTTTTTGATATGGTTGATGGTCAGGTTGCAAGAGTTACTGGACAAACTTCCAAAAAAGGTTCTTACCTTGATTCGATGTTTGACAAAATTGCAGAAGTTGCAATATTTCTAGGAATTTTAATTGGTGGATATGTAGAACCATATATTGTATTGCTTGCAATCACTTTATCATTACTGGTAAGCTATGCTCGAGCAAAATCTGATGCAATAAACATCAAACTTCAGGGAATTGGTATTGGTGAAAGAGCTGAAAGACTATTGGTAATTGCAGTTGTAGGTATTATTGGTTTTATGGATATTGCAGTTGTAATTGTTGTAATAATTGCAGGTATTACTCTAATTCAAAGAATGATTGTTACTGTAAAAAATATTCGAGAATAATTCTAACGTAGTTTTCCGCGTTTCCTTCTACTATCTTCTGATCTGATTTTAAGAATTTTGAAGTGAATTGCACATGAAATACAATACCATTTCAAAACTGTTGGGGATGCAATGTATGCTCCTTGTGCACGTAGTTCTTTTGCTAGTGTGTGTTCTACCAAATTTAACTTGGATGTTACTTTTTTTGCTTTGTCTTTGGGAACCGTTTGACCACAGTTTGTACATTGTACTGTGCCCGATGATCCTTTCCCTCCCTTAGTACGTCCTCTACTTGCACGTTTAAGTGGCATGAAAATAAACAATTTTGCCTACTTATATTCTTGGTGACTACAGTCAAATTTTAAATGATTTTTAACAAAATAGATCCATGTTTTAATTCTAGATTAAATAATTTCAAATGATGGTGGTGCACGGGCTTTGTCATAATTGCTTTAGATCAGGCGTTGAATTAGTGGTAGAAAAGGGCTGGATTTTATGCAAAAACTGCTTTGATAAAAAGAATGCAAAAAACTAAATCCTTTATTCTAAAAATCAAAAAAATGAAATTAGCTGTATTTGCACATTGTGCAATTGACATCATTACTATCAATGGCTCTAATTATGAACAAATTGGGGGGTCTGCATGTTATTGTGGCATAACTGCAAGGCAATTCAAATTTGATGTTGATTTGTTTACAAAATTTGGTCCTGATTTTCCAAAACAATATCTCATTGAAAATAAAATAAATTTTATAAATTCAGAATCTGAAAATAATACTACAAAATTTGCAATTACCATTAATGGTTCAGATAGAGTCCTTAAACTTGAAAATGAATGTGATCCTCTAGACTATTCTAAAATATCTGCTGATGGGCATCTTATTAGTCCAATATTTCATGAAATATCCGATAATGTTTTTAAAAAAATTAAAAATGATTCAAACTTCATCTTCATTGATCCTCAGGGATTTTTGAGACAAAAAGACGACCAAAATAATATTGTTTTGAAAGATACTGACCTTGATTTGTCTGACGTTAATGCAATCAAGATTAATCCTGATGAGGGAAAGTGTCTTGTTAATGGAACCTATGATGAAATGATGTTGGCATTACAAAAAAAAGGAATTGAATATGTACTCCTGACAAATAAAACTGATGTTTCTCTTTTGGTAAAAGATAAAATTTACTCTATCACTCTTCCAAACAAAAATCTTCATGATACAACTGGAATAGGTGATATTTTTTGTAGTACTTTTGCATGTACCATGTTAAAAGAAAAAGACTATTTGTGGGCCCTATCCTTTGCTGGAGGTGCTGCCCAGGCCGCACTTGATTCAAGAAATCTTGGTCTACAGAAAATTCCCTCGAAAGGTATAGTCCAAAATAATGCATCGTATTTTTATAACTTAATTAAATTCAGAAATTTATAATCCCCATCTATAAACATTCAATAGGCTAGAACTTATTTTAAAATTTTTATGGATTTAAATTTTTAAAATCTAAGCATTTAGGGTCAAACTCATTTAGATATGTTGGTTTTTTAGTAAAATTATCTTCAACCCAAATTTCGCATGTTTCAGCATCAATGAATTTTTTATCTGAATCATTACTGATAATCTGTAACATCAGAATTCCTAAAAGTAACACAATCAAAGCAATTGGTAATTTTTTTGAAGAAATATCCACAAATTTGTTTTGTATATTTTTAAACTTAAGCCTATTGATTGGAAAAATATTTTTTTACTTTGAATGTGGATGTGATAATAATTGAAAATCAATAAAAACAAATATTGAAAAATTGTTTAATTCAAAGCATGGAAGGTCCATCCGAAATTAATTCTGTATATTGGGATGAACAAACAAAATCTTGGAAATACAAGATGGTCAAAGTTGATGAATATCATGGCTTTGTAGAGTGTCAACATTGCCGAAAACCAATGTCCCATAATGTAAAATCTGACGGGGAATACAAAGTAGTTTATGTTAAATGTGGTTGCGCCCGAGCTAATCAATGAACTTTTTTTCTATTCCAAACTACCAACATATTCTAATCCTTAGGTTTTAAGAATTGTTTAGGTACTGAAGTTCATATAAAATTCATAATGCTGTGTTTATACTTCTTGGGAATATTTATTGAATATGCCTAGTTTCTATTGGGCGTATAAAAAATAATGCAAAATCAAGTTTGTTACACGAGTAAAGTGTACATTATTCTTTTATTCTACTGAATTGATTGTTTCTTTTGTGCAAATAGGAATCTATGGTTCTGGAACTACCGAAAACGCAGCAAAGATAATCAAAAAAATTTTGGATGAAAATGATATCAAATCATTTCCAATAACAAAATCAAAAGGTAAATCTGCTGATTGTGTTATTGTATTGGGTGGAGATAAGGGCGTCAGAAATTATTTTCATAGAACTTTTGATTCTACCTCTCCTGTCCTAGGTATCAATGAAGGGGAAGCAAGCGGATTTTTAGCACAGATTGAACTAAGAGAATTTTCTTCATTTGTTGGAATTTTGAAAAAACAAAATTACACTGTTGAAGAAGTTCCACGACTTGGTGTAAAAATTGATGGCAAAAATGTCTATCCTGTTTTAAATGATGTAGCTGTATTTTCATCAAAAAGTGCTATGTTGATGGAACATTCATTGAGAGTAAATGGGGAGGAAGTGTGGCACGACAACAGTGACGGAATAATTGTTTCTACTCCAATTGGCTCTTCTGCATATTCCATGTCTGCTGGAGGTCCTGTCTTGTTTCAAGATTCTGCAGTATTTGAAATAATTTCAGTAAATTCCCTTGATGTAACACGAAGACCAATTATTGTGTCTAATGAGAGTTTGATTGAAATTGATGATGTCTCTGCAAGATTACACTGTGAGGCGATACTTGATGGCCTCGATAGATTCAAAGTGAACAAAACTGTTGAATGTACTCAATTTTTTCCTCCTGCTAAAATCATTCGTCTAAAAAAAGACTCTACTGCAATTTCCGCATTGGCAAAAAAAGTTCACTTGGCCGAGGAATTATTGAGTATGCCACCAAGTTCAAAATTACTTTTAAAGACATTAGAATATGAAGGTGCATTAACACAAAAGGATCTGGCAAACAAGACATTACTCCCCGATAGAACTGTCAGATTGGCATTAAGTCATCTCTTGAAAAAAGGATATGTCAAAAAGAAAGTATCTATCCGTGATGCCAGACAGAAAATTTATGAAATATCTAAAATTGAATAATTACCTATAATTTATCTCTGGAGATTTTTTGGTGTATTTTACCGTGTTTTTTGATATTTTAATTCTTCATTGAATCTTTTCTTTAAAACATTCATCATAACGAAATCATTATTATTCATAATCTTTACTGCATTACTTGTATTTTTTTATGGCTTTAATTCTGACTGTCTTGTTCTCTATCTAACAAATTCCTAGTTTTGGGATTGGATTAAATGATCTATTTTTCAGATGCTGCTTTAACAAATGCTGTAAAGGATTCTTCTGGATATCCCGGTCTACTATTAAACTCTGGATGGAATTGAACCCCTAGATAGAATTTATGAGATGGTATTTCTAGCATTTCCATTCTTTTTCCTTCATCACTATCAGCTGAAAA
>Ga0224507_10000263_pt1 | contig 21240 bp, 16 predicted proteins | sample SF_Jan12_sed_USG_3_FD_170159 | JGI IMG/M metagenome (GOLD analysis project Ga0224507, IMG submission 170159) | Sediment microbial communities from San Francisco Bay, California, United States - SF_Jan12_sed_USGS_13 | ecosystem: Environmental > Aquatic > Marine > Sediment | place: USA... | reverse complement strand
ACGATGAAGAAAAAATGGGCACAATTGTACTGCACGCTAATTGTTTTGATTTTATTTGTCTTTATTCCTGGACCAGCGGCTTCAGCAGAAGATCCTTTACTCATTCCAATGTATTCCCTGCTTCTTAACAACAGCGGGCCATCCATAAGCCTGGTAAAGGATATCTATCCGGGTGTCGATGATGATTTCTACCCTGAGGAACTGTTTGCCTGGAACGGGCTTTTATTTTTTAATGCCGATGACGGGGTGCATGGCAAAGAGGTCTGGATGAGTGACGGCACCGAGGCAGGGACCAAAATGCTGAAGGATATCAATGTCGGACCTGATCGAAGCAACGGGTATGATATTTATAATGGTGATGAAATTGATTATTCTTTAGTCTGGGACAGGACTTTTACCCCAATGGGCGGCACCCTCTATTTTGCCGCCACCAGTGGGAATCATCCGGCCACCCTGTGGAAAAGTGACGGCACTGCCGATGGAACCACTGAGGTCTACAGTGTAAGCCCGGGCAACTTAACTGTCTTCAACGGTGCCCTTTATTTTACCGGGACCCCGGGATCCGACACTGAACTGTGGAAAAGTGACGGCACCTCTGAAGGAACGGAAATAGTGAAAGATATCAGTGAAAACTATTCCAGTGACGCCGGAGGAGAATCCGGTTTTACTTTATTCAACAATGAACTCTATTTTTCTGCGGGTAATACCAATACAAATGCATCTCCTGAACTCTGCGGGTTATGGAAAACGGATGGGACCGGGGGTGGAACGGATGCCGTCAAACCTGGAACGGACCTTGAGCCCTATAGTATGGCTGTCTGTAACAATACCCTTTATTTCGTCGCCTACGACGATACCAATAGCTATGATTTCTGGAAAAGCGACGGTACTTCTGTCGGAACAGAAAAACTTTCCAATTACCAGTTCAGCCAGGCGCCATCAAGATTTACCGAATACAATGGCAGCCTCTACTTTGTGGCGGAAGATGGAGCATACGGGCGTGAACTCTGGCGACTTGATTGCTCCTCGGGCACATCAACGATGGTGAAAGACATCAATCCCGATGCAGCCGGCAGCAATCCGCAGAACCTGACAGTGATGGGTGATACCCTCTACTTCAAAGCCGAAGAAGCGAATCATGGCCTGGAGTTATGGAAAACCGACGGCACCGGACTCAACACCATGATGGTGAAAGACATCAATCCTGGAAGTTCCGGGAGTTCCATAGAATCGATAACCGCCTATGATGGAATGCTCTATTTTACAGCAGATGACGGTGTGCATGGCGATGAGTTATGGATAAGTGACGGCACAGAGACCGGAACCAGCCTGCTAAAAGATATTAACCCGGGCGCTGACTGGAGTTATCCCTATGAGTTTACCGCCATGAACGGGACTCTTTTCTTTACTGCGACCGACGCAACAAACGGCTGCGAGTTGTGGAAACTGAAAAAATAAGTGATCCTGTTGCATCCCTTTAGCAGGCGCATGAAGAATTTTAACCGGAAAACAGGGAGGAAAATCTAGCCGTTAAATTCAACCGCAAAACAGAAACTTATATAGCCGATGAGGAGGAAAGAGAATGATTTTATCTGCGAAGTGGACCGGAAGCCTTGCCGGTCTGGTACTGGCCGTATCACTGCTTGTTGCGCCCGGCCCGGCTTTGGCTACAACTTACTATGTCAACGGCACCACAGGCAGTGACGCACCCGAACCAGTCGGAACCTCAGCCGGAAGTCCCTGGAAAACCATCACCTATGCCGCGACACACGTCCCGGCCGGGACTGCCGGTGCGCCCAACGTGATAATGGTTGCTGACGGCACCTATAACGTATCCGCCAACGATGAAATCTTTCCCATCACGTTCGCCAATGATTTTGTTTCCCTGACCGCAGCAGGACCCGGCAAGCCGATCATTGACAGACAGGATGGCAGCGCTGCGGCATTGTATGTCGAGGCCAAAGGTTTTTCCATCTCCGGCTTTGCCTTCAAAAGTACTTCGGATGCGATTAATTTTTACGCGGGCGGTTTTACCGTCGACAACAACTCTTTTGCCAACACGGTGACGGACGGGGTGAACTTCTACATGACCGAGACGGACTACGCGACAAATATTTCCTTTGCCGACATGGCCATCAAGAACAACACTTTTTCGACGACCCAGAACGGTATCTATGTCGATGTTGAAATTGATTTTGACAGTTCCGCTCGAACCGCTTCATTCGGTGATTTTACCATTACCGGAAACACTTTCAACCTGCCGAGCGGCGACGGCATATATCTTGGCAACCTCTTTTCTCCTAATGATATTGCCGGCGGGACCGTGACGATCGGCAGCCTCAATGTCACCGGCAACACGATAACCGGCGGCGACAACGGGATATATTTCTGGGGCAAGATAAACAACATGGAGGACACCCAGGTGACGGTGGGCAACATGGAAGTCAGCGACAACACCTGCACCAACCAGTCCGCAGCCGGCATTGATATCAATTACTGGGATCTTGGGTATTTTTCAGGTTCATCCAGTGCCGGGCTGGGGGGCTTCAAGGTAACAGGCAACACGGTGCAGGCGACAAATTACGTCAAATATCCGGGTACCGATGGCATCAGCATTTTCGATATCGATCACATGGAATATATCTATGACCAGACGACCGTGAACACCGGCAATGTCGAGGTGAAAAGCAATACCGTTGATGTTGATGGACCCGGCATCTACTTATATTCCAACTCGATAGATTCTTTAGGCGAACAAAACGAAAACGATTCGGTGTCCGTCACTACCGGCTCCCATACCGTATCCGGCAACACGATCAACAGCAACAACTCATGGGGCCTGTACATAGATTTGAGTACCATCGGCTCTAACCTGTACGGCACCTCCGCGCTGAATTACGGCGGCTACAGTGTCAGCGGCAATACGGTCACCTCAGAGAGGACTCCTTTCTATTTTTATGTGTCCGGATTAGGAGATAACCTGTACGAAAACGCAACCGTTTCACTGGGACCGGTATCGATCACCGGCAACACCCTGACCGCAAACAACAACTTCGATGGCATGGAATTCTATTTTGATGCAGTAGCGAATAATATGGACAATAACGCGTCCCTGACCATGAGCCCGTTCACCATTGACAACAACAGTATCACCGCTACCGGCAATGGAATCGATATATATTATGAAGACTACACCATAGGGGACATGGATGATACTGCCACCGCCACCCTGCCAGGCTGGAATATCACCGACAACATCATCGACACAACCAACGGGACCAATGGGGTGTACTTCCATACCTATGGCAACCCGTATTATAACGGCGGCTCGGCAATGATCCATTTCGGCAGCATGAACATTGATAACAACACCTTCAATCCCAACAAGGATACGGGAATGGCATACGGAATTTACCTCTATATTGATGACCTGTTGGAGGAAGGCTATGACTCCTGTAAAACAACCTTCGGGGATATCACCGTCACCGGCAACACCCTCTACGCCATAGAGAGTGAGGCCATCTATATCGAACACAATGAGACAGGGTACGCCTTCTACAACGCTCCGACCCTTACCATTGGCAACATAGAGATCGGCGGCAACACCATAGATAAGACGCCGATAGGCATTGATCTGTATTTTTACAGGCTCTTTGCAGAGGCAAGCGCCAATGTATCCCACGGCCTGTTAAACATTCACGACAACATCCTTTCCAATATCAGCGAAAACGGAATATATGTCTCGTACTATAACGTCAATGATGATCCGACCACGGCCACGCTGAACATTGGCGCCCCGGCCATTTCCGGCAATACCGTCAGCGGCAAACCGGCATCCCTCTACGGCATCTACCTGGAAGTGGATAACTCGACCGGCGGCATCACCTTCGGCATGCCGGTGCTTTCCGGTAACGCCATCTCGGGATTCGACTACGGCATTAACCTGGATTCGCTGGACAGGGTTGATGCGGCTTCGCTCAGCTGCAATTTTCTCGAAAACAATAACCTCGCCGGCATACGCTTCGGCTCGTCCGCCGGGACAGATATTACCGTTAAGACGAATTCCTTCGTGGACAACACGGTCGGCCTGATGGTTGCCAACGGCAATGCCACGGTCATTAATGCCGAGCGGAACTGGTGGGGCGACGTTGCCGGCCCGGTTGCCTGCGCCTCCTGCAACGGGGTTAATCCCGGCGACAGCGGAACGGTTGACTATACCCCGTGGCTGACCTATCAGCCGGACAAGGCCCGCTGCGGCAAATCCTTTCCCTGGCTGATGTTCGTCCCGGCCATCACCGGCATGGGAAATTGACCATGATGTAAGCGATTCTCTGAATTTGTATGAACAGAAGGGGAAGACTGAACGGTATTCCCCTTCTGATTTCGGTATGCCGGACAGGCCTTATGCAAACCTGTCCTAAAAAAAGGGACCGGAAAAACAGATCTGTCGGGTGGCAGTTGCGGATATCCCGTTATGTTGTATCCCGGCAGGTGTTCTGTACTGCCGCTTACTTGTGTTTGTTCAGGTATTCCTGACTCTGCCGCAGGCTGTCCCTGACCTGCTTTTCAGTCCATGTGTCGTTGATGATATGATTGCGGTAGAATTCAAGGCCGGCTTTATCGGGTTTCCTGTTTAAAATGTCCTCATACGACCGACTGACGATTTGATCGGCCTGTACCTGGTTGTTTTCTGTGCTGTTGCGGAGTGCATTACGTAGCTGCTGTTCGGTCCAGTTGTCATTGAGTAGGCGGTTGCGGTAAAACTCCAGACCGGCAGCATCGGGTTTCCGGTTTAAAATATCCTCATACGCTCGTTTGACGATTCTGTCAGCCTGCACCTGTTTGAACTCCTGGCTTTGGCGAATAGCATCACGTATCTGTTTTTCACTCCAGCCCTCATCGATTATTTTGCTGCGGTAAAAACGCAACCCGTCCTGATCGGCCCTCCTGCCGAGGAGATCCTGGTACGCATTGTCAACAATAGCAGTAGGATCCTGAGCCATGACAAAAGAAGCTGAGGAAACGAATAAACAAATGCAGAGCAGACAAAACAGGGGCAGAAGATTTTTCATGGTTCTCTCCTTTTGCGGTTGGACAATAAGGCAATTTGTTTAAAATAATTCTTATATATAATATAGTTTTTGAGAAATTTAAAAAAATGATATCCATTCGCATGTGAAACAGGTAATTAGTTTCACCCGTCCTGCCTGAAACTTCTATATCAAGAGAATCAAGGAACCTGCAGGCCCGGTGAATTACCGGCATAAAAACAGAACTTCTTCAATCGATTCCTGCGAATAACTGTCAAGGCGCCATATTTTCGCCAGCCGCCGGGCATTTTTCGCAATGGCCGGTATGTCGGCGGGAGGGATGTCGCATTCGGCAAGCCGGATCGGACTGCTGACGCGGGAAAACCAGTTCTCAAGAATTTTGATCGTCACTTCCGCAGTAGGTATGATATCCCGCTGTTCAAGATTGAATATCCGCTTGCCGAGCTGGATGATTTTTTTATCCTCCCGTTTTGCCTGCCACTTGAGCCAGCCGGGAATAACAATGGAAAGGCCCGCGCCGTGTGGAATATTGTACAGAGCGCTCAGCGAGTGCTCAATCATGTGCATTGGAAAACCGACTTTGCCGAGGCCGGCACCGGTCAGCCCGTTGAGTGCCAGGGTGGCCGTCCACATCAGGTCGGCCCGGGCATTGTAATCCTCAGGGTTCTCAAGGCAGCGTTCGCAGCTCCCAATGGCATTGATGATCAGTCCCTCCATCAGACGATCCTGTACAGGTGCGGCCTGCTCCTCGGCAGTCATGTAATACTCCAGGACATGAGCAATGGCGTCAACCGCTCCATAGGCTGTATAGTCGGGCGGAACCGTGTAGGTCGTTTCAGGATCAAGAATAGAAACTTTCGGATAGAGTCGCTGGTTGCCGAAACCGAATTTCTCCTTTGTTTCGTCATTGGTAACGACCATGCCGGAATTCATCTCCGATCCCGAGGCGGCCAGGGTAAGAACCGCGGTCATGGGCAGAGCGCTTTTAATGCTTTTCTTGCCGGTAAAGAACTTCCAGACGTCATGGTTAACCACAGAACCTGCGCATATCGCCTTGCCGCTGTCCAGAACGCTTCCGCCTCCAACTGCGACGACCACATCGATTTTATGTGCCTTGACCTTTTCTATCCCTTCCTTCACGTGAGAGAGCAGGGGGTTTGACTGCACCCCGCTGTGTTCGAAGATTTCCAGCCCTGCTTCTTTAAAGGAGGAAATTACCTGATCATACACGCCATTTTTTTTAATACTGCCCCCGCCGTAGAGCAGCAGACATTTTTTGCCCCATACCTTTGTTTCAGGCCCGATGGCCGGGATGGTGTTTTTTCCGAAAAGAATTTTTGTCGGATTGTAGAAGACAAAGTTATGCATAACGCTCCTGATGTATTGGTGTAATGCCCGTTATGGGGTTAAATGGTTTTCGATATTGTTTGTCAGGTGGACAAACTGTTCCAGTGATAGCCGTTCCGCCCGTATTAATTCAGGGAGGCCCGTCCGGGTTATCAATTGGACCATGGTTTGCTTGTCGACTGCTGTATAGATTGAGCGCAGAGCATTCTGCAGTGTTTTACGCCGTTGCCCGAACGCCGCGTTGACGACATTCCTGAACAGTTTGCGGTTAAAGGCAGGCAGCGCGGCGACCCGTTCCGGGATTGGTAAAAATGAGAGCTTCACCACCATTGAGTCTACTTTCGGACGGGGATGAAATTCTCCGGACCGGACCTTCATCAATGGGCTTACAGTTGCGCAGCCTGCCATGAGAACCGTCGGGGCACCATAATCCTTTGTGCCGGGTTCGGCCAGCAAACGCATGGCCACCTCTTTCTGCAGCATTATGACCGCCCAGTCCATGAGTTCATAATGTTCAATAAGCCGGAAAAGAAAAGGGGAGGAAATAGAGTAGGGGAGGTTGGCCAGTATCTTCAGCTTTCCGCCGCATTTTTCCGCCAGTTCGACAAAGTCGGTTTTCAGGATGTCCTGGTGGATGAGTTCGACATTTTCCGGCAGGCTGCCTTCCTGTTCATGCCACCGTATCAGTCCCGAATCGGTTTCGATGCCGACAATTTTTTTTACTTTTGCGGCAAGAGGATGTGTCAATGCTCCCAGTCCCACACCCACCTCGATGATGATATCATCAGGCCCGGCACCGGCCAGTTCGACTATGCGATCGGCAGTATGTCTGTGCACCAGAAAGTTCTGCCCCCGTTTTTTATGCGGCGCAAGACCCTGTCGTTGTAAAATGGATTTTGTTTTTTGGTAAACCATGTGGCTTTTCAGTCAAGCAGGTGTTTTCGGCGGCGCTTTTCTCTCACTTTTATGAAAAACCGCAGGGAAAAATAATAGCTGACGAGAGTCGGCGGTATGGCAAGGAGTATGCCGCCGATCATCATAACCAGAACAGCATTGATACTGAGATTGCTGACTGTTTTCAGGCTGACGAGAAAGCTTTCACTGGTAATAACCTCCAGCACCTCCTGCAGCCGCTCCCACGTCAGCCGGCCCGGGAGTAGAAAGTTTCCAATTTTCCAGGAAAGATAATATATGGGGACAAACGTCAGGGGATTGGAAACTATTGTTGCCGAAATGAGAGCTGCAATAGTATTTACCCGCATCAGCAGGGTTGCGCCGATGATGGCGACGGTATGCAGGGGGACGGTAGGAGTTAAACCGATAAAAATACCGACAGCCGTGCCCATTGCAAGAGATTTGGGGTCGCCGCCCAGTCTCCTGAAGCGCAGGGAGTAATATCGGAATGTTTTCTGTAACTTGAGCCACATAATCAGTTGAGCGGTGACCGAGAATAAACGTCGGTGTCCGGAGCCGCTCGATGTCCCTGCTGATAGCTGTAATATCCGGCCAGGGCGATCATCGCCGCATTATCGGTGCAGAAAACAGGCGGCGGGACATACAACTTGATGTTTTCTGCATCACATCTCTGCTGCATCCTGTCCCTCAACCTCCTGTTCGAGGCGACTCCCCCACCAAGAACCACTGTTGACGTCTCGCATTTGCCTGCTGCACTGATGGTCTTTTCTACAAGTACGTCGACAACCGCTTCCTGGAACGAAGCACAGATATCTGCTATCGGGAGCGGTTCATTCTGCTGACGGTGTTTATGGACATAATTAACGACTGCGGTTTTCAGACAGCTGAAGCTGAAATCAAGACTGTCTTTATCCAGCCAGGCCCGTGGAAAGGGTATACTGTCCGGCCTGCCTTTTTCCGCATATTTGCTGACAATCGGGCCTCCGGGGTATCCCAGGTCGAGAAGTTTGGCTACCTTGTCAAAGGCCTCTCCGGCGGCATCATCACGGGTGCGGCCGAGGCATTGAAAGGACAGACGGTCGTCTACCCGGTACAGGGATGAATTGCCGCCCGAAACCACAAGGGCCACGTAGGGAAATGAAGGGGCTGGTTTATCGAGGAATGCGGAAAGCAGATGCCCTGCCATATGGTCAACAGCTACACAGGGGATGTTCTGCACAAGCGCCAGGCCCTTGGCAAAGGTGAAGCCGACAAGCAGGGAGCCGATCAGCCCCGGTCCCTGGGTTGCGGCAATACAGTCTATCTGGTCAAGTACAACCCCTGCTTCATCAAGAGCTTCCTGGACGACCGGCCAGATCGCTTCAATATGACGGCGCGATGCAAGTTCGGGCACAATGCCGCCAAAACGGGCATGTACGTCAAATTGGCTGCTGACAATACTGGAAAGAACGGTCTGGTCATCTTCCAGGACTGCCGCCGCGGTATCGTCACATGAACTTTCAATGGCCAGTATCAGCATAGGGGTTAATTCGTTTGCAATCAGCAGGTTTAAGTGATAACAGTTTTTAATAACAGATAGATTGTAACAGAATGTCAATATATAGTAAGATATTACAAATAACAACAGGAACAGAGGCTTCCCTCCAGCCGCATGAAGAATAAGCAAATTCAAGTTGTCTCAGGAAAACCGGTCCTGCAGGATGATTTTTTCCGGATTATTTCCTACCTGCGTCTTTCCCTGACCGACCGCTGCAATCTCCGCTGCATGTATTGTATGACCGAAGGACAGCCGCACGAGTCTTTTACCAAGTTGGAGCATCAGGATCTTTTCACCTACGAGGAGTTGATTCGGGTTGTCCGAATAGCCGTCGATCTGGGAATCTCCAAGCTGCGCTTAACCGGTGGAGAACCTCTGAGCAGACGCAATGTGATGTATCTGGTCAGGCAGCTGTCAAAAATAGACAAACTGGACGATATCCGCCTTACAACCAATGGCGTGCTGCTCACAAAATATGCACATGATCTGTATGCGGCAGGAGTCAGAAAGGTCAATATCAGTCTTGACACCCTGAAGCGTGACCGGTTCAAGGTCATCTGCGGCAGGGATTATTTTGATGTCGTCTGGCAGGGTATTGAAAAAGTATTGAAAATGGGTTTCTTCCCGGTCAAGCTAAATATGGTTGTCATGCGGGGGATAAATGATGACGAGCTGGTTGATTTTGCGCGCCTCAGTATGGAAAAGAATCTGCAGGTCAGGTTCATTGAATATATGCCGATTGGCAATTCTTCAAGATGGCGGGAGGATACTTTTTTCCCCTCTGATGAAATAATCGAGCGAATAAGCAGTCTCGGCACGCTGAACCCATTACCCGTAATGAACTTGGACGGTCCTGCCCGGCTTTATAGAATAAACAACGGCGCAGGAAGTGTAGGAATGATAAGTCCCTTGAGTCATCATTTCTGTAAAAGCTGCAACAGGCTGCGCCTTACTGCGGAAGGGAAATTACGTCCCTGCCTGCTTTCCGACGAAGAGATTGATCTGCGGAAAATTGTCCGGAGCAATGGTACGGATGGTGATATACGCCGGGTGATTCAGACTGCCGTACGCAAAAAACCCGTCGGCCATCATCTGTCGGATAGGCAGAACGGCATGGGGAATGACTGCAATGGTATCATGTCAAGAATAGGCGGCTGAACGCAGGACTCTTTCTCTAGTCCAGATTTTCTGCCATGGGATAGGAGCCCAGCCATTCATAATAGGAACAGGTCCGGCGGAGTATACTGCAAGCCTCCTTGATGACCGGGGTTTCAATATGTCCCAGCATGTCGAGAAAGAAAAGGTAGGTCCATTGCTTGCCCTTGACCGGACGTGATTCAATTTTAGCCAGGTTTATATTTTTGGATGACAGAATAGTCAGGATTTCATTGAGTGATCCCGGACGATCCACCAGGCCGAGCAGCAGAGATGTTTTGTCGTTGCCGCTTTTATTTGGTGATTTCCTGCCGATAATCAGAAAGCGCGTTGTATTGCCCTGGTAGTCTTCGATTCCCTTAACCACCACCTGCAGTTCATATGTTTTAATGGCCAGCGAACTGGCAATGGCTCCGATATTGGGGTTGTTTGCCGCCATCTGGGCTGCTGCGCCGGTTGAAAAGACCGGCAGGGTGGGGATGCTCGGCAGATTTTTCTTCAGCCATTCCCTGCACTGGGCCAGAGGCTGAGCATGGGAGGCAACCGTCTGGATGTCTTCGATGTTGCCGGAGCGGCAGACAAGGTTATGCGTGATGGGAAGCTGAATCTCCCCGCATATTTTAACGCTGTACTTCATGAAGGAGTCCAGGGTGGAGAATACCGCCCCTTCAATGGAATTCTCAACCGGGACAATACCGTACTGTGTCCGTCCCTTGTCAACCTCGCTGAACACTTCGTCGATTGATTCCATGGGATTGTAGGTTGCGGAATTTCCGAAATACCTGACCCCGGCAAGATGCGTGAAGGTCGCCTCCGGGCCAAGATAGGCGACAGCGATATTTTTCTGGGAGAGGCGACAGCTGGTAATGATTTCGTTAAAAATCGAGATCAGCGATTTTTCGGGGAAGACGTTGTCATTTGCCTGCAGAAGACGGGTATAAATTTCCCGTTCCCGTTTCGGGTCCCATTTCGCTCTTCTGGTTTCGGCTTTCAGTCTGCCGATGTCTTTTGCATAGCCGATGCGTTCCTTGAGAAGTTCAAGGATCTTGTCGTCACCGGCATCAATTTTTTTGCGTATATCCCGGATGGTCAGTTTTTTTGTCATATCAGGTTTTCTGCGTATTGGTTAGGATATTTATTAATGGAGTCATTTCCATTGAATCAGTGGATCAGATTTCGCACATGCTAAAGCATCTTATCGGACTTGCAAAGAAAAAATTGAAAAGGCTTGCGCTTGTCCTTTTTTTCAATAATATACCCTGATCGGAGAATTCACGACGCAGGATAAGAATTATTTCAGGAGCGTTACTGCCATGAGAGAATATAAGGTTAAGAAAAGCTATGCCGAAATCAATGCCCGCATAAAGGCGGGTGAGGCAGTTGTCGTCACTGCCGAGGAGATGATCGATATAGTTGAGAAGAACGGCCCGGTGGAGGCCGCCCGCAAAATAGACGTCGTGACCACGGGAACTTTTTCGACAATGTGTTCTTCCGGCGCCTTTTTTAACATCGGCCAGACAACTCCGACCATCAAGGCCGCTAAAGTGTGGATTAACAAGGTCCCGGCCTATGCCGGCCTGGCTGCGGTAGATATTTATCTGGGCGCAACTGAGCCCTGTGAAGATGATCCATTAAACAAGATCTACCCGGGAGAATTCCGCTACGGCGGCGGTCATATTATTGAAGACCTTGTTGCCGGCAAAAAGGTTTTTCTCGAGGCAAAGGCGTATCCGACCGACTGCTATGCCAACAGAAAGTGCCAGAAAGAACTCACTCTTGACGACTTTCCGTACGCCCTGCTCTGTAATCCCCGCAACGGATATCAGAATTATAACTGCGCGGTAAATTTTTCAGACAGGACCATATATACCTATATGGGAACCTTAAAACCCCAATGCCGCAACGCCAATTACTGCAGTGCCGGAGAACTCAGTCCGCTGTTAAATGACCCTTACTACCGGACAATCGGGTTGGGCAGCAGGATTTTTCTGGGCGGGGGGGTCGGCTATGTGACGTGGAACGGGACCCAGCATAATCCCAATGCTCCCAGAAGCACCAATGGAACACCGCGTCGGCCTGCAGGAACAATCATGGTCCAGGGTGATCTGAAGCAGATGTCCGCCAAGTGGCTCCGGGGAATCAGTATCCAGGGTTACGGTTGTTCGATGGCAGTCGGCCTGGGGATACCGATTCCGATTCTTGACGAGGATATGGCCATGTTCACAGGGGTGTCAGACAAAAATATTTACACCCAGATCGTTGATTACGGTCACGATTACACCAACGGAATCCAACGCAACTACGGTGAGGTGAGCTATGCAGAACTCCGTAGCGGAGAAATTGAAGTGGCGGGCAAAAAGGTACCGACAGCTCCCCTGTCAAGCAGGGTGAAGGCGGTTGAAATCGCTGAAACCCTAAAAAAATGGATAGTCGACAGGAAATTTGAACTCGGGGAGCCGGTCGCTCATTTGCCGACAGTCGACTACGAAGCAGATCTAACGGACTAAGAGCGGCTCCGGCCAAACAGGTAAACAAGGATTGCAGATTCGGGAAAAGGAAAAACAACTTTGTCAGGTTCTTGAGAAATACGGCAGGGTTGCCGTTGCTTTCTCAGGCGGATCAGACAGTTCCCTACTTCTCAGCTACGCCATAAAAGTACTCGGCCCGGACAATACAGCTGCTTTCACCTCCAGGTCATGCCTGCTCAAACCACATGAACTGGAGAGGGTAAGCAGTTGGTTTGCCATTCATGTTTTACAGGGGCAGGTGTTCCACCAGTTTGTCGATATTGATCCTTTCGCGTGGGATGAATTTGTCTCCAATCCCGATGACAGATGCTACAAATGTAAAAGCATGGTGTACCGTTTGTTTCTGGCTAGGGCTGCAGCGCTGGGAATCACCAGTCTGATTGATGGAACAAACATTGATGATATGCAAAGTGATCGGCCCGGAATGCGCGCTTTGCGTGAGATGGGAGTCGGGACCCCTCTTGCCGACGCCGGGTTGTCCAAAGAAGACGTTCGGGCTCTGAGTAAGGAAATTGGGCTCAATACGTGGGACCACCCGTCTTCTTCATGTCTGGCAACCCGGATTCCCAGCGGAATAGAGATTACCCAACAGCGGATTGATCTTGTCGCCCGTGCAGAATCAATCCTTGAAGAGATGGGATTTGCCGGATGCAGAGTTCGTCTGGATCGTTACGAATCCGCTACAGCTTGTTTACAGGTTCAACAGCATGATGTGCAGCGTATCGCCCAAGACAGCAATCGTGTTCATATACTCGAAAAATTGAAAAAAATTGGTTTTTATCGAGTATTATTAGATATATACGGAAGATAAACAAAATGATATTTAGGAAAGGAAAAAATTATTAAATTCGCCTAAAATCATGAACTGTTGGGAGAAAACGCATTTTTTCCTTTGACAAAGTATTTTGTTTCGTATTAAATCAAGCAGTATGAAGAACAGGTTGTAAATCAAAATTTACGCCTAATCAGCCTTCGGAGCCTTGAGGCAATATCCAAAAAAAAACGGGAGGGAAGTATGAACAAGAAGGAATTGGTTGAAGCTATGGCAGGTGCAGCAGACATTAGCAAAGCGGCAGCAGAAAAAGCTTTGAACGGCATGCTGATGTCTGTTACCAAAGCACTTTCCAAAGGTGACAAGGTGACTCTTGTTGGTTTTGGAACTTTTTCTGTTGTTAAACGTGCCAAGCGTAAAGCCAAAAATCCGCGTACCGGCGAAATGATTAAGATTCCTGCCAAAAAGGTTGCAAAATTCAAACCTGGCAGCAAACTTGCCGATGCTGTAAAAAAATAATTTTTTACAGATAATTGCCCTAGAACAGCCGGCTTATAAGCCGGCTGTTCTGTTTTAGAGGTCTATAAAACAATCGTTTCTGCCACTGTCATTGTGACCGCATTGTTTCATGTACCTCTGTTTTTTATGTCCTCCTATCTTGTATTGATAAAATTTTTTACGTGCTGTATATTCCCTGCCTGAAAAACGCACAGGCGTTAAAATTTGTAGCGTCTGAATACTTTTCATTTATGTAAAACCAGTAAACATGTCGGGAAGTGGCTCAGTCTGGTAGAGCACAGCGTTCGGGACGCTGGGGTCGGAGGTTCGAATCCTCTCTTCCCGACCATACTCTTTTGTTCCATTGATTATTTATTCCCCTCAAGATCATCTTGCGCCGTTCCTCCGTGTTTATAATTTGATGTATTTTCGTTTTGAAACTGACTGATTATCATCCGTGTCTTCCGGCGACACAATTACCTCCCGCATTTCATGTTTTCATTTTTTCCTGCTGTAGAGTTCTGTTGCTGTCAGATAGTATTCTTCAATGTTTCATAATCCTCTCTAACCCTTCAAGTTAACCATGAACTACCGGCGAAGACCAAGGGGAGCATCAGCTATATATTGACAGTATTTAGGATTTATAAATATAATCTATATATAAAGTAGGGGTAAGATTCTTATTGGTTTTCTCTAGTGGATGTTTGAATTAATCTTGATTTTTTCCAATCTTCCCGTTCCATTCAGTGCCGACACCCAAGCTTGAGTGCCCAATTTTTTTTAAAAAACCGGATGCAGCCAAATGTGTTTTGGAAATGCTTCTGCAATGTGAGAGGGGATCATGAATTGTTCTTTTTCTTCAATATATGATAGATGCTGCCACCTCATTCTTTCTACCTGTCAGCTTTTATGCTGCGGTTGTATGGTCTTGATGGTGTTATTATCAGGGAATACCGTCCTGGCTGATATTTCTCTGGAAAAACCCATAACCTTTGAAACATCATTCTCTTGCAACACCTGCCACATGAATATTTATCAGCAGTTTAGCGAGTCCATGCATGCCAGGTCTTTTACCAATCCTCTTTTTCGGACAATGTTTTTTGATATACTGCTGCAGCGTTACGCAGAAGACGACACGCTGGCCGAGGAGACGAAAGAATGCATAGCCTGTCATTCACCGGTGACATATATTAATACCGAGGGGAACATTTTTGCTGAACAGCATGTAATCCCGGATCTTTCAGGGGTTGAATGCGATTTATGTCACCGAATAACCGGATACAAAGGATCTAAGCCCCAGAGCGGCAACTATATTGCCGAGCCGGGAACAAAGAAATTCGGACCATTTCCACAGCAGTCAGATTGGCATCATGCCTATTCGGAACTGCAGACCAAGAGTGAATTCTGTGCCATCTGCCATAACAGAGTAAACCGATTCGGCCTCGAGATCATATCAACTTTCTCGGAATGGCAGGAAAGCCGTTATGCTAAAATCGGGATACAGTGCCAGGACTGCCATATGAATATCAATGGTTTCCTGACCAGCGGCAAGCCGGTTTATGAATCCGGCCATGCGTCGCAGGACAGCCTGGCTCAATCTCCCAAGCGGGACAGGCTGTATACCCATCGTTTTCCGGGGGCTCATTCGGAATCACAAGTCAACGGATCGATCAAGCTGGATATACTGGTTGATGAGTCTTCCCTGTCTGCCGGTAAAGAAACCATTATCTATGTGACTGTTGACAATTCCAGGTCGGGGCATAAACTGCCCACCGGCAGCGCTGAACTCCGGCTTCTCTACCTTGACCTTGTCGCCCAGGTAGGAGACAAAATATTACATCTTCCTGCCCATTCACTGAATCACCAAATGTTTGATGTTTCCGGCCGGGGAAAATATGATGCTGAAATGCTGGGAGGTACCTTTCCGCAGGGGCGGCGTCTTTACCGGGCGATTTGTGTCGATTCTGCGGAAAAGCAAACACTGTATGCTTTTGATGCGGAAAAAATAATATTTGATAACCGTTTGCTGGCAGATGAGGTCAGAAAGGAATTATATATTTTTCCGGTACCGGAAGATATCAGTTCCGGGCTCACTCTTACCGCAAAATTATATTATCTTCGTTATCCCGATTCATTCGCGGAAAGGATTGGCGCTGAAAAGGCAAAAGTAATAGAACTTGCATCCGTTCGCAAAGAAATCGAGTTCGATCAGCAGCCATAATTGAATGTGTTAACCTATGTATGTCGTAACGAGTTCCACTGCAGTTATGGAGCGGACCCTGAACTGCAGCCCGATGTTTTGCACTATGACACCCGGTTTTTCAGGGAGAGTATTTGCGCGTCGGCGACAGTCTATCGGGTAAGACCACCCGGCCCTATCACTTAAAATCTCCCTGAAGGTTAAGCTATGCCAAAGGTTCCGCAAGCACTACCACAAAAAACCTTCATGCCTGCCGGCCATCCCAGGTCGTATATGCGGCTGCTCCGTCAAAACAGGAATTATCGTCAATTCTGGTTTTCCGGTGTGGTCAGTCAGCTTGGCGATTGGTTCAACTACATTGCTATTTTTGTTTTGCTTACCGAGCTCACCGGTTCCGGGCGGGCGGTCAGCTGGTACCTGATCGCCAAGTTCATTCCCACCGCCATTCTCGGTCCGGCCTGCGGGATTCTCGTTGATCGATTGAACCGCAAGTCAATCATGGTAAGTTGCGATCTCCTGCGGTTTGTTGTTGTTCTTGGATATCTTTTTGTTGTGGACGCCGGGCAGGTCTGGCTTGTTTATGTGCTCGCCCTGACTCAGGAATCAATCTGGACTTTTTCCCATCTGGCACGCCAGGCGACAGTGCCTACTATCTGCAAGCCTGAAGAAATTAACGTGGCAAACGGACTTGCCGGTACCTCCTGGTCGGTTATGCTGGCAGCAGGAGCAGCGATGGGAGGGTTTGTGACCTCCCTTTTCGGGTGGCGGATTGCAATCTGTATTGACAGCGCAACTTTTCTTGTCTCTGCATTGCTGATATCCCGGGTTGTTATTGATTATGAGATAGTCAGGAGAAAGGTCAGCTTGACATGGAAAAGGATCAGCGGGCTGGAAGATTTTCTGGAGGGAGTCAAGTATCTTGACAAACACAGGAATTTGATCCCCCTGATTTTCATCAAGAGCGGCTGGGCACTTGCCGGCGGCGGTATCCTGGTCATGCTGACGGTCTTTGGCGAGCAGGTATTTACCGGCGGCGGATCTGGTGGCCAGAGCGGCATCCTGTATTCCATGCGCGGTCTGGGAGCTGCGATCGGGCCTATTGTCGCCTGGCGTCTCTTTGGGGATGAACAGAAGGGTATGCAATGGGCCATTGGCCTTGGCTTTATTGTCAGCGCTTTTTCATATCTGCTGTTTGCCATGGCGCCGACAATAGCCCTTGCCTCAATCTTTGTCCTTTGTGCCCATTGCGGGGGGTCGGTGCAGTGGGTTTTCAGTACGTCACTGCTCCATCGGACTATTGATTCCCGTTTCCGCGGCCGCGTTTTTGCGGCTGAAATGGCTTTGATGACTCTTTTCATCAGCGTATCCACATGGTCAACCGGACAGGCTCTGGACCTTGGTTATGCTCCCAGAGATATTGTTACCGTGCTGTCTGTGCTGTTTTTTCTGCCCGGACTTCTTTGGCTCTCCCATCTTTTTCTTATTCGGAATCGTTAAGTATTTTCTTAAGACTGTTTTCACTTCCTGCGGCTTTTTTTGCCCTACTGGTATTAATGATTATCTTTACCTGTAAGAGAAGGCTGCAGAGTTACATGGAAAGACTTATTTCCATTCATGGAGCATCGGACAGGAGGAAGTGTCATGACAATTCTAAGTATACTGTTTGTTTTTATACTTTTTTCCCTTTTCGCAGAAGAACCTGCGAAAGGATCCAGGCGGAAAACCGCAATTTTTGCCGGCGGGTGTTTCTGGTGTATGGAACCCCCGTTTAAGCTGATTGATGGAGTGCTTGAGATCACTGCCGGCTATACCGGCGGACATGTTGATAATCCTGCCTATGAACAGGTAACTGCGGGAAACACAGGCCATTATGAAGCGGTTCGGGTGGTCTATGATCCGGAGCGGGTCGGGTATGAGAATCTGCTCGACGTTTTCTGGCGTCAGATTGATCCGACCGATGACGGAGGTCAGTTTGCCGATCGTGGTACACAGTACGCCACGGCCATTTTCTATAGTGACGATGAGCAGAGAAAGGCGGCTGAAGAATCAAAGGCAAGGTTGAACGAATCAGCTGTTTTTTCCAACCCTGTTGTAACAGCGATTCTTCCGGCGGTTCCTTTTTACCCGGCGGAAGAATATCATCAGGATTATTCCGGCAAAAATGCGCAGCACTACTTAAGGTATAAAATCGGTTCGGGACGTGCAGGATTTCTGGAGAACACCTGGAAGGGCAGAGAAGCGGAAAGCGTCACCGGCACAATATACTCCAGACCGTCTGGGGAAGAATTACGCAGGAAACTGACCGCACTGCAATATAAAGTCACACAGGAAGAAGGAACTGAACCTCCTTTTAATAACGAGTACTGGAACAATAAACAGCCCGGAATCTATGTGGATATCATTTCCGGAGAACCTTTGTTTTCGTCCATTGACAAATACGATTCCGGTACGGGATGGCCCAGTTTCAGCAAACCTCTGGTAGAGGGAAATATTGTTGAAAAAAAAGATCACCGGCTATTGTCCGTCCGCACAGAAGTGAGAAGCAGGGCCGGAAATTCGCACCTGGGCCATGTCTTTGCAGACGGACCTGGACCGACTGGTCTGCGGTACTGCCTGAATTCCGCCGCCCTTCGTTTTATTCCCGCGGACAAGCTTAAGGAAGAAGGGTATGCTCAGTTCAAGGGGCTTTTTGACAACTAGGACCTGTCGACCGGTCAGCTAGGAGACATTACGGTTGTCGGCCTCTTCCCGGTAGCGGCTGAGGACACCGTAAAGCATGTCAGGGAGATCGTTTTTCTGGCGCGATGAACGTTGTATCTGCTTAAGGCACTTTTCCATGGTCAGTGGTTCGTACAGAAAAATGTGCCTGAGGATAAGTGAAATCAGCCGGGTAATGGTCGTCAGGTTTGATATACGGGACTGCAGTTCGTGGTTGCGGTCAAAGGCTGTCGAAGCAAAAACCTCGACCGGGTTGCCGTCGATCTCGCTGATCGAAAGATACCATTTATTCTGATCCCGGTCGACAGTCCGATAACGCTTGCCGTCAACAACATCGGGCAGTTCCATCGGATGGGGGAGGGGGACGGAAACAAATTCCGGCAGGATGGGTTCGTCGTGAAACTGAGACCAGATTTTTTTTATTTCATCCGGATGATTTTTAACATTCCCGATAATCGTCCGGCACGCTGAGCATACAATGAAGCCGTTGGTACTGTGCGTTTTTTTTTCTGCGCCGCAAAGCTGACAGGTTGATTTTTCTTGCTCTTCAGACACGATTAGCCCTCCTCGTTTTCACGTAGACCACTATCCCCGGGGTTGTCTTTCAACTCCCGACAGAGTAAAGATAACTATTCAGAATTACATGAGTCAATGGTAAAAGTCAATGTGTCTTAACAGGTCAATGAACAATCCGTGAAAATGGTTGAGGAGAGCATGTAATGAGCAACACGAGTGACCGTAATAATGGTCTGTTGATTCTCTTTACCGGTAACGGCAAAGGGAAGACAACCTCTGCCCTCGGCCAGGCATTCAGGGCAATCGGACACGGTTTCAAGGTCTGCATGATCCAGTTTATCAAGGGAAACTGGAAATATGGTGAACTGGATACGGCCAAACAGTTTGCAGGATTGATGGATGTGCATGTTATGGGCAGAGGGTTTACCTGGGCGTCGGAAGACATGGACAAGGATATTGCCGCAGCCAGGGAGGGCTGGGATTTAGCCAAACAGATCATCAGTGAAGGGAAGCATCGTCTTGTCATCCTTGATGAACTCACCTACCTCATAACCTATAAAATGATCGACGAACAGGATGTTCTCGACACCCTTAAGGCCCGACCCGGCAACATGCATGTGGTGGTCACCGGGAGAGGAGCATCGGAAAAACTCATACAAGCCGCCGACCTGGTGACGGAAATGGTCGATGTGAAACATCCTTATGAGAATGGTGTCAAAGCGCAAAAGGGTATTGAGTTCTGACGATTTTATTGCCCTGATTTCCCGCCTACTGTCTCTTTGGGCTTGCATCTTTCCATCCGCTTGTTATTATTTTCTGTTTTGCAACACAATATATTTTATATTTTTTATTCTCCTGGAGAAAAACAATGGATTACCGGGATTCGCTGAATCTGCCTCAGACAAAATTCAAAATGAAGGCTAACTTGACCCAGAAGGAGCCTGAATATCTCAGGCACTGGGAAAAGATCGGTCTTTACCGGAAACTGCAGGAAGCGTCAGCAGACAAGCCTCTCTTTGTGCTGCATGACGGTCCTCCCTATGCCAATGGCCATATTCACTTGGGCACGGCCTTTAACAAGGTGCTCAAGGATATTATACTCAAATCCCGCCGCATGACCGGATTCAATGCGCCCTACGTTCCCGGCTGGGATTGTCACGGACTCCCCATCGAACACAACGTGGACAAAGAGCTGGGGGCGAAAAAAGAACAGGTCAGCACCCTGGCCAAGCGCAATGCATGCCGTAAATATGCGGAAAAGTGGGTCAAGACGCAGAAAGCTGAATTTACGCGGCTCGGAGTTCTCGGCGACTGGGATAATCCTTATCTGACCATGAATTATGCTTTTGAGTCCGTTATTGCCCGCGAGTTCAATAAGTTTCTGCTTTCCGGGTCGGTAGTCCATTCCAAAAAACCGGTGTACTGGTGCGCAACCTGCGGTACGGCCCTGGCCGAAGCCGAGGTGGAGTACCATAACCATACGTCCCCCTCAGTTTATGTTAAGTTTCCGGTCAAGGACGATCTTTCCGATGTCGTTTTAATACCTGGAGACAAAAAGATCTCGGTTCTAATCTGGACAACAACCCCCTGGACCCTTCCCGCCAATCTGGCAGTAGCTTTTCACCCTGATTTTGTCTACGCTGCAGTGGAAATGGGCAATGAGGTGTGGATACTGGCCGAAAAACTGGTTGAAAGTTGTTTCCAGGAATTCGGCATAGAAAATTATAAGGTACTTGGAACATTTTCCGCTGCAGGCCTGGAAGGTAAAAAATGCTTTCATCCTTTTATGGAAAGAGACTCGCTGATGGTACTGGCCGATTATGTCACAACAGAAAGCGGTACCGGCTGTGTACATACTGCTCCCGGTCATGGAGCCGAGGACTACCTGACGGGGCTGCGGTATGGTCTTGAAATCCTTTCGCCAGTTGATGAGCAGGGAATATATTCTGCAGAGGCTGGAAAATATGCCGGCCAGCAGGTCCCCGCGGTCAATAGACAGATAA
>Ga0224507_10000259_pt1 | contig 21338 bp, 15 predicted proteins | sample SF_Jan12_sed_USG_3_FD_170159 | JGI IMG/M metagenome (GOLD analysis project Ga0224507, IMG submission 170159) | Sediment microbial communities from San Francisco Bay, California, United States - SF_Jan12_sed_USGS_13 | ecosystem: Environmental > Aquatic > Marine > Sediment | place: USA... | reverse complement strand
TTCCGCCTCGGCTGGAGGAGCGGCTTTCCTCATCGGAAGTGAGAAGGTCATCGCCACCGTAGACAGCACTTATTCATATACGACGGACACGCCGGACTTCTGGAGACGCGAGGGGCAGATGTTCCCTCGCCACGGAGGGAGGTTCACCGGCGAACCCGCCTACTTCAAGCACGTGATTAGCGGGGCAAAAGGGCTGCTGGATAGAACGGGCACCACGCCGAAGGATTTCAAGTATGCAGTCTTCCACCAGCCTAACGGCAAGTTCCCGACTCGCGTGGCTAAGCAGTTGGGCTTCACGGAGGAGCAGATTCGCACGGGCCTACTCGTTTCCAGAATAGGCAACACGTACTCTGGAGCAGTCCCGTTGGGGCTTGCGGGGATACTTGACGAGTCTGAGCCTGGCGACAGGATATTCGTTGTCGCCTACGGCTCGGGAGCAGGTTCCGACGCATTCGACATATCTGTCACTGACGAGATGACGCAGTACAGGAAGGATCTCGCGCCCAAGATTGAAGAGCTGATGGCCAATCCGAAGTTCCTGGACTACGCTACATATGCGAAGTACAAGGGCAAGATCGTGAAGGGGCGTGATTGAGCATGAGGAGAGTGGCTGTGATCGGCACGGGGATAACTGAGTTCGGGGAGCTGTGGGACTCGTCCTTCAGGAAGCTTGGCATTGGGGCGGGGTTGGCAGCGGTTGAGGACGCGAGGATATCCGCCGACCTGATAGACGCGATGTACGTAGGCAACATGTCCGCTGGCAGGTTCATTAGACAGGAACATGTCGCCGCGCTCATCGCCGATTACTCTGGCCTAGCGAGGGATCACATCCCGGCCACCAGGGTGGAGGCGGCAGGCGCCTCTGGTGGCCTGGCGCTGAGGCAGGGATTCCTGGCCGTGGCCTCTGGCCTGCACGACATAGTCGTCGTGGGAGGGGCTGAGAAGATGACGGACGTCAGCGATATGGAGTCTTCGATGATCCAGTCCTCGGCCGATGATCAGGAATGGGAGACGGAGCTCGGTGCGACTTTCGCCAGCCTGCACGCTCTCATTGCTACCAGGCATATGCACAATTACGGCACCACGAGGGAGCAGTTGGCCGATGTGGCAGTGAAGAACCACAGTCATGGTTCTCTGAATCCTAAGGCTCAGTTCAGGAGGAAGATTGATCGCAATGTCGTGCTCAAGTCGCCGATTGTCGCATCGCCTTTGAGGATGTTCGACTGCGCTCCAAGTTCCGATGGAGCGGCTGCGGTTGTTCTCTGTCCACTTGATGCCGCGAGGAAGTATGCCGAAACGCCCGTGGAGATCACAGGCTCTGGACAGGCGAGCGACACTCTCGCCCTGCACAACAGGAAGGATATATGCACCATGGGCGCGACGAAAGTCGCAGCGGAGAGGGCTTTCAAGATGGCGGAGCTCGCCCAGAAGGATGTCGACGTGGCGGAAGTCCATGACAATTTCACGATAAGCGAGATACTGGCGGTCGAAGACTTGGGATTCTTCCCCAAAGGACAAGGTGGCAAGGCCACTGAGGAAGGGAGGACATCTTTTGAGGGCGATGTCGCCGTGAACACCTCTGGCGGATTGAAGGCCCGAGGTGACCCGATTGGAGCGACCGGCGTTGCTCAAGCGGTCGAGATTGTGACTCAGCTCAGAGGCAAGGCGGACAAACGACAGGTCAAAGACGCGGATGTCGGCCTCACCCAGAACGTCGGTGGCACGGGGGCTACGGTCGTCGTGCACATTTTCAGGAGGGCATGAAATGGCGACAGCACCAAGATTCTGGAGGGAGAATCCGAGCAGGTACAACTTGGTCGGTTTCAAGTGCAACAGTTGTGGCAAGTACAACTTCCCGCCGAGGATCATATGTCCGTCCTGCCGTAGGAAGAGTGTTGGCAAGATGGAGCCGGTCAAACTGAAGGGCACGGGGGTCATATTCTCGTTCACGGAGGTGCACGAGGGCATGGACGAGCAGAACGTGCAGAAACCATATGTCGTGGCGATGGTGGAAATGGACGAAGGCGCCAAGATAACCGGTCAAGTGATAGACTGCGACGCTTGTGACCTGGCCATAGGGACAAAAGTTCGGACCACCCTCAGGAAGCTCAGCGAGGAAGGTTCTGCTGGAGTCATCCACTACGGGTACAAATTCATCCCGATTTGTGGCGAATCCACCGTATCCCCGGACAAATAACTTCAGGTACGTGCAAAGGGATTCACGCCCCGAGGACATGGCAGGTCGGATTGAAGATGACTGATTCGAAAGCGGAAACATCGGGCCCTGTGAGGGTTGATGGGGCGACGCTGTCTGTGGACAAGGTCGTTCAGGTGGCTCGCCATAGCGCGGTCGTGGAATTGCCTGATGATTCGAGGAAGAGGATGGCTATCGCGCGCGCGGCACTGGAGAAGCTCCTCTCCGAAGGGTCGACACTCTACGCCGTGAATACGGGTGTCGGCGATCTTGTAGATGTCAGGATTCCCGAAAGCGACCTAAGGCGTCTGCAGGTGAACCTCCTCAGAAGCCACGCTTGCGCGGTGGGCGAGCCGCTGCCCGCTGAAGTCGTGAGGGCGATGATGCTCCTGAGGGCGAACGCTCTGGCAAAAGGTTACTCGGCAGTCCGCCCCGATGTGGTGGAGTTGCTGGTGTCGATGCTCAACCTGCGAGTTCATCCGTTGGTCCCTCGACAAGGTTCGGTGGGCGCCAGTGGCGACCTCGCACTGTTGGCGCATCTTGCGCTAGTTATGATCGGCGAGGGTTTGGCGGATGGTGAAGGCTGCCTCGAGCCCGGGGCACAAGCTCTCGGGAACGCCAAGCTGGAACCGATCGTCCTAGAGCCGAAAGAGGCAATCTCACTAATCAACGGAACGCAGGCCATGACCGCCGTGGGCTGCCTCGCCGCGGAGGACGCGGCAAACCTGGTCGACAACGCCCAGATTGCCGCGGCCATGTCTCTAGAGGCGCTGAAGGGGACATCGACGGCGTTCGATGAAGCGATATCGAGAACAAGGGCGCACAGGGGACAGGCCGCCGTGGCAAAGAACATGACGTCACTGCTGAACGGCAGTCAGATCATGTCATCGCACAAGCACTGTTCGAAGGTGCAGGATGCATACACGCTAAGATGCATCCCTCAAGTGATAGGTGCCACCCTCGACGCTGTGTGGTATACCATGGGGGTGCTGAGCGTGGAGATCAATTCTGCTACGGATAATCCACTGTTCTTTCCAGAGGATGGTAGGGTGCTTTCGGGTGGAAATTTCCACGGGCAGCCCATCGCATTGGCGATGGATTATCTCGGCTTGGCGGTACACGAACTCGGCGCGTTCTCGGAACGTCGGACGTACAGGTTGTCGGACGGCAAACTGAGCGGCCTCCCACCCTTTCTGACAAGACATGGAGGTCTCAATTCCGGGATGATGGTTCCGCAGTATGTCGCCGCATCCATCGTTTCGGAGAACAAGGTGTTGGTTCATCCGGCGTCAGCGGACTCAATACCGACGAGTGCGGGTCAGGAAGACCACAACAGCATGGGCATGACTGCTGCCTGGAAGGCGCGGAAGATTGTCGAGAATGTCACCCGTTTGATTTCGATCGAGATGATTTCAGCCGCCCAAGGGTTGGATTACATAGCCCTTCACTCAACCCCATCCATCGATGCTGTCAGAGGCAAGCTGCGAACGGTCGTCCCGCAGCTCGAGGAGGATAGGTCGATGTCAGGGGACATCGAAGCTGTCGCGAGGATGATATCTGAAGGCGTATTCGTAAGCGCGGCGGAGCGTGCCTGTGAGTTTCACAGGGCGTGATGGTCCGATAGATTCAACACCCAAGATTGACTATAGATGAAAACCGAAGGTAAAGGAGGAGTAACGTTGGAGGACCTTGCAGAAGCTGTGATAGGCCACGCATTGAGTCTCGGAGCGGAGTTCGCCGACCTGAGGATTGAAACCATCTCGGGCGTCAACATACTCGTCATGGACGGGAAGACGAAGACGGTCACAGCTCGTATCGAAAAGGGCTGCGGTGTCCGATCATTTGTAGGCGGAGGATGGGGATTCGCAGTGTGTAATGGCCTGGAGCTGTCCGAACTGAAGACGGCGGCCGAGATATCGGTCCGATTGGCCAAGGTGAGTAGGGAGAAGGCCAAGCTGAGTTTCAAGATCGAATCGACCAAGCCGATTCGAAAGACTATAGAGTACCCTTGCAGGACCGCCCCTTCAACGGTCGCAGTGGCCGACAAGCTCTCGTTCGTCCTCGGGTTGGACAAGTCGATGAGCGCCCACGACGAGCGAATCGTAAGCAGAAGCGCAAGTTACGATGACTTCGAGGGCGATAGAATCGTCGCGAACTCGTTCGGGACGCTCGTCAAGACGAGGGAGACATGGACGCTGGCATCGTGCTCTGCCTGGGGAAAATCAGATGGGATTGTCCAAAGGGGCCATGAAGCTGTAGGCAACGTTGGCGGATTCGAGCTCATGCACACCGATGCAGCCGCGAGGTGCGGTGAGGAGGCGGCGGAGCTGGCGATCAGGCTGCTCGATTCGAAGCCCGTTCCCGCTGGCAAGTTCACGTGCGTGCTCGACAACAAGATGACGGGCCTGCTTGCGCACGAAGCCTTCGGCCACGCTTGTGAGGCTGACGCAATACTCGCCGGGGCCTCGGTCTTGGAGGGGATGGAGGGTAAGGCGGTTGCGCACGAGGATGTCACCCTTGTTGATGACCCAACAGTCTCCGAGACATTCGGCTTCTTCCCTTACGATTGGGAGGGAGTAAAGTCGACGAAGCATGTGCTCATACAGGACGGAGTGCTCAATGAATTCATGCATAATCTCGAGACGAGCAGCAGGATGGGAAGGCCCCCGAACGGCGCAGCGAGGGCCGATTCGTACGCTAGTCCTCCTATCGTGAGGATGAGCAACACATACATAAGTCCAGGAAATGCGAAGAAGGATGAGCTGATAGGTGACCTCAAGGAAGGACTCCTGATAAAAGGTGGCCAGTACGGATATGTCGAGCCCGCGAAGGGTCAGTTCATGTTCAAGTGTGATGAGGCTTATCAGATAAAGGACGGGGTGGTGGGACAGCGTTATCGTGACGCCATCCTCACAGGATTGATCCAGGAAGTCCTGAAGGATGTCACTGGGATCGCAGATGATTTCGAGCTTATCGATCCTGGATACTGCGGCAAGTCAGGACAGGATGCGAGAACGACCGACGGTGGGCCCCACATCAGGGTCGAGAATGTCGTGGTGGGAGGACTCACTTAGGGGGATATGGATGACCGAGAAATCTGAACTGGCGGAGGAGGTTGTTGAACTAGTGGCTCGGCTGGGAGGTCGCACGTGCGACGTCCTTGTTGCTGATGCCCGAGTGACAACCGCGGAGGTTGAGAAGAGTTCGATTAAGCAGGCGAACTTTCTTGCCGACCCAGGGATCGCGATACGCGTCTTCGAGAACGGGAGTTCGGGATTCGTCTACTGCACAAGTCAAATTGCAGCGGAGGTAAACAAAGCGGCCGAATTGGCGGTGTCCCAGGCTAGAGCAGGCATCCCGGATGCGGATTTCAAGGGATTACCCGAGCCAGTACCGCTCGTCGCGGTCGACGGTTTGTACGACCCGAAAGTCGCCGCCCTTAGACCAGAAGAGGCCGTGGACCTTCTTCTGTTGTTGGTGGATGAAGCCTCAGCGGACGATAGGATAAGCTCAGTGAATGCCGGTCTGACCGTTTCGACGGGCGAGGTCGCATTGGCAAACAGCAACGGGCTAGTTGCCACCCAGAAGATGACATCGTTCGATGTTTTCGCCGAGGCGGTCGCACGTTCCGGGGACCTCATGTTCTCTGGAATGGACTATGCCTCCAGCAGGAAGCTCAATCCTGATTCACCTCTGACGGTCGGGAGGAGCGCGAAGGAGCATGCAGTGAAAGGGCTGAAGCATGTCAAAGCACAAACCGGAGACTATCCAGTCGTCCTCGACCCATTGGCTGCGGGATACATCCTCTCCACTGCGATTGGCGGCGGGGCAAACGCCGAGAATATCCAACGCAAAAGGAGCTACCTCGCGGGGAGATTGGGCACTGTGGTCGGTTCCGAGAACCTGTCCATCTACGATGATCCCACATTGGAGTGGGCCATAGGCAGCACGTCATTCGATGGAGAAGGTGTGGGGCCACGAAGGAAAGCAGTCATTGACAAGGGCGTGCTGAAGACGTACTTATACGACTCCTATACCGCAGGCAAGGATTCAGTGGAGAGCACCGGCAACTCTTCGAGAGGAGGTGCCATCTGGAGCTACAGACATCCACCAGTCATCTCCTTCGCGAACCTTGTCGTACAGAGTGGCGACGCCTCATTGGATGAGATGATCGAGGATTGCGACAAGGGCGTGTATCTGCGGGTCACATTCGATTCCCCGAACCTCGCGACTGGCGAGTTCTCATGCCTCATGATGGAGAGCTACGCCATCGAAGACGGTGACATCGGCCCTGCCATTCGTCAGTCTACGATGGGCATTAGCCTTCTGGACATGTTCTCCAAAATAGACCTTATCGGTTCAAGCCCCCGACACGCCTTCGGAGTGGAGACTCCCGCCCTAAGGATATCGAGCGCCAAGATCGGAGGATCCGGCTAGAATTGGTATTTTTGAGAACAGACAGGGCATTCCTTGGCCCTCTTCGCGCACGCGAGGTGATGTTCGCTCCCGCATCTGCAGGAGACCAAGTCGAATCCCTCTTTGATCTTGCCCTGACATACCTTGCACTTCGTCACATTTGTGGCGCGCGCGATCTTGAAAGGGGCGCCCGCAGAATAGACCTTCATCTTGCTTTCAATATCAAACGAATCCGTGATTGCGTCGAAAGGTCTTCTGACTCGGATGTTGGCGCTAATCGAAAGCTCACCATCCGCCTTCGGAACAATGTTTACTGTGAGACGCTCCTCTCCGCCCGGACCGATTAATGCGAGTTCCTGAGCAGATATGACTTCGAACTCCCCTGAGAGGTCGACCGTGATCGCTCTCGCCTCCGCCTTGCCCTCGTTTTTCAGGACCAGCGTGACCGATCCCTCCTGGTCGCGATACAATCCCTCCGTCTCAATCCAGCCAGTGATATTGGGGGCGTGCGACTCCAGCTCCATCTGAGCTGTGTCGAGCGCCTCGGCCACCAGTTCTATTGCCGAGTCGTAGTCCTTCTCCTTTTCCAGGTCAGCGAGAGCCAGAAGACGCTCGGCCTCCCTGATTTGTCCTCCGAGGCGTCTCAGATTCTCTATCGCGCTCTCGGCGGCGATGGATATGTCGAGGTACTTCCTGTTCGAATCCTCGATAATCGCGATCTTCTGATCGATGTTCATGAGAATATCGAACGCCTTAACATGGTCACCTGAGCCACTCAGGGCCTTCGCCTCCTCCATGCTGTCCTTAATTGTCTTCACTCCCGCGCTGATGTGGCCGAGCGTTTCCAGTCTTCCGGTTGCATCTTGGATGAGTGTATTCAGCTTCTTTTCAATCAGCTCAGTGCACCTGTGCCCGCTTTCGCTTGCCTGCTGGTAGGCGAAGTCCCATAGCCTCTCCGAGAACGAGGTTCTGGCCACCTCAAGCAGGTCCTCGGAGCCCTTCGTATCGATTCCCAGAGACTTGGCCATGGTTATCTTCGTTCTCGACTCCTCCATGAGATTGTTGATCGAGTTTTCGAAGAGGTCGCTCACCTTTGTTGAGCATCGCACCAGTGAATTCATGAATTTGTCGAATTCGAGAGATGTCAGGTGGCTCTGCGCTGTGTCGAGGATGTCGTCACATTCCTTTGCGTCGATGTTGACCTTTCTGAGTCTTTCGATTTGTTCTCTAACCGCGCTGAGTTCTATGCGAGCGCTGTCGAAGCGTTCTCTGATTTCGTGGACTACATCTCCGCTCTCTATAGCGGCGACGAGCGCTTCCGTGTATCTGCCCTTTCCCAACAGCTGCTCCGCCTTTTCCACCAGCTCGACTGCAGCGTCAGCCTTTATTCCGTCTACGCTCGCGTCGGATATCTTCTTGCGAGCATTCTCGACTGCCTTGGTGCTGATATCCCTCTGCAGCTCCGCGCGCTCCATCTCGGTTTCGCACCTCATGGCGAGCTTGAGCGCCTCCTTGTATCTCTTGTCATTGAACGCCTCGATTCCCTCGGCCACGCACCTTTCTGCAGTGCCAACATAGACGCCCTCCTCGGCAGCCTTCTCAATCCGTTCCTTGAATTTCTCAAGGGTCTTCCACACGCTGGATTTCGTTATCTCTACCGAAGTCTCGGAGGATTTCTTGGCCAGCTCGATGGCGATTGCGTATTGGTGCCTTGTTAAAGCCTCAACAGCCTGCTCCAACATCTCCCGTGATTGTCCGATGTCCATGTTGAGCATCTCGGCTTCCTTGAGGCTCGCCCTGGCGGATCTAATCTCCGCTGTTGCCTGGGTGTTCAGATTCCTGACATGGTCAACGTCTTCCTTGGCCGAGTCTACGCACTTCAGAGCTTCGGCGTAGTCGCCGTTCTTGGCGAGTTCGACCGCTTTCTCGACGAGTTTGTCTGGGCCGACGGTGTCCATGCTCACGTTCTTCGCCTCGGCGACGATCCTGCGGACATCCCTTATCAGCTCGTCCACGCCCTTAGCCAACGCCTCAGCGGCCATCTCGTTGGCCCTCTTGCTAAGCTCGAGAGCCCCGTCATAATCCTTGTTCTTCATTTCGTCCTTGGCTTTGGAGAGGAGGTTCTGCGCCTCTTCCACCTCAATCCCATGTGATACGGACAGTTCCATGCTCTCCTTGGATGCCAATATCAGCTTGGCGGCCAGGTACATGGCGAGGCGTCTCTCCGTTTCGTCTATTAGATCGTCGAATTTGCTCTCGGCCTCGTCCAGGCGTCCCTTCTCGAAGATGACCTTGGCTTCCTTGAGGGTTCCGTCCAGTCCTGAGACGTCCGCTCTACTCTTGGCAGCTTCTTGAATCAGCACTTCTGCCCTGCGTATCTTCTCCTTGATTGTGTCGTGTCTGGCTACCCTGTTGCTAATGGCCGATTTTATAACAACGGCCAGATCGTGCGATTCTATGAAGTCGTGGGAGTCCGCTTTGGACCTAGCCTCGGTCAGCCGCTCCTTGATGTCGCTGACTTCTATCTCGAGAGCTTTCGCCTCCTCCATTGTCCCTTTGATCGAGGAAAACTCCGCTTGAAGTGACCTGAACGAAGCTTCGTCGACTCTCTCCATGATTTCTTTGATCTTGACCATGGCCTCGTCATAGGATTTCGCATCCAGCAGCGCGACTGTCTCAGAGAGTGTTTCCTCTAGGACCTTCGTGTCGACGCCGACGGATTCGGCGATCTTCAGTCTTTCCCTGGCAGCATTCATCAGCCTCTCACATTCCTCTCTGCCGATGTTCTCAAGGCTAGTGGTCACGCCGTCCACGAGGTCGCTGGTCTCCTCGAACTCCCCTGCTTCGATGTGCCTTCTTGCCGCTGCTATTTGATCCCTGACTCCTTCCATGTTATCGTATTGCTTCTCGAAGCCATCAATGAATTCTTCGAGGCTCCGCAACCGCGCACTAAGCGCTGAGGAAATGGCGTTGTTGGCTTCCTCGAGACTCTCCTCGGCAAGTCTGACAGACTTCGCGAGGTCCTCGCCGGACATCGATTCTGCCGCCTTCTGGAGCGTCATCTCGGCTTCCGCCATCTCTGCGCCCAATGATCTTCCAAGTTTGACAGCGCCGTCCGCCATGTCCATCTTGGTGCTGGCGGCCTCATAGATTATCTTTCGCCCAGCAGACACCCCCTCTGACAACGCCTTTGAGGAAGCCTCATAGTCCTTCTTCTCGAAGGCCTTCTTTGCCTCGCCGAGGCGAAGCTTGGCCTCCTGAGTATCCTGACCGAGGTCCTTCATCAGTTTGATGACCTTCGTCAGCTCCACGAGCTCGTCGCGTGCCTTGTAGAATAGCTGAAGCGCTGTCTCCACAGCGTCTTCGCTCTCTTCCGCGAGCTTGATCGCGTTCTCGAATTCGTCCTTGCGTAGGCTGGCTCTCGATTTGTTGAGCAGCTCTAACGCCCTGCTCATGTCGACTCCGACCTTCTTCGCGAGCACGAACTTGTCCTTGGCCTTGGCGATTACGCCGAGAACCGCCTGGAAGTGAACGCTTCGTATTTTCTTCTCAGCGTCCTTGAACGAGCCGATAGCTTCTGAGTAACGCTTCTCCCTGATCGCCTCCTGGGCCTTGTCTAACAACTCTCTGGTTTCTCTGGAGTCCTCATCGACGGTCTTCATTGATTTGATGCCGCTTCTGACCTCTCTGATCATGTCAGTCAGCTTGCTTGAGATGGCCTTTTCAGCATCGCTCTCGGCTCTCTTCGAGTAGCTCAGCGCATCGCGATACCTCAGGCCTTCGAGCGCCGCCCTCGCGCGTTCTATGTGACTCGAGACCCTTTCCATCTCTGCTTCGATATCCTGGCCAGCATGGGAGAGGTCGTCCGCCTTGGAGATGGCTTCCTCAATCTGTGATTTGAGATTCTCACCCGCCCCTTCTAGGGCTTCGGTCAACTGGGAGATGCCACTCTCGTAGTCCTGCTTCTCCAACGCAGATTTTGAGCGGTTCAGCAGGTCCTCGAATAGGCTCACATCGTCCCCCATCTCCTTTGCCTGGTTGATGGTTTCCTGGGCTTGTGAATATATCAATGAGAAATGTTCGTGAAAGGTTCTCTCGGCCGCGTCGTAGGCGTTCCTCGCTTGCTTCATCGCGCCCTGGAGGTCGTCTTTGAGGACGAGTTCCTTGCTCTTCTCGAGCATTTCAAGGGCGCCCTTGGATTCGGCTTCCGATCCCTTGATCAGTTTCAAGAGGGTGTCGACGGAGTCGCCGACGTCCGCCACCTTCTGGATGTACGCATTCCGTGCGGACTCCATCGCCTTCCGGGCGTGACCGACAGCCGACTGGTAGTCCTTCGCGTTCATGGAAGCTGAGAACTCGCCAAGGAGCTTGTCAACGCCAGCCAAGTCCACGTCGCTTTCCTCGCAGAGATCTATGAACTCCTGGAGAGTCTCACGCTCGTCCTCAGCAAGCTTCTTGTTCTGCGTCGCCTCTTTCGCCCGCTGCTCTAGCTGCTTCGCAAGCTGAAGGCTCTTGAGGTAATTGCCGCTCAAATCTAACCAAGCTCCTGTTGTATGCGCAAGAGGTGCCGAGTCCTCTGGCTGAACGTTATGTATGTTCCAATTCTGGCCACTTGTATTAAAGGTATCGTCATCTCTATCAATCCTGATACGACGGCCAACGGATGTGAGCGTGCCCTCAAGTCCGTACTGACAGCTTGTCAAGCGCCCCCTTCGCCGCCCGCGATGCCCTTTCAGACTGGTCTCTCACATCCCTCTTCATCGCCTCCACATACTCAAGGTCATTAGAGCCTTCCAGGTTGATGCTTACGTTCACTAGGGCGCCCTTCACGCCAGCCTCAGCGAGATGTATTGCCACTGCGACATCCGAGTACGCGCTTCTTACACCGATCTCCGCGACTCTCGATGACATCTCGAGAATCCTTGCACATGCTCTCGAAGTCTTCTGAGGGACCTCGATGGCTCCTCCAAGGGCCGTCTTGACGGCATTCTCAGTTTCAGCCGTCGTCTCAACTTTCCGTCTCCTCATTGCCTCGACCAGCACATCGTACGCTCGGGCATCCTCCATGGCAAGCTGCACGAGCTCGTCCCGCAGGGTTAGAAGGGAGTCCGTCATCATCTCGAGCTCCTGCCACTGTTCTTCGTGCTTCTTCCTCTTGCGAGTGATTTGACATACCATTGCTAGCAGGGAAGCAGCAATGGCACCGGACGCTGCAGAGGCGGTTCCTCCCCCAGGTGATGGCTCATCTGAGGACAGCTCCGCACAGAACTCGTTCAGGCCTTTGACGTCTTTCAGCACCAAATCCGCCTCTCCAACACTTGATTGCTGTCAAACTGCTCGAGCTTAAGGAACCTTGCCGTGATGTCGCAAACGGCATCAAGCGGTATAAGTCCGATGATCTCACTCTCTGCTATCTCGATTCCTCTAGCATCTGCCTCCTTCTTGACCTCATCGAAGACACGCGATATTGGCGTGACCGTGTAGTCTGTGAGATTCATCGAAACCTGAACCAGCCCTCTCTCCTTCAGGTCGAATCCCAGCGCCTTGAGATGCGGGAGTCCGCCGCTGCTTGTCCTTATCTTCCTGGCAATATCTTTCGCCGCTTGGAGATCCTTGGACTCAAGGTTGATATTGAAGGCTATCAGCGGCATCCTGGCGCCAACGGCGACCGCACCAGCGGTCGGATGTACTTGCCTAGGCCCGAAGTCAGGATACTTCGTATCGTCAGTGACAATCGACTCCCTTAACCCCTCGAACTGCCCCTTCCGCACTTTCTCGAGATTCTTCCTGTCCGGGCTCCTCGCGGCGGATTCATACAGATAGACAGGGATCTTGAGAAGCTTGGATATCCTTTCGCCCACAGCGGCTGCAATCTCGGCGCATTCCTGCATCGTGACGCCTTGGATCGGAACGAACGGAAGCACGTCCAGCGCGCCCATCCGGGGGTGCTCTCCTTTGTGTTTGTTGAGATCGATGAGCTCCGCCGCGGCGCTAGCTCCTCTAAACGCACCCTCCTGGATGCTGGATTTGTTGCCCACGAACGTGACGACAGAGCGGTTGTGGTCGCCGTCCATCTCGACGTCTAGGATCTTGATGCCTGGAACCGAGCCTATCGAGTCCACAATGCGCTCGACGACCTCCTTTCTGCGCCCCTCGCTGAAGTTCGGAACGCACTCGACTACCTCACCCATGATGGTCTCGGTAAAGAGCTACTTGGCATATTATAATAACATCGCTTGAATTCCAGCCCAGGCGCGGGCTTCCATCACTTCTTCAAAATGTCCACTGCCGCGATCTTCTCGAGGACGAGGTCGACACGATCTCCAGGGTTCACGGTTGCCAACTCTTCGTCGAGGATGCCGAATCGGATGAGATCGTCCCTCTTCGGAACAGATGTTCTCGGCAGCGGAGTCCACTCCTTTTGCCTGTCGAGATTCTCCCCTTCAAGATGGGCGATTACGACTGAAGTCGTAGTATCGTCGACGCTCATCTTCCTGATCGCGCTGCTGAGCTGTCTCTCCCCGGAAGCATACAATAACGACTCCATGGCGAGCGATTCAGAGGAGTTACGTCCTTCGGCAATCGCCTTGCGCGCGTGGAAAACAGCGCTGGCGATGTGCTCCAGGCCGAAAACGAGTGCTCCGTCCACAACCAAGACATCAGCATGTCTATTCTTGGCTGCTTCGAGTATCCTCTGCATCACGTCTCTCGCCTCGCCAGGCTTCACCTCCAACTTCCATGCATTGAGGCCTTCGGCAGAGGGCGCTTCCGTTCCGTCAGACATGCTGATGCGAGGATAGACAGCCATGAGGCTAATAAGTATCGGTATTCAAAATTCCCTCAAAGACCTCTGGCCTGCCGCGGTTTCCTCCTGCATTCCATGCTCGGATTGCCCAAGCTGCTTCTTGATGGATGCAGCCACCTGGTCACCGATACTGGGCATCTGCCTGAGGCGGTCGTATGAGGTGTTCCTGAGATCTTCGAGAGACCTGAGGCTGCGGCTGTAGAGCGCCCTTGCCCTGACACGCCCTACGCCTCTCAGTTTGACCAGTTCGAGCAGCTCTGGTTTTATGCCGTATGCTATCCTCCTGTGGATTCCGTCTATCTGCTGGACGGCGTCTCTGTTAACCAGCCCCGCTAGTCGGTACATCGCGTGGGTAAGCCACTCCGCCAGCTCCACCTTATTGCGGATGTCACCAGGTCCGATGCCGTAGGCTTTCTCCATCGCGTTCTCGCTCACCTCGGAAATCCAGTCGTGTATCAGTTTTGCCGTCTTGATCTCGGACAGAAAGAATTCGTACTTCCCGAGATCCGAGGGGGGTTCAATTAGTAGGTCATCTCGCATCTCCTCCATGAACTCCTCGACCCACTCGTAGTCAGATCTCCTCAGATACATGAGCGTCATATCGGGTACTGCGCAGATCGCGTGAATTAGGCCGAAATCCGTGATCTTCGTGCGGTCGCGGATCGCGTCCCTCATGGTCACAGCTGACAACGGGTCGATGTATACATCGCTAACCCTTTTCCCGAACGAAGTGGTTCGTAAGATATCCCCGTCTTCGATCATTTCCTCGTCCCTTAGGAATATGACCACCTTCGATAGGTTCTCCTCGAGGTGATGCGCGTCAGTCTGGTGAGCGAGGAAGGTCTTGTCGAAGAACCCCATAAGATCCTCCTGCGATGCCGCGTCTCCCGTGGCGATGAGCCCCAGAACGTGCGATCTAATCGCGGGCTCGGTCCCCAGCTTCGAGTAGAGGTTCTCATTCTCGCCCAGGAGGTAGGTGTCCAACATGAACATGCGCTCCTCCTCACTCCTCGCGATGAGTATCGCCTCTCCGTAGGGGTCGTACCGCGGCCTCCCGGCCCTTCCGCACATCTGTTTGACCTCGAGGACGGGAACTGCGACATAGCCTATGTTAGAATCATATCTCCTGACGTCCCGGACTATCACAGTCCTCGCGGGCAGGTTGATGCCGGCTGCTAGGGTCGGTGTCGCCGTTATCACTCCTAGGTTGCCGTTCCTGAAGCTGGATTCCACGAACTTGCGTTGAGCCGTCGTGAGGCCGGCGTGGTGAAACGCGCAGCCGCTCCTGAGGCACTTCGATAGCCGGTTTCCGAGCGATGTCGGTTCCTCTTGCTCCCTAGCGAGGCGTTTGGCAGCCTCGCTTATGTCGTCGATGCGTCCTCCCATCCGTTTCCTCACGAGAGGGCCGAGTTCAGAAGCGAGCGACTCGGTGGATCGGCGCGTGTTCACGAATACAAGGCACTGTCCTCCCGAATCGAGCGTCTGCGAGACTATGCTGTGTATAGGGTTGACGTTTTCAGGCAGTCTTCTGCGGGTGTTGTCCGTGAAGAATATCTCGCCGTCCGCGCAGACTCCTTCTCTCAATGGCACTGGCCTCCAGTCGCTCATCACCAACTCAGCATCGAGCCAGTCCGACAGCTCGGAACAATTGCGTATAGTGGCCGACAGCGCCACCAATTGGGCATCTGGATTGAACGTTCTGAACTTGACCAGGATGACTTCTAGCGTCGGGCCCCTGTCGGGGTCGTTTATGAGGTGCACCTCGTCAGCGACGACGACCGTTATCTGCTTGAGCCACTTGGTCCTATGGCGCAGGAGGGAGTCTACTTTCTCAGAAGTCGCGATCACTATGTCGTACGCGCTCAGTTTCGGATCTATGTCGTCGTAGTCCCCCGTCGACTCGCCTATCCTGAGGCCGATGTCCTCGAATTTGCTGAGCTCCTCGAACTTTTCGGAGGCGAGTGCCTTGAGGGGGACGATGTATAACGCCTTTCCTCCCTTCAGCACGCTGTTCAGGATTGCCAGGTATGCTACCAGGCTCTTCCCAGAGGCGGTCGGGATCGACAGCACCAAGTTCTTGCCCGCGAGCGCGGGTCCAATAGCTTCCGCCTGCGGCGGATAGAGCGTCTCTATGCCATCATCTGATAGCCGGTCAACGATTCGACTGTCAATGCCAAGGTCGCTGAGCTTCGTCATGATCCCTCTGAGTCGCTTCGGCTCCGAGATGGGCGGGCAGCTAATATTTGTTGTCTTGAAATGAAATACTCTCTTACGAGGTATGCGAACCTACTGGCTTGGCCTACCCAATGGATTTTCATGGCGCAACGCTTATTTAGCACAAGCCTAATAGGAACTCTGGATACCGGTGTAGTTCGATGGGCGTTGTTGATTCTAGGGCAACCTTGGGCCTGCCCGATATCGATGAGTGGATGAAGGGTCAGGACTTCGAGACGACCACCGACATAGAGATACCTCCGAAGCTTGTGGAACAGGTCATAGGCCAGGAAGAGGCGGTCAGAGTCATCAGGAAGGCAGCGGAGCAGAAGCGCCACGTTATCCTCATCGGCGACCCCGGAACGGGCAAGTCCATGCTCGCCAGGTCCATGGTGGATTTCCTGCCGAAAGGCGAGATGCAGGATGTCATCGCATACCATAACCCCGACGACACGAACGAGCCGAAGGTCAGAGTCGTGCCGGCTGGAAAGGGCAAGGAGATAGTCCAGGCGCAGAAGGCGGAGGCTGAGCAGAAGAAGAGGGAGAGGAACCAGTGGACCATCGCCATGGTGTTCATCTTTCTGATGCTCTCGGTCATGATGTTTGTGATGTATGGCGATCCGACCCTGTTGTTGATTGGAATCATCGGTGCGCTCTTCATATTCATGATATTCCGTTATATGACTGGCCAGAGGAGGGAGGCTCTGATTGTCCCAAAGCTGCTGATATCTCACAGTTTGGATGATCCCCCGCCGTTCGTGGACGCTACAGGCTCGCACGCAGGCGCACTTCTCGGCGACGTCAAGCACGACCCGTTCCAAAGCGGCGGTCTCGAGACGCCCGCGCATGAGCGACTCGAGCCGGGAGCAATCCACAAGGCCAGCAAAGGTGTTCTGTTCATCGATGAGATCAACGTTCTCAGAATCGAAAGCCAGCAGAGCCTGCTGACTGCGCTTCAGGAAGGTGAGTTCGGCATACTCGGCCAGAGCGAACGCAGCTCGGGTGCGATGGTGAAGAGCGAGCCAGTGCCTTGCGATTTCATACTCGTCGCCGCAGGGAATCTCGACGCGGTTGCGGGCATGCATCCGGCTCTTCGGTCCAGAATCCGTGGCTATGGCTACGAGATCTACATGAGGAGCACGATGCCCGACAGTGACTCCAACCGCGAAAAACTGATACGGTTCGTGGCTCAGGAGGTGTCGAAGGACAAGAAGATACCTCACTTCACGAAGGGCGCTGTAAGCGAGATTGTGCGCGAGGCACAGCGTCGGTCCGGACGCCGCGGGATGCTGACCCTCAGGCTCCGCGAGTTGGGCGGCCTCGTGAGGGTGGCTGGGGATGTGGCGCGTGAGCGAAACGCTCAGTACGTTGAGGCCAAGCACGTCGCCGAGGCCAAGATGACTGCTCGTTCGCTCGAGCAGCAGGTCACGGACCGGGTCGTGGAGCGCCGGAAGGACTATCAAATGTGCCTGACGGAAGGTGCTGTCGTCGGCATCGTGAATGGCTTGGCGGTTTTGAACGCCGACTCAACGATGGCGGAGTTTTCCGGGATAGTCACGCCAATAGTTGCGGAGGTCACGCCCTCTCAAAACCGGGAGAGCGGACGGATAATCGCCACTGGGAAGTTGGGCGAGATAGCTAAGGAGTCAGTGCAAAACGTATCAGCCCTTATCAAGAAATACACCGAAGAGGACATCACAAGCCACGACATCCATGTTCAGTTCATAGGAACTTATGACGGCATCGAGGGTGACAGCGCGTCTATTGCGGTGGCAACCTCTGTCATCTCCGCATTCGAGGAGATAGAGGTGGACCAAGGTGTGGCGATGACTGGTAGCCTTAGCGTCCGCGGCCAGGTCCTTCCCGTTGGTGGAGTCACAGCGAAGATAGAGGCGGCCGCAGAAATGGGCATAAAGAAGGTGCTCATCCCCGAGCAGAACATAAAGGACGTGGTCCTGGAAGACAGATACCTCGGCGTCATCGAGGTGATTCCCGTCAGAACATTGAACGATGTTCTCTCTCATGCGTTGGTGGGTTCAAAGAAGGACGGACTGTTGAAGAAGCTGGCCGCTCTCGTCGCGACCAGCAGGCGGGCGTCCGGCACAGTGCCCAAGGCCCCACCTGCGACCGCTTCGGGCGCTGAGAGGCCTGTGGCGAACTAGGATTGGGGGGCCGTGATTCGGTCATGCGCGCGCTCGTTGTAGGAAGGTTCCAGCCCTTTCACAAAGGCCATCTGCAGGCGATAAAGGAGGTGCTGTCTGAGTGCGACGAGCTCGTTATCGTTATAGGCAGTGCCGAGGAATCCCACACTTCGAGGAACCCGTTGACCGCGAGCGAGAGGTACCAGATGATCATATCCTCCGTCCCGCGTAAGGAGCATAACCGTCTCCACATAATCCCCGTGAGGGACATCAACAGATACGCGATATGGGTGAACCATATCGAATCCTACGTGCCGCCCTTCGACGTCGTCTTCTCCAACAGCCCGATCACTCGCTCACTGTTCTCTCAGGTAGGCTATGACGTGAAAAGGACCAAGGCGTACAACCTGAAGCAGTACAACGGATCGGAGATCCGTAGGAGAATAGCCGAAGGAGGTAAGTGGAAGCACCTGGTCCCCGTCTCAGTGTCGCTAATGATCGAAGAGCTCAATCTCAGGGAACGCCTGAGAGCAGCCGAAGGAAAGGCTTCTGGCGGCGCTTCGAGGAGGTCTCATGTCCGCAGATAGTGTCGGGGCCAAGCTGCGCGATTCTCGGAGGACTGTTGCGGTAGCGGAGTCCTGTACGGGGGGCAAGCTCGGCGACGCGCTGACTGATATCCCTGGAAGCAGTGATTATTTCCTGGGTGGCGTGATTTCATACAGCAACAATGCGAAGATCGACATCCTTGGCGTCGACAAGTCTGTCATCCTTGAGGAAGGCGCGGTCAGCAAGAATGTGGCCAAGATGATGGCGGAAGGCGTCAGAACGGTGTTCGGCGCCGATATCGGAATCGGGATAACAGGCATCGCGGGGCCTACAGGGGCCACTCCCTCAAAGCCTGTCGGACTGGTGTATATCGCGGTCTGCTCTTCAGAACGCAATGAGTGCGCGAAAGAGGTTTTCGAAGGCTCACGCACGTCTGTCAAGAATCAAGCTGTCGCAAGGACTCTTCAGCTCCTAGACGAGTTTCTCGATGGTTGATTCGCTACGCTCCCCCGTTGAGCGCAGGAATCCCAAAGCTTCATTATTCCCGAACCTCATGTGCTGAACCGCACTCATGTCGGAAGGGGACGTAGCAAGGACACCTACTGGTGTCGCAGACTTCGACTCAATAATCGGCGGGGGCGTACCGCTCGGGTCAGTGATTCTGCTGCTGGGCGACGTGGGTGGCGGAGGACTCGAGTTCGCCCTTACATCTGCCGCGAAGATAGGGCTCGTCAAGGAGTTTCCCGAGACACGGGGCTTCATATTGGGGCACGCGGGCAAGGATGGGGTGCTCCCGAACCAGATGTCGTACGTGACTTTCTCGAGGTCAAAGGAGGACATCCTAAGAGAGGTGAGGCTCTCATTCACCAAGGATTTTCACGAATCACTCGAATCGAACCTGGTGTTCAAGGATTTCTCTAAAGGTTACTTCATGCGGACTGTGGTCCCAACTAGTTGGGTCGGCTCAGATGGGTCCGAGCTGTTCTCAGAGACCAGGGACGAGGGGGTGCTCGAGGCGCTCGTGACGTTCCTTGACGCGAACGCCCCAAGGAGCCTGGTGGTGATAGACTCTCTCACCGATCTGGTCGTATCCGACACCGTCAAATTCGAGGATATCGTTTCAATGCTCAAGGGCATCCAGAGGATGGCGAAGAAGTGGGAGTCAGTCTTCTACGTTCTGCTAACAGACGAGATATTGGACCGGAGACGCCAGCAGATGATCATCGATAGCGTCGATGGGGTGTTGAGGTTCGAATGGGCGAAGTTCCATCACACATCGAAGAGGCAGAGATATCTGTACGTTGAGAAGTTCATGAGCGTCCTCCCCCATCTCGACCAGGAGAGGATAGCCCGATTCGCGACGCTTATTACTTCGCAGAGTGGATTCGTGGTCATCAATACGGAGCGTGTGGGGTGAAGTAGAATGGCTTTGACGAGAGTCAGAACGGGCGTGCCAGGGCTCGATGAGATGCTTCAGGGTGGATTCCCAGACGGACACTTGGTGGTCGTCATGGGTTCGTTCGGCACCGGGAAGACGACACTCGGCCTGCAGTTCCTAATGGAAGGCCTCAGCCAGGATGAGCACTGCATCTTCATCTCCCTCGAGGAGGACAAAGACTCTGTTTTGAAGAACGCGGTTTCGTTCGGTTGGGATCTGTCCGAACCAGTGGCGAAGAAGAAGCTGGGCCTCTTCAAATTGGAGCCGTCCGACGCGAAAACCACCATCACGAGGATCCGCAGCGAGCTCCCCAAGTTCGTGAAGTCGTTCGGCGCGAAGAGAGTGGTGATCGACTCGGTGTCATTGTTGAACATGATGTTCCAGAACGATTCTGACCGCCGGTCCAACTTGTTCAACCTCTGCCAGCTGTTGCGCAGCACGGGCGCGACCTCTATCCTCACCGCGGAGGTCAAGGACGAGAACCCGCGCTCCTCCAGGGATGGCCTTGCAGAGTACACCGCTGACGGCGTTCTATTGCTGCAGTCGGACGAGGATAGGGAATCTGGCGAGGTGCAGCTGACGGTCAGGGTACTGAAGATGAGACGAACGGCCCATTCCCGCAGGGTGAAGCCCTATTCGATTACGAACAGCGGAATCGTCGTTCACGCTGGAGCAGATGTATTCTGAGTGCGGGTAAAAGCGCTTGAGCGAACCGTCTCAGAGCGTGGCCATCTCTTCTCTGAAGACGGAGCCGAGGCGTCTGAGGCCTTCCTGGATCAACTCATCGGACGGATGGGTGAAGTTGAGCCTCAGAGTACTCATGCCATCCGCTGGGTTGGGGTAGAATGCCCTTCCTGAGACGAAGGCTACTCCCTTCTTGAGAGCCTTCTCCAGCAATTCGCCTGATGAGAGCCCTTGTGGGAGCGTTGCCCAGATGAACATGCCACCTTCGGGGGTGATCCACTCTATCCCGTCTGGCATGAAGCGCTCCATGCCCTCCAGCATGATGTCCATTTTCCTGCCGTAAATCTCCCTTATCTTCCCTATCTGGGGGTCGATGTGACCTCGCGCTATGTACTCATGAGATATGACTTGGCCCAGCACATTCGTGCTCACATCACTCGATTGCTTCGCTATGATCAGCTTTCTTAGGATGTCAGGATGGGCCAGCATCCAACCGATCCTCAGGCCTGGGGCGAGTATCTTCGAGAAAGAGCTCATGTATACGACTCTCCCCTCGTCGTCGAAGCTCTTTATGGGTCGTATGTCATCTCCCCTGTATCGCAGCTCGCCATATGGGTCGTCCTCCAGTATGATGAAATCGTGTTCGGAGGCGAGATCCATCAGCCGCCTGCGGTTGCGCTCGGGCATGGTGACACCTGCGGGATTCTGGAAGTTGGGGAGGGCATACACCAGCTTCGGGCGTCTCGAGTCTCGAGACAGCGATTTCAGCTTGTCCTCGAAGAGGTCCATTCTCATATTGTCCTCATCGATTGGCACAGGCTCGAATCGGGCCTCGTAGACCGCGAATCCCGTCAAGGCTGTCAGATACGTCGGCGCTGACACGACTATGGAGTCGCCGGG
>Ga0224507_10000258_pt1 | contig 21367 bp, 12 predicted proteins | sample SF_Jan12_sed_USG_3_FD_170159 | JGI IMG/M metagenome (GOLD analysis project Ga0224507, IMG submission 170159) | Sediment microbial communities from San Francisco Bay, California, United States - SF_Jan12_sed_USGS_13 | ecosystem: Environmental > Aquatic > Marine > Sediment | place: USA... | reverse complement strand
CTGGTCAACGGCATGGAACGTCTTAGCACACCAGGCCCACTGCAATCTCTCGGTGCAGGCATAATCGTTATGATTTGCTCCATCATCGCCACCCTTGTACTCCTGGTCATCCAAAAACATGTTGTTAAACGAACCGGTTCAGTAGCCATCAAGGCAGACTCCCTTCACTACGCCACCGATCTCCTCACCAATGCCACCACCATCTTAGCCCTATTTCTCGTTCAAAACGGCTTTCTCCGCGCAGACCCCATCATCTGTATACTGGTCGCTCTTTTTATTCTACATAGCGCATGGCGCATTGGATACGAATCGATACAGCTACTTATGGACCGACAATTACCTGCCGACAAACTAGATCAAATATATAAACTTGCCCGCGCAACAGAACACGTCTTAGGGGTTCATGATTTACGTACCCGCCAAGCAGGCCATATCCCATTCATTCAGCTTCACCTCGATCTTGACGCCCACATTGAACTACATAAAGCTCATACAATAGCCAATAAAGTGGAAAAAGAAATTCTTGAATTATTTCCCCATGCCGATATCATTATTCATCAGGATCCGGTGTCCAAGTTGGAATAAATCCTTTAAAATATAATACCTGGTCACAAGATCTAGGAGCCGTACACCGGAAAAGTTCGACAACAGCGGTCTAGTAAATCCGTTTACCAGTGCAGAAGATATGTGCAAGCAGGCCGGTAAGCTATATATTTACCCTATATATGTTCAACCTAATCGCACGCAGACATGGTGCTGGTGAACGCGTACGGGTTTGTAACTAGAGAATTTAACAAATCACCAAATAGATAGAAAATGGTCTCTGATGCCTAATATTTAAACAGATGTCACAGCACGCTATAGGCCATCTATACTAGCAATGGTTACCACGTGAAAAGTGTTCCCTAGAACCACTAACCAAATCCAACCTAGGAGTTACTATGCTAACACAACGCATACACGAGTGGCCCACCAGATATTCATCCAATATTCCGACAACAGCTACTCTAATAAGCATTGTGCTAGCCTATTTGTTCCTCTCAACCTCTTTTGTCAAAGCCGAATGGTATCTCAAGGAAGAACATAACGTTTTTTCAGGTGAAACCAAGCAAACAGCTACCACTAAAAATAATCTAGAACAGACCTTAACCATATACAAAAACCAAGCCACCAACGAAATTTGGATCAACTTCGCACTCCCAGAGTCAGCTACCGACTATATTAATCCCAAATATCCCCCTGCCATTAAAATTGATGACCAACAATGGATTAAACCCATATTCGAATGGTACCCAAAGTGGTTCAATCTCTTACTGCAAAGTCCGGAAAGACTAAAGAGCAAAAACCTTCTCGAATTAATATTAAAAGGTCATGACATTACTATCAAATACCATAGTGCCACCGGCGAAGACCTCGAATCGTCTTTTTCTTTAAAAAATAGCGCTGATCTCATCCGGGTGACTATCGGCAAATAAGCCCTTAAACATAAGGACTTTTCCTATAGCCCTAACCACTTGGCAAGCGTGTTCTACTTACCACACGGTGGCACTCTTACGCCCAACATTTTGATTTAAAAAAAAACATCCTTAGAAAGCTACACTTTGACACTTGGGTGAACCCCATAACCGTCAGGCTAATTCGGATAATGTAATGGTATTGCAGAGTAAAATAAACTTGTAACCCATCTCGGACTGTAGGGACACCCCTGGTGGTGCCCGCCTTAACCAACTTAAACTACTAACATTTATTTATTGATAACAGTTAATATATAAATAATAATGTTCTATTCTTTCAATTAGCTCAGCGGGCACCCACAAGGGATGCCCCTACAGCGCACAGCATAAAGTTCATTTTGCATTGCAATATCTCGCTGTTGTTAAAATTAGCCTGACGGCTATGGGGTGAGCTTTTGTGATAGTACCCCAAATAACCATCAGACCAAGGACTACAACAACCTTCCCACCGCCAAATTATCTCTAAACCCGAGCACTCAAAACCCTGCCCTCTTCTCTTATATATTTACTATTTATATTCATAAATCAATTTTATAAAACAAATTTACTCTCGCAATATTTATTAACACAAACAACCACCCCCCTACAACTTAACGAGTTGATATAACAGAACATCACAACATGCCACAAAAAAGAACCATTATGGAATAATATTTGCTTAAAAACCATATAACATAGCTAGATTATGTAAATAAAAAGAACTACTACTATGAACATCTCTAAAACATATGGCTTTACCTTGGTAGAGATGATGATAGCGCTCAGCTTAGCCAGCATGGTGATGATCGCAATGTTCACCACCTTTCGATCCCAGGAGCGAAGTTATCAATCTCAAGAAGAAATTGTTGATATGCAACAGACGTTGCGAGCGGGGATAAGCCTTCTTACCGATGATCTTCACATGGCGGGTTACGACCCGGATGGTCACTTTAACCTAGGATTCACTAGAGCTGAAAAAGATGTGATAGAATTTTCCATGATAAGTGACTGGGACGGCATAGATAACACAAAAGACGGAACAGTTGACGAAGTAGACGAACGAAACATTATACAATACAGTTTATACAATGACAGTGACAGTCCCGGTTTAGACAACCTTGGTAGAAAAGCTGATAATTATGCATACCGGGTCAAAACCATAGAACATGTAAGTCACAATAAATTACGCTTCGCCTATACCTTACGTGACGGTTCAGGACCACTTACCAATGTTCCCGTCAGCAAACTAAACGAAATTGTAAAAGTTCATGTGTATATTTTAGTAGAAAGCGCCAGACAAATACATCAATTACAGCAGCTTAATTCATACGAGGTGCCGAATGGCTCAGGTGAAACGACCAACTGGACAGTTACTGGGCGCCATATATTTATCGAAAAATCAGTTTATTGTCGAAATATGGCCTATTAATAAATCATAACTCAATTATTCATAACCCTATGTATTGATATTTTAAAACTCTTCACCAAGATAGGCAATTTACATAATCAACACCATATCAATGGTATCCCAAAGTCCTTCTTTACCCCATCCAGATATCCAGTACAAAAGCTATATGGCAACTACCTATTAAATTTATACACCCACACAATACTATCCTTTTTCCAGTAGCTAGAGGAGTTACAACTAGCAGGTATATAATACTACTGATTAAGCCAAGAAACACCTGAGTTTTCAATACAATTACCCTGTTAATACAAATTTACTGGCAACAGACTACTAGATAGATATATTGTTTAAAATCGGTTAAGTTAACAATTAAATCATCAATCACAATTTACTTGTAAATACAACTATTATCCCGGTGAGCAAGTTCACCTTACTTTATCAAGAATCAACCTCAAGAAGTTACCTGTAACTGAATCTCTGTAAGCGCTCACCAGCACTATGCCTGCACGCTATCAGGCTGGATTCACATATGATTCACTATAGCTCACCGGCCTGCTTTCACATATCCACAGCCCTGGGAGACGCTTATAAGACTGATGCAATAAACCTTTTCTTTACATCCCGGTGAACGATTACGAGTTTCTATATCAACTCCACTAACACCTTTTCACTCTTCCTTAATCAAATTAAAATTTCATATTCGGCCAATAAATGCATAATAAAATAGGATTACGCCGATCATTAATTTGTACTTAGTCACAGGTGCTTCAGATTTAAGCAATTACCGCTGCTCACTATAGCGATTCTATGCTTGCAGTAGTAACCGCAGGCAGATAAGGTGGCTGTGACCACATACATCAATCTAATTTATTTTTTTCTTCTGAGTTTCTAATATCTCCACCCCCAAACTAAACGTATAATCAATTACAATAACAGGACATTAAATACATGATTTCAAAGAGCTTGAAAAAAAGTACCCCCCCTGCCAACTTAACAAAGTTGCCCCCCTTAAGTATGGATGCCGATGAACTGATAAAGGATTTCAAGAGATACTATACCTATCACCTTGGCCGCGATAAAAGTTGCCGACTCCTTCATTATGCCTTTTTAGCCTTGGCCATGGTTCAAAAGGAACGACTCATGGCAAGGTGGCGCAATACGCGATGCACTTATAAGGAATGCGATAGCCGTAGAGTACACTATCTATCCATGGAATATCTAATGGGTAGAGCCTTAAGCAATGCCATGCTCAACCTAGGAACAGAAGATGAAACCATCAAAGCTCTTGGCCAATTGGGCATGGATCTGGAAGAGCTGGAATCAGCCGAACTGGATGCTGGCTTGGGCAACGGGGGACTTGGCAGACTTGCGGCCTGCTTCCTAGATAGCTGTGCATCACTACAATTGCCAGTCATCGGTTACGGAATTCGATACGAATACGGCATGTTTCGCCAAGTTATCAAAAAAGGCGAACAAAGAGAGGAACCCGATCATTGGCTGGAAACAGGCAATCCTTGGGAGCTCGAACGCCCCGAATATTCCCAGCGTATTCGATACGGCGGTCGCAGCGAAGTTTATGCTGACGAGAAGGGGGATTTACGTCACCGTTGGGTTGAGAGCCGGGATGTACTGGCCGTTCCCTTTGACGTTCCAATTGCAGGCTATAAAAACCAGACAGTCAATACCCTGCGACTCTGGCGAGCCATGGCCACCCAGGAGTTTGACTTAGGAGAGTTCAATGCCGGATTATATCCAGAATCAGTGGCCGCCAAAACTGCGGCCGAACATATTACCATGGTACTTTACCCTAATGATTCCAGTGAAAACGGTAAAGAGCTACGCCTAAAACAACAATATTTTCTGGCCTCAGCCAGCCTCAAAGATGTAATCCGCCGATGGGTGGCGATCCACGGAAATGAGTTTTCCGATTTTGCAGCCAAGAACTGTTTTCAGCTCAATGATACCCATCCGGCATTCGCTGTTCCCGAGTTAATGCGCCTGTTGGTGGACATCCATGAACTCGAATGGGACGAAGCCTGGGAAATAACCACCAAATGCATGGCCTACACTAACCATACCCTACTGCCAGAGGCCTTGGAAAAATGGCCGGTTCGTTTATTTAAACAATGGCTCCCCAGGCTCCTGGATGTCGTCTACGAAATCAACGGACGCTTTTTATCCGATGTTGCCGCCAAATGGCCTGGCGATACCCAACGTCAACAACGAATGTCAGTTATTGAAGAAGGTAACGATCCTCAAGTACGAATGGCTTATCTTGCTATTATTGCATCTTATTCGATAAATGGAGTAGCCGCACTTCATTCCAAACTCCTGGTTTCTGGCTTATTTCGTGACTTTTATGAATTATGGCCCGAGAAATTCAATAATAAAACCAACGGAGTTACTCAAAGAAGATGGCTTGCCGCCTGTAATCCTGGCCTGCGTGGTCTCTTGGATAAAACCATAGGCGAGACCTGGTGTACCAATCTGGATGAACTCAAGAAGCTAGTTTCCCATGCCAGCGACTCTACGTTCCAGAAACAATGGCAGCAGGTAAAACGTGCCAATAAACAACGCTTGGCCGAGCTGGTTAAAACCGAATGCGGGGTGATTTTCAACCCAGACTCCCTGTTCGAAGTCCAAGTTAAACGAATGCATGAGTATAAGCGACAATTGCTCAGTGCCCTACATGTAATCCACCTCTATGACCGAATTAAAAATGGAGACATTAACGACTGGCAACCGCGCTGTATCTTGTTCGGAGGAAAAGCAGCGCCTGGCTACACCATGGCAAAATCAATAATCAAGCTGATCTCCAATATTGCCGAAGTAATCAATAGGGACAGTGAGGTGGGCGATAAGCTCAAAATAGCTTTTTTACCAGATTATCGGGTTTCGGCCATGGAGATGATTTGTCCCGGTACTGATCTCTCCATCCAGATTTCAACGGCTGGCAAGGAAGCCTCCGGCACGGGAAACATGAAATTCATGATGAATGGAGCCCTCACCATCGGTACCATGGATGGCGCAAATATTGAAATTCTAGAAGAGGTGGGAGAGGAAAACTTTTTCCTATTCGGTCTAGACGCCGATGAAGTGACCAAACTGCGACCCCAGTACAATCCTAAGATGATAGTAGAGCAAGATCGAGATCTGGCAAGGGTAATGCATTTGTTAACTTCTGGCCATTTCAATCAATTTGAGCCCGGTATCTTCGATTCAATTATCGATTCTATCCTAAATCCCTATGACCAATGGTTGGTAGCCGCCGATTTCAGAGCTTTTACTCAAGCTCAGCAACAAGTATCTCAAGAGTACCAGGACCAGAAGAATTGGACCCAAAAAAGTATCCTCAACGTGGCCTACAGTGGTAAATTCTCCAGCGACCGCACGATTAGACAATATAACGAGGAAATATGGAAAGTACCCCCAACCACCCCACACACATCCATTGATAATGATTGATAATTTCAACTTTTACCCGAGATATTCTTATTAACATTTACGAAAACGTTGCGCTATCGTAAGCGTTCACCAGCACTACGCTTGCGCGCCACTAGACCGGATTCACAGAGGATTAACATAGCTCACCGGTCTACTTGCACTCATGCGCAGCACTGGTAAACTCCTACCAGTCCGATGTTATGGAACTTTTCTTTACAACTCAGTGCACGGTTACGCGCTATCAACATCACCCCCTACCAGGGAAAGCATGAATCAATCTTAAAAGTAACTATTAATATTTTAGTTACTTTTAAGATTTTTTTGTTCAATTGAGATCAACGTACATTTCGAATCGTTCTGAAATCAAACCAAAAGTCCATAATTCAAGAGAATCAAAAATACCCTAACAGAATTCATCCGACTGTATTTTTATACATCTCCACTTACCCATTTCTTAAAAAAAATATATCCCCCTTTTAATTCTAATTACTTACACCCTGCCGTTATAAAAACAAAAAAGTAATTTTGTATTGTATAAATGTTATGTTATTATACTAGTAATGATAATTAATCCCATTAATCTTTATATCTCATACCTTGCTTACTTATCTTTTAGTCGTCCTATTGATCTTTACTACTGCTATAGAGCGATACTATGTGCGAGTAGACTCTCCCTTAAAGTCGGCTAAAAAATAGAATGTACATAGGATAATTTTTGTGCCCTTATTCCGCAGTTGTTTAATGGACAATTTATAATCCTGAATTATCTAAAAGTAAGACTTTTATCGGCAATTTACGCCAATACAATAAGAATAGTTTTCATTCTCATGTATTTTATAATTTATAACTAGTTGCTAGGAGTTAGCTAAAAAATGAAAAAGATTTTATCACTCATTATCCCATTGATATTACTACTAAGCTTCTTTCCCCTATCGCTTTTTGCTGCGGAAACAATTCGATACCATGGATCATCCACAGTGGTAGCCGTTATTGTTAAAGCATCTTTACCCTTTAAAAAACAAAACAATGTAACTTTTGATATAAAATCAAAAGGATCTAGCTTAGGAATTGAGAAATTATTGGCTGGTGAGTGCGATATCGCCGGAGTGGGACGTCCCCTTACCGATGAATTGCGATCTCAGGGAGTGGTTGCCACAAAATTATTCTCTGATGCCTATGCGGTGATCGCAAATGAGCATGTACCCATTGATAGCCTGCAACCAGAACAACTTGAAGGAATATTAACAGGAAAATATGGTTCATGGAGTGATCTTGCACCTGGTAAGGAGTACATAATTAAGCTAATTGCCCCACCATCCAGTTCCGCTCACTATAAAAATTTTCAGCAAAGATTCAATTTCGTTCAATTGCCCAGCGGAACAGTTATTGCCGACAAAGCACCCTATGTCGCAGATTTAGTAAAGGGACACCCAAGAGCCATTGGCTGGCTATCTTACTCAACCGTTTTTCTACATCGTAAAAACATTAAAGTTATTAATATACAATCTGGTGAAAAGGTTATTCCACTCAACAAAAGTACTATTTTATCTGGAGAATACCCATACATCAGCGAGCAATACCTGTACACTATGGGCGAACCGGTCGGTAATATCAAAAAATTTATCGAATTTATCAAAAGCGCTAAAGGCAATGAAATCATAACAAGTTCAGGCTTTTTTACCTCTGGTTTATGATGTTAAGATTTGTTGAAGAGCAAGATTTTACTTTGCAGATTTTAACACCGCACGAATTTCCGCGTCCGCGTCCCCCTCCACTCTTATAATGGTCTGCTTATTATTTTATCATTATTGTCATTGAGATTATAACTAGATAAAGTACTCCAGGAAACATCCTATACTCCCTTTGTAAACACAAAATATGCTAAACAAATACTTCTATAAAGCTAGGGCATTGATCAATATCTCTCGATGCACCAAATAGTTGTTCAGGATTCATAATAATGAAATCCGATATGGTAACATTGCATAATCATCATACCATGTTAATCACAAGAAGTAGCAACGAGCCTCTTCATACGATTGCCCCCACCCGCGAACAATATTTCTAACCATTAATCAGTACAGATTTAGTAGCAACTATTTTTACTTTTCCAATCTATCCTTTCTCCCCCCACCATTACCCGACATTTTATAAAGGGAATACTTGAAAGTGAGGGGCGATTGCATTATTTTGATGATGATAACTTAAAGTGAATCGTGAAGACCATTCCTCAATATAGTTTTTGTGGTTTAATCACTATTCCAATTAAATATTCGTACTGGTCTCATAACTCATAACTAGTTGATTTAACCCACCGCATAAGTACAAGTGGTCACAAATACCTCAAGTTTATGCAGTTGCCACTGCTCGCAAAACTCACCTATGCGGCCAAGGACAACTCTGTAGGAATAAGACACTAGTGTAAGACCACCTACGAATATTTTGTCACACCAATTTCATTTTGCTAACTTTAGCCTTGGACTATTTCTTTGAAAAACCTAAAAGCCATTCAGATTCTCAGCCTCCTTGGTTCGCTATTCATCATGGGTCAATTGCTATACACCATGTTCAACGGCGAAGGACTATGCTTAAATCTGGGCTGCGAAATCGTTGAAAGCCTAACCATTGTTCCCCCACTCTATTTGAATCTGGTCGGACTATTCTATTTCATTACCATCCTTATAGTATCCAGAGTATGTGACGATAATCCTGGTTTATGTAAATTTGCCTTGCCAGTACTTCTTCTCAGTGGCCTAGCTGCTGAAGGAGTACTAACCGCATTTCAATACTATATCGCCCAGAGTTTTTGCTCTTACTGCTTGATAATTTTCGCTATTATTTTAGTTATGAACTTACTCGGCTCCCTCTTCCAATGCGCCAATGCCACCCTGGTTCTCACCGCCATTTACCTCATATTCTCTTTACTTAATTTCAAGCCTTCAGTCCTTTTCGCAGGCGGCCAATCTCTTACCTCCGGTACCTACGGATCACGTTCCTGCACCACTCCCAACAAAGAATTGTTTCTGTTCTTTTCTGAAAATTGTCCCCATTGCCACAACGTAATTAATGCCTTACGAGGCTGTAACAGTTGTGATTTTCACTTTAACCCCGTCGGCCAGATCACTAAACTAGATCTCCCTGATCTTAAAATACATGAATCCTACTCTCCGGAAATAAATAAAGCTATCCTGTCACTACTTGACATAAAGACGGTACCAGTACTACTGGTAAAAAACCCTGACGGCTTTGACCTGATAAAAGGCGAAACTACCATTATCAACTACATCAAAAAAGCTTGCTTCCGTATTGAGCAAATCCGTTACATGGACTCAGAAGTCTTAATTAACAAAACATCATCCCAAAGTCTTGTTCCTGATCAATCACTATATTTAGGAGGCAGCGAAGAAGAATGTTCCATCATGGTGGACTGCGACTCCCCAGAAACAACACCTTAGTTTAGCGTAAAACATCTTTCCATCCCCGGTTTCCTCTATTTTATGATATGATGTTTGACTATGATGACCTTGCTATCAATTAAACGAAACCTGCTCTCAGATTCTCACATTAACCCTACTAGGGCCACCCTCTTTTTTGTCCTTTCAATTCTTTTACTCATTGGTTCAACTCCCAATCTTTCTGCCATTGAAAACTTTCCCGTCCACCCATCCATCCAAGCAAATGTTGATTTTTGGGACGACATTTATTCACGCTACAACACCACCCAAGGAATACTTCATGACAAAGACGATTTGACTATCATATATGGTGTTATCAGCCTAGTGAAATGGGACATGACCGGGGCCGGACAAATTAATCGTCAGTTAATCAAACTTGCAAAAAATCATTACAAGGACATTTTGCTCTCCCTTGATAAGGGGATTATTGCCACAACTGACGACGAGAAACATGTTGCAGAACTCTTCAATAAAACAAAAGCCATTACGTTCAAGAAAGCATACCGTAATATAAGGTTACAAATTGGCCAAAAGGATCGTTTTCTTCAAGGAGTAATAAGGTCCGGGGCCTATTTGCCTTTCATCGAAAATATTTTCAAGGCCTACAACCTCCCCCTCGAACTGGCTTACCTACCCCATGTAGAATCCTCCTTCAATCCCGAGGCGCATAGTAAGGCGGGAGCCGCCGGGCTTTGGCAGTTCACTCGCTCCACCGGTAAACAATTCCTTACCATCAATCACGTATTGGACGAACGCTACGATCCTATACGCTCAACCCATGCTGCCGCCTTATTTTTAAAAAATAACTATAATAAACTTCAAGAATGGCCCATGGCCATTACGGCCTACAATTACGGACCCGCTGGCATGCTAAGAGCAGCCAAACTACACGGGTCCTACCAAAACATTTTAAAAAATCATAGCAGCCGAATATTCAAATTCGCCTCTCGAAATTTTTACCCGGAGTTCATCGCCGCAGTCCAGGTAGCTCGCCGACTTGAAAAAGACCCTTTACTGATAAAAAACCGTCCGGAAGCAATACTTTCCATCCGATTAGCTAACTACATCTCACTCAGCGACCTTAGCTCTTACTTCAAAATCTCCCCCACAGATATTATCCGACTAAACCCTTCATTTCGTTCGTCAATAATTAAAGATAAAAAATATATCCCAAAAAATATATTCGTCAAAATACCTGCTACTGAATTCACACGCCGCCTGGCCGACTCTATCCCATCCCAACTCTTCCATAGCAGCCAACTTCGCGACACCATCCACATCGTTCGACGCGGCGACACGGCCACATCTGTCTCTAGTACATATAACATTAGATTAAAAGAACTAATACGGGCCAATGCACTTGATCAGTATGCAACCATAAGAATCGGACAACAGCTACGCCTTCCCCAAAATATAAAAAGCAGTTCCTCCACCAAACGAACCGTCATTAGCAATAATTCAAAATGGAGGCCTAATATTCAATAAGCTTTATTTGCTGGCTCTACAGTCAACACCATCTCTAACTTCTTCCCCCTACCTGTGAGGAAATAGGTTCATGGATATGACCCACGCGTTACTTCACGAGTTTCACAAAATTGGGACCTTACCTCAAAACATCATCCACCTGTCCCAACTCATCAATAATGAGAACACCACCCTTGAAGAAATCGAAGATATTATCCGCATTGATCCGGTTCTCACCGCTAAAGTCCTCACTCTAGTAAATAGTGCTTACTTCGGACTTAATCGTCGCGTTGATTCTATCTCCAGAGCCGTGGCCTTCCTCGGCTTAAAAAAACTTCACACTATTGCCATTACCGACGCGATGAGTAATATTTATCGCTCACCCGTATTAAACCGTTCACTAAACCCTGAACTACTCTGGATCCACAGCGCAGCCTCCGCCATTTGCTGCAAATTAATTTCTGAACGTATCTTCGCTCGCAACGGAGATGAAGTGTATTTACTAGGAATACTACATGATATAGGATTAATAGTGGAGAGCCAAACATGTCCACAGGATTTCCTTCAGGTCTATGAACAATGGAACCCAATAAACGAACCTAGCCTCCCGTCTCTGGAAAGCCAAATTCTTCAAACCGATCATTGCGTCCTGGGTTTCCACCTCGTTCAAGCCTGGAATCTATCGGAAGCAATAGCCCATGGCATACGTAATCATCATACCGTGGATGAGAATATCGCTCCCCACTCCCATACCGGCATCCTTCAGATAAGTAACTACCTGATCAATAACCTTGGTTACAGCATTAAACCCGGAGCATCCAAGCTATTGTCCAAATCAATTTCCCATCACCTTCATGAATATATCGATGAATACAAAACACTAGCCGATGACTTGCCAGAAGAAATAGACTCAATCCGACAACTATATACGCAATGAGATGGTGAAAAAATGAGCACTCAATCGGTTTTTTCCCACTTTATCAACTCTCAACATGACGTAAATGATCTACTAACCTTTCTTGATCAAGAAGCCGGACCAATACCCTTTTCTTGCTTTCACACCAATAATAAACAACGAGCAGGAGCGTCTTTACCCTTAAGCGACCAAGAATTATGCGAACTCTATGATGCTAACCAGGGGGTTGATCACTTTCGCCATCATCACCCCACCGGAGAATATTGCATTTTCACCCTACCTTTTGCCCACTGGTTGCTTATTGTCCCTTGCCAGCCTTCCGACGCAGTATCCGAATCGTCTTACTTTCACCTAAGATGCCGTGAAATATCTATGGCGGTCCGATGTTACTTCGCTCAGCGGAACAGCGATGAGCTCACCAATAGGCTAAAGGTACAAAAAAAACAATTTAGTCGTAACACTGCTGTGCTAGAAAAAAAATTCCAAAGCATCATGGCGGAAAATGAACAAAACTACATAAAGATCCAAAAACAACAACATAACTTTTCCCATGCTCTACAACATGAAATACGCTTACAGACCACCGAGCTAATGCAAGCCAAACAGCTAGCGGAGGAGGCCAATCGAACCAAAAGCGAATTTCTAGCATCCATGAGTCACGAAATACGCACCCCAATGAATGGGGTCATCGGCTTTACCGACATGCTACTGAGCACAAAATTGGACGACGAACAGCTTGAATTCGCTTCAACCATCAAAAAAAGTGGCGAAGCGCTTCTTATTCTCATCAACGACATCCTAGATTTTTCAAAAATAGAAGCCGGAAAATTTGATCTGGAATATATTGATTTTGACCCGGAAATCACAACCCAAGACGTGTGTGAACTAATCCGCCCGAGAGTCCGTTCCCAAAATATCGAAGTATTATGCCGAGTGGACGATAACCTGCCGGCCAACCTTAATGGAGATCCGGCCCGCTTTCGTCAAATACTCATCAATCTCATGGGTAATGCCGCCAAATTCACCGAACAGGGTGAGATTGAGCTCGCCATATCAATAAAAGAGGAAACGGAAAACTCCGTCTGCCTGCACACCACGGTTCGAGATACCGGCATCGGCATTCCACCGGATAAACTCTCAATCATATTCGAAGACTTTCGCCAGGCAGATGGTTCCATCAGCCGTAAATACGGCGGTACAGGCCTAGGCTTGTCCATTAGTCGACGCCTTGTGGAATTGATGAAAGGTAAAATTTGGGCCGAATCAACACCCAATATGGGAACCACATTTCACTTTACAGCTGTTTTTGCAAAATCTTCACGACGCACTGGAAAAAAATATGGTAATATTTCATTATCAAATAAAAAAATATTACTGGTGGATGATAATAAAACAACCCTGGAGGTAATGAGCAATGCTCTTCAGAAAGTCGGATACCGGGTTGTAACCTTACAAGACAGCTCAAAGACTCAGAAAGTACTGCAAGAATCGTTAACCCAAAAAGACCAATTTGATCTGGCAATATTTGACATTCAAATGCCACAGCCAGACGGATATGAACTTGCAGGCATGGTACGCGGCTGGACGGATATTGCCGACATGCCACTTATTGCATATTCATCATCCGCCGATAGGATCGCTGCCAGATGCAAAGAATTGGGATTCCAAGCTTTTTTTACCAAGCCAGTACGACGGGAAATACTTTTCAGCACATTAGAAAAACTCCTGAGCAGTTCGACTGAAAAATCACGAAAGGCCGAAAACGAGGAAATAATCACACAATATTCAGTGCGGGAGGAGCTCAAGCAGTCGGTTCGAATCTTGCTCGCGGAAGATAATCCGGTTAATAAACGACTGGCGGTTCTACTACTGACCAAAGCAGGATATACTGTGGAAACCGCTGACGACGGGGCGGAAGCTGTCCAACTATATAGCAAACAACCTCATCACTACGACCTCATCCTTATGGATGTGCAAATGCCAATTATGGATGGACTTATCGCAACCCAAAAGATCCGTGAATCTGGTTTTACCGAGGTACCCATCGTGGCCATGACCGCCAATGCCATGAAGGGGGATCGAGAACAATGTTTGGCCTCCGGCATGAATGATTACATCACTAAACCCATCAACAGAACCTTAGCTTTTAAAATAATTGAAAAATGGCTATATACCGATCTCGAATAACAACCGACAATAACCAGGAAGAAAAAATCCCCTCCGATGATCGTTTCTCCGCAACAAACAATAATACTTTGGAATCCGAAAACGTTAAGGACGAACAACTAGAAACTTCTGAAATGAGTAAAACCAACCGTTTGGTTCGCTGGGCCTTTCGTCATCAGATTGACGAGAAACCCATCTATGCATTCTTACGTTCTTGCCTACGGGTTATTATCATTATGGTGCGGGAGTTTCAGATAACCGGCATTCCGCTTCGATCCTCCGCACTCACCTATTCGATCATGCTCTCCCTAGTCCCTATCTTGGCCATGAGCACCGCTATCCTTAAAGGTTACGGTAGCGATAACGATTTAAGAATCGCCGCTTATCGGCTTATAGACAAAATAGACCCCGACGTAAATTCGACTCCAACCGTAGCCGACCCCGGAGCTGCACTTGAAAACGATAAAGAAACAAAAGAGGCTTCACTACCCGACCACCTCCGCAGTGGAATTGATACCATATTTACCTATGTGGACCGAACCAACTTTGCAACCTTGGGGGCATTCGGCATTATCGGTCTACTCTATGCAGTTGTCTTGGTGATGAGTACCATAGAGTCGGCCATGAACGTAATCTGGCATAGTGAACAGGGACGATCATTTTCCCGCAAAATTATCGACTATATCGCACTCATCATCTTATTACCGATCTCCGTCAACGTTGCCTTAGCCGGAGACGCCATCCTGGCTAGTCCCACCATGTTCGCCCGCATACACGCTATTATCCCTTCAGCATGGCTCATAACAATGACATTGAAACTTCTCCCGTTTCTTTTTATTGTTCTAAGCCTAATGATCATGTTCAGATTTTTTCCGAATGTGAGAGTAGAACCCTACGCCGCCTTAAGCGGAGCGATTTTCGCCTCCATCTTTTGGTTTATTGTCCAGCGACTTTACTTCTTCGCCCAATTAGGAGTAGCACGCTATAACGCCATTTACGGATCCTTTGCCACGGTCCCTTTATTTCTCATCTGGGTTAACTTGGGCTGGATGTTTATTTTGCTCGGCGCATCTCTTGCCTATGCCGTCCAAAACCGCAACCGCTACTGTTTAGGCCCTGGAGCCTCTTCTCCCCAGCGCCAACTTCAACTGGCCTTTGACATCCTTCAATCGGTTTATGAAAATTTTGACGTTGGCCACAAAACTTCTCTTGACAGTCTACTCAGCGCATACCCCACTGCAGATCCAGGCAATCTAAAATATACTGCTGAAAAACTCGTTGAAGGCTCTATTCTCCACCGTATCGGCGAGAAAGAAATATCCTACACCCCGGCCCTTCCTTCTCAAAGCGTAGAGGCCAGACAGGTTGTTCGCATTTTCCTCGGTAATGAAAGCATAACAACCACAGGCGGTGTCTATTCTCGACGGGTAATCTATGCTGCCGAATCTGCTATTGCGCGTGACGACTTTCCAAATCTGACCACAAAACTTCTTCAAGACAATAGCAACCATCCCACCGAACAACCGTCCGTTGAAGATAACCCTTACCAATCATCCTTTAACAAACCTCTAGACGACCCAACTACGAGCGCATAACTTATGAAGAAAACACCAAAGTTCTCCTTCTGGTACATTGCCGTGGCCCTATGGGCAGTTCTTATTATCCAGAATTTTATTATATCATCATACTCTCTCAAGAGTATCCCTTACTCCACCTTTATCGAGTATGTTAAGCAAGGAAAAATAGAAGAAATTTCTATTTCCGATACTTATATCCAGGGCACGATGAAGGGTGATGACGAAAAAGGTCAAAAAATACAATTCCAAACCATCCGAGTCGACGAAGACATTTCCCAACTACTCAGCGAGAATCATGTTCAATTCACCGGCATCATAGAAAACACCTTTCTACGTGATCTCTTATCATGGATCATTCTAGCCATGATTTTCGTGGCAGTCTGGCTTTTATTCATGCGCAAACTCTCCTCCCAACAACCTGGATTTATGTCCCTTGGCAAAAATAAGGCTAAAATTTACAAACAACAGTCCATGGGAATTACCTTTAAAGATGTGGCCGGAGTCGATGAAGCTAAGGCTGAACTCGAAGAAGTTATCGAATTCCTGCGTACTCCTGATAAATACCTGGAATTTGGTGGCAAAATGCCCAAGGGAATATTACTTGTCGGCCTGCCCGGTACAGGTAAAACCATGCTAGCCAAAGCAGTGGCTGGAGAAAGCGACGTACCTTTCTATTGTATCAGCGGCTCTGAATTCGTAGAAATGTTTGTCGGCTTAGGGGCTGCCAGGGTCCGTGATCTCTTTGAAGAGGCCAAAAAAAATGCACCCTGTATTATTTTTATCGACGAACTTGATGCTCTAGGCAAGGCAAGAGGAGTTGGGGGGCCCGGCGGCCATGATGAACGGGAACAAACACTCAACCAGCTATTAGTAGAGCTTGACGGGTTCGACACCACCATCGGAGTTATCTTGATGGCTGCCACTAACCGCCCGGAAGTATTGGACCCGGCTCTACTACGACCTGGTCGATTCGATAGACAGGTACTGGTAGACAGGCCGGACAAAATAGGACGTAAAAAAATTCTTGAAGTCCATCTCAAAAACATCAACCGTATCGACGAAGATTTAGATATCGACAGTTTAGCATCCATGACCGCTGGGATGGTTGGTGCGGATCTAGCCAACCTGGTCAACGAGGCCGCCCTACTTACGGTACGTAAAGGTAAAAAAACCATAGCAATGGCCATGTTTGAAGAAGCTGTTGAGCGGATCGTCGCCGGACTAGAGAAAAAAAATAGGGTCATCATACCCAAAGAACGGGAAATTGTTGCCTACCATGAACTGGGTCATGCCTTAGTGGCCATGTCCATCCCCGGCTCCGACCCAATCCAAAAAATTACAATCGTTCCCAGAGGGATAGCAGCCTTGGGCTATACCATGCAAGTTCCAACTGAAGATCGTTTCTTGATGAGCAAAACAGAACTGCTAAACAAAATTGCCATGCTGCTCGGAGGAAGGGCCGCGGAAGAAATCGTCTTCAATGACATATCCACCGGAGCCCACAACGACCTTTCCAAGGCCACAGATATAGCCCGTTCCATGATAATTGAATACGGCATGAATGAAAAACTCGGCCAGGTTTATCTCAAAGGCGAATCCCGCCCTCAATTTCTGGTAATGGGTGGAACAGGTGGGACATCAGTAGAGTGCAGTGACCAAACCGCTAGAATCATCGATGAGGAAATCAAAAAAATCATTGATTCTCAATACAAAATTGCCACATCAGTACTTAAAGACAAAGCAAATATACTTAAAATTGCAGCAAAAGAATTACTAGAAAAAGAAAAAATTGATAGTTCTTACCTCACTGAATTAATAAATAACCACAATAAATCTAACATCAAAGAATAATTTACCTACCTAAAAATACGCGGTCTCTATTTTCCTCTTTTCCATTACAGCTTCAAGTGCACATCCAACAACGAGTGTTTCACGTGTAACCTTCAATCATATTTGCTCTATCACAAGTAATTAGAATATGACTTACCCCTAATGCAGTTCTCTCCAACTAATAAAATCTTAAACTCTAACAGCAATAAAATTCACCTCCATCCTTGATCCATTCCTGCATTACCTATATAATAAATATTTAGATTATACTATTATTACTTAATCAATAAATATACCTGCAAAGCAATTACCATGTCTATTGATCCGGTCATACTTAAAGCATTTAACATTACCCCTGCTTCTATTGTAATTATTAATAAACAGGGGATAATCGAATTCTTCAACCCTTCTGCTGAAAAAATGTTCCATTACAAAAGTGATGAAGTCTTTGGGAAAAATATCTCTATGCTCATGCCCGATCCTACTCGCTCCAAACACTCCCAATACCTGCAACGCTATTTAAACACGTCCAAACCCCACGTTATTGGTAAAGGAAGGGAGGATGAAGCTAGGTGCAAAGACGGAACTACTATCTTCATCCACCTTTCAGTTGATGAAATATTCTTTGACCACCAACGTCACTTCATTGCAGTCATAGTAGATATGTCAAAAACTCAATCTCTCATAAAGCAACTTGCTTTAAGCGATGAACGCTCAAGCCTATCCCAACGTTTTGCCCAGATTGGCTACTGGGACTGGACAATCCATAGTGGAGATCTTTACTGGTCAGAACGTATTGCCCCAATGTTCGGCTATGAATTTGGCGACGTGAAAACATCCTATGAAAATTTTCTCAAGGCCATACATCCCGAAGACCGAGAAATGGTCACCGAAGCAGTAAACGACTGTGTCGCCAACGAAAAGAAATACGATATTGAACACCGGGTAATCTGGTCAGACGGTACCATCAGATGGCTACTAGAACGTGGAGATGTCATAAGAGATGATGCTGGAGTCCCTTTAAGAATGCTGGGCGTGGTTCAAGACATTACCGCTCGCAAAAAATTAGAACAAGATATCATCCACGCTAAAGAAGCAGCTGAAAAAGGAACTCAAACAAAATCCGCCTTTCTTGCTAATATGAGTCATGAAATACGCACCCCCATGAATGCTGTCGTGGGCTTAACCGAAGTAGTATTGGAAACCGAGCTAGACGATAATCAACGAGACCACCTGAACACCGTCTGCAACTCGGCCAAATCACTTCTCGCCTTACTCAATGACATCCTTGACATCAGCAAACTGGAAAGCGGCAAATTAGGACTGGAACAAACCACGTTCCACCTCCCCAGACTCCTAAAAGGAGTCATACAAACTCTTGACATTACATCTAGAGAAAAGGCTATTAAGCTCAACCTCAGTATCCATGAGGATCTATTTCGCTGTGTTATAGGAGACCCTTCCAGGTTACGACAAATCCTTATAAATTTAATTGGTAATGCCATAAAATTCACGTCAAAAGGAAGCGTCACCGTAAAAGCAGAACCCTTCAATAACCATTTTATCCACTTTTCAGTACAAGATACCGGCATCGGCATGACTAACGATCAAATCCTCAAAATATTTGACCCTTTTACCCAAGCTGACAATTCAACCGCCCGACGCTATGGCGGCACCGGCCTAGGGACCACAATTAGTAAACAACTGGTTGAATTAATGAATGGTGAAATTTGGGCCGATAGTGAAATCGGAGCAGGCAGTACCTTTCACTTCACCGCTGGGTTCAACGTTCCAGATTGCGCCGCTGATTGCACAACAGATTGCCCAGCCCATATCCAACCCGGTGAATTTCCCTTACCCAAACCGAAACGCCATTTCAAAGTGTTGCTTGTAGAAGATATTGAAGCCAACGTCACCCTCGCCACCATCCGGCTAAAACAACAAGGCCATGATGTTACCGTAGCCTGGGACGGACTACAAGCAGTAGAATATTTCAAAGAAGAGCAATATGACATCATCCTCATGGACGTTCAAATGCCAGAGATGGACGGCATGGAAGCCACCAGAATAATAAGAGAATTACAAACAGACGGCCACATTCCCATCATTGCCATGACAGCCAGTGTAATGGCTGAAGATTTAATCCTGTGTCGCCAAGCAGGTATGGATGACATTGTGGGCAAACCTGTAGACTTTGCACAATTATTTGCCGCAATGGAAAAACACATCCCCCCAGAGGTAGGAACACCGGCTGACCAAATTAATATAAACCTTGCCACAAATAAGAAATTCACCCTTAGGGACATTCACGGAGTCAATATTGAAAAAGGCATAAAAACGTGGCTGGACGCTGAAAAATACTCTCAATCATTAATAGGGTTTGCAAACAAATATGGCGATTGCGAAGAAAAGTTCCAAACCATGCTCAACAAAAAAGAACATGACAAAGCCTATCACTTAGCCCACGCTTTAAAGGGTGTAGCTGGAAACCTCGCAGCAGATCGAATATATCAACTGGCTAAGGATATCGACCTTGACCTCAAAAGCGGCAAAACCAATAACGCACTGCTCAACATTGAATTATTGGGCAAAGAAATCCAACGAACCATTATTGATATTAAAAAGATAGATCTTCCTACCCAAAAAATAGGAATCAAACCATCACAACCGGATCTCCAAAAAACACGTGAGATACTCAACAACATCCTTCAAAACCTCGATAGTGATAACCCCGATCTAGTCCTTCCCATGATTGACCTACTAACCGATCATCTTGAGGAAACATCCCTGGCACCATTAAGGGAACACATTGAGGAATTTGATTTCGATGAGGCAAAAAACCACGTGCAGTTAATGCTCCGCGAAATATAATAGAGGTCAAGAAAACACCATGGATATCTCAACACAAATGCAATGTATTCTCATCGTGGATGATGAGCCCAACAACCTTAAAGTACTACAACAAATCCTAAGGGACAATTACCGGCTAGTTTTTGCTAAAAATGGAGCCAAGGCCTTAACCGCTACAACAAAGCACAGCCCCGACCTAATCTTACTTGACATCATGATGCCGGACATGGACGGCTATGAAGTCTGCCGCAAACTAAAAGCAAACCCTACTACCGCCAATATTCCGGTAATTTTCGTAACCGCCTTAAATGATGAGTCCGAGGAAAGCAAAGGATTCTCCTACGGGTGTGTCGACTACATCACCAAACCAGTTTCCGGCCCTATCGTCAGAGCACGGGTCCAAAACCACCTGGCACTCTATGATAATCAACGAGCTTGCAACATGGTCGTCCTTGACAAAACTGCACAACTCGAGCTAAGCCAACGGACAGCAATACATATGCTTGGAGAGGCGGGACATTATAACGATGCCGACACCGGAATACACGTATGGCGGATGGCTGCCTATTCCAGGGCCATTGCCGAAGCAGCAGATTGGAGCGTTAATGAGGCAAAAATATTAGAGCTGGCCGCCCCCATGCATGATACCGGTAAAATAGGAATTCCAGATGCAATTTTAAAAAAACCCGCCAAACTCGACGCAGAGGAATGGAGAATTATGAAAACCCATACCACCATTGGCCGAGACATACTCTCTAAAAGCA
>Ga0224507_10000257_pt1 | contig 21368 bp, 17 predicted proteins | sample SF_Jan12_sed_USG_3_FD_170159 | JGI IMG/M metagenome (GOLD analysis project Ga0224507, IMG submission 170159) | Sediment microbial communities from San Francisco Bay, California, United States - SF_Jan12_sed_USGS_13 | ecosystem: Environmental > Aquatic > Marine > Sediment | place: USA... | reverse complement strand
ACTTGCAGTCCATTGGATGATGCTTTCCGATTGAGCGGGAAGGTAACCGATATTGATTTCTTTTGTTGTTTCACCTACAGAAAACTCTTTACCGGAAGGTGTAAGTTTTACGTGTTTGAAATCTGTATTGCTTGTGTTTGTAATATGTATCGATAAAGTAACTTCGTTGAAGGCGCCAGCATTTGTATAAACAGCCACACTATGATGCAGTTGAATTGATTCAGACGCCGACAATGTGCCAGTAAAAAGCAGAGTTAATGATATAAATCTAACTATGAGTGAGCTTATATAATTATTCAAAATAACTCCTTACTTTATCGGTTAACATATTTCATTCAAATGAAGTGAATGAGATAAAAGGAAAAGAAGAAAATTCTTTTCCTTTTATCGTGTTTCTAAAATTTATGGATATGTTGTTGAAACGCCCATATCTATATGGCCATTGACTGTAGTTGCATCGTTAAGTACGTAATCCACTGTTGCTGTAGATGGTGCTCCTATCGATGATTCTGCAGTGGTGCCTAGAGCACCTGACAGAGTGCTGGTTCCGCTACCTACTCTTGTAGGAGGTGCCCCAAATTCCGTAGAAGTAATATTAAGTGCCATAGTTCCAATGAAATTACCAGTCGTGTCATACTTCATCGAATTTGAATCTGCTGACCAAGTTTCTACGCTGTTTACATTTGCGACGATACTTGCTGTAACATCTGTGGTAGTGAAATCAACAGTTAAACTGGTTGCTGTTGTATCCAATGTGCCTGTGTCTTGAGTGTACGCAGTTGTTATATAATTAGCGCTACCGCTCATTGGAAGCACAATAGTCGGTTCAGTTGGTGTTGTATCTACAGGTGTAGTATCTACAGCTATAGTATCTACAGGTGTAGTATCTACAGCTATAGTATCAACTGGGGTCGTCGGTGTTAAAGCGGCAATGCTTTCATCCTTTAGAAGTGCTGTAAAAGCATCGATAGGCAAAGTGGTAAGCTCAATTAAATTACCATTTTTGTTGCTGGTTTCTATCGGAAGAGTAACCGCAACTTCATTTATTGCTAATGAATTAGTAGTGCTATTGTTTGAAGCACCCTGTAATGAACCTGCGTCATTAGAAGCCATGTTTACTGTTGACTGCTTTGATTTAGAAAATAATAAATCACCAGGCATTGAATCCAAATATGAAGGTTGGATAGCCGCATCCGGCATAAAACCAAAATCACCAGGTGACACATTTAACTGGCCACCGTCATTAGTTAAAACTACGCCACCTTGCATAACGCCAACGTATAAACCGTTGTCTTGATTGGTGCAGTTGTTGTCACATAAGCGCGCGCTGAAATCAGTACCTCGAATACCAATTGTACCAACCACTGTTTTAACGGCGTAAGAGCTTTTTTTAGCCTTACCCATTTTTCCTGTGATTGAACGAAAACCACCTTTCACAAGACTGTAAACACTCTTGTCAGTATCTACATTATGTTTGTATTGGTAATCGCTAATTTTGAATTGGCTGTCAGGGCGAATTGCGAGCAAGGTTCCGTCGGCCATTTTAATTTGAGCCTGACCTTTGCTAGAGGTGATGATGATATCGCCTGAATTGATTTCAGAACCTCGTTTAATATAAAACTTATCGCCGTTGGCATTTTGTACTTGAACTTTACCGATAACAAAAATCGCTTTGCCATCATCAGCAATAACAGAGAGTGGTATTAATAGCATTAAGCTAATAAGTAACCGTGAAATAATTCTATTTGTATAAAACATAATATTCTCCTCACGTCGCCAACTGACGACTTACGAGTAACATAAGTTGCATTTTACCGTACTCATATAAAGCAATAGGTGATCGAGTTCGCATAACGCGGAATTCAGGGCTAAGTGTCCATTTTTTATGGATTTTTAAATTCAGTTTTGTGGAAAATGAGACAGTTTTATCCGTTCTTTGAGTTGAAATCACTTGGTTATTGGTAAAGCTGGCGAAGTCTCTATCATAATCGCTATAGGTATAACTTAAGTTAGTTGAGAGGTTCATTTTTCGATTTTGACTACCGAACTGGATGCCCAATAACACAGTCGCATATTTTCGACCGTACTGCGATGTAGCTAACAGCGGTCTTTCTTTACCAGCAAGTAAAGAAAAGGAAGTAGTGACTGATTCTTTTTCTTTTGTAGTAGCAAAATGATGAAGTTGAAGGCCACCATTTACAGTGCGATAGTCCGCAATTTTATATTTTTCGTGGTGTTTGACCTGTGCGCCTCGAATAGTGCCGCGTATAGCAAAGTGATCAGATATTTTTTGATAATGAGATGCAGAGGTTGCTAGTTGTTTACTGTTTAGTTTTTTATTAACCTCAATATGTTGGTAATCAATGCCTGCATATTGGTTGTTTGTTTTTGTTCGATGACTAACGCCAAGACTCGCTGCAGCACCATTAGTATTAACAAACAGTGCGTCGGCATATTCATACTTAAATATTTGGGCATTTGAATGAATTTGGTAGCGGCGATTGATTAAATAATTGTAAGAACCTGAAAGAGTGTATCTTGAGATACTTGATGATTGGGAGACACTTTCATCGCTCAACTTTATTGAGCCGAATATGTCGTTGTCGGTTGCGTTATTCGCATTGCTATCTATTCCTAGCCCCAATGTAAGCATTAGGTTAGTAGATTGCTTTGCTGCTTTTTTCTTATCTTCGATAGTTTGTAAATAAGTTTTGCTAGCTTCGCGTAGATCTTCTTTATTACTGCTGCGAATAATTAAACTAAATTCTCTGCTGGCTTGCTCAAACTCGCCTGCTTCAAGATAGGCTTTTCCTAAAAGAAAACGCGCATTGTGAAAATCGGGAGTGCTAAGAGAGACTCGTTCAAGTGCAAAGATAGCTAAGTTCGGTTTTTTTAATGCTAAAGATGTTTTGCCTAGCAAATAGTCATACGCAGGTATCCCTGCATTTTCATCCATGTGAGATTCCAAGAGCTGCATGGCCTGTAGGTTTTGATTATTTGATATAAGCTGATTTGCTTCGTTCAAAATATCAATTTCATTAGCAATAGCGATGTTTACACTATTTATAATAAAAACAGTAAAACAAGCGGTTAGCAATTTTGTCGGCTGTACTTTAATTGGATGTCCCTCACCGTGTTTACATTGTTGTAACAATATACAGGAGTATTAAACTATTTCTATCGTGAATAATGTTGACTGGATCACAATAGAAACAAATCGAATTAAGTCCCGTTTTTTTTGTAATTATATTTAAGAGAATTGTATTTTGGTCGCTACCTAAAATATTAGAATACAAAAACCGAGGTTTGAGCATCTTCTAATCAGAATTTAGTGTTAGTTATCAATGGTATTGCTTAGTTTTATGGTGGTTAGTACTGGTGTATTTTCAATGGTTATTTAATTCTGAAACGTGATGTAATTTTTGGTTCCTTATATCTAGAATCAATAAATATATAGTGTATTTAAAAGTAATGTTTAATCGAAAACGTATTTATCAGGCTATGTAGCGTTGCGGTAGGGCTGCATATATTTGTTTATGTTTGGGAACGAAAAAAGGCAACATTTACATGAGACTAAGTATTTTATCACCTGTGGGATTACTACTTTCTACATTGTTAATTTCAAACGTTGTAGTTGCACAGTCTGGTTCAGCGGTGCATTGGGGATACACTGGTCATGCAGGGCCGGAAAACTGGGCTGAGTTAAATAGCGACTTTGAACTCTGCGGTGATGGCAGGGAGCAATCGCCAGTCAATATTACAAATGACGTACCGTTAGGTGAAGAAAAAATCGAATTTCATTATACGACCAATGTATCGGAAGTGCTTAATAATGGCCATACCATACAGGCCAATGTGAAAGACGGTAGCTACATTAAAGTGGGTGGGAAACGCTTTGAGTTATTGCAATTTCACTTTCATTCACCTAGTGAGAATACATTGGATGACTCACCGTACGCGATGGAAATGCACTTGGTACATAAAAGCAAACAAGGCAAATTGGCGGTTGTTGGCGTATTTTTAGAAAAAGGTGCGACAAATAAGAGTCTTGCCGATATTTGGAAGTTTATGCCAGCGGAGGCAAATGAAAAAACAACGTTTAATAGAGTTAAAGTTAATCCAGCAAACATATTGCCTTCTCGTCATGGGTACTACAGCTTTGCTGGGTCACTCACCACTCCGCCTTGTAGTGAAGGCGTAAAATGGATGGTGTTAACTAAACCCATTTCAGTTTCAAAAAAGCAAGTAGAAAAATTCCTATCTATAATTGGGGAAAATGCTCGGCCGGTACAAGAGCGGGATGATTTTGGAACAGCTAAGAAAAGTGAACACAAAAATGTTAGCCATGGATCATCTCACTGGGAATATAGTGGTGCGCAGGGGCCAGGTGCGTGGGGAGATATAAAAAATGAGTTTGAATTGTGTGGCAATGGGAAAAACCAATCGCCAATTAATATAGAGAAAACCTCAGCTAAAGTCTTAGATCAAATAAAATTCAGTTACCAAAATACACCAGTAGAAATACTGAATAATGGGCACACTATACAGGCAAATTATTTGCAAGGTAGTTACATGGAAGTGGCTGGGAAAAGATATGAATTGTTGCAGTTTCACTTTCATAGCCCAAGTGAGCATAAAGTAAAAGGTAGCCCTGTTCCGCTTGAGATGCATCTTGTTCATAAAAGTAGAGAAGGTGAGTTAGCTGTTGTAGGTGTTATGTTTGACAGTGGTCGTTCGAATAAGCTGTTATCACCAATATGGAACAATATGCCCGACAAAGCAAATGTAACCAATAGGGCGGGGAGAGGCTATCTCAACGCCACAGACTTCTTACCTGATGACCAGTCATACTATTTTTATAACGGGTCTTTAACAACGCCTCCGTGTAGTGAAGGTGTTAAATGGTTTGTGATGCAAAACACAAGTACGGTTTCATCAAGTCAGGTAAGAAAGTTTGTGAAAGTGATTGGAAAAAATGCACGGCCTGTCCAAAGTGTGAATAGTCGTCATGTACGTAAAGGCGTGTCAGCAGGCGCTGCGGGAAATAATAACCACGTCAATGTTATATCATCACAAAACAATACTGATGATCATAATGGTGGGCATTAATTGGTTTTTTTAGACCTAAGATCGTATTAAATAAAGTTAGTAATTAAATACCACGGAGTGAATTGAAATGAATTGGATGTTAAATCTAAAAGTGAGTTACAAAATATGGCTGTTAAGTGGGATTTCGCTATTCGCACTGATGTCAGTATCAATTTTGTCGTTGGTAGATATAAATTCTATAGAAGGCGAAATTAAAGAGATTGTGGAAAAAGACATGCCGCTCGCAAAGTTGGTAACCAATATAACCGAGCATCAAGTAAAACTGGGTGTTTATTTAGAAAGGGCGCTTAGGCACGGTGAAGTCATGGCCGCAAGTCATAAAGCTCAAGAAGCTTTTAAAGAGACAGAAAAGAAATTTAGTGAAGCCGGCGCGGAAATACTTCGTGAAATAAAGCATGGTGAAGAGCTGTTAGATGAAGAGATTATCTCTGCTAAATCGGAGGAAAATAAAAAACATTTTACCGAGCTTAGGGAAGAATTGACAAAAATAGAACATGAAACTGAAAGTTATGAAAAACATACAGTCCAAATTTTCACTCTCTTCGAGGCTGGTAAAATATCAGAGGCAATTGCTCAAGGTGAGAGTGCGGAACATGAAGAAACCAATTTAATTGAACATATGGAAAGCTTCCTCAAGACAATTGAAGCTATGACTGAAGAGCGAACGTTAAAAGTAGAGCAAGATGCACAAAATGCATTCACCGTAATCAGTATCGTGGCTGTAATTACATTGTTTATTCTTTTATTTCTATCTTACGTTATTGTGCGCCAAATTACCTTACCATTACAGGCTATGTTGGCTGTGTCACTTGAGCTAGCTGAAGGTGACTTAACTCAGAGGTTATCAAATATTAAGTTTGGTAAGGATGAAATTGGAGAAACCGCTGAGGCGTTTAATGGCTTTATCGAACGTATAGACGGAGTAATGCAAGAGGTACAGGTATCTGTAGTTAATATCGGTAGTGCTACCACCCAGGTAAGTGCAACAGCTCAAAGTTTAAGTCAGGGTTCGACGGAGCAGGCAGCGAATATTGAAGAGGTGTCAGCATCACTTGAAGAAATGTCTTCGTCTATAGACCAGAATGCAGATAATTCAAAAGCCACGGATGATATAGCAACTCTCGCCGCTACTGAAGCCTCACAAGGTGGTGATGCGGTAAATGATACGGTTACCGCAATGAAACAAATAGCAGAAAAAATTGTTTTAATTGAAGATATTGCCTATAAAACTAATTTGCTGGCATTAAACGCAGCAATAGAGGCTGCCCGTGCCGGTGAGCATGGTAAAGGCTTCGCTGTTGTTGCGGATGAAGTACGAAAACTAGCTGAACGTAGTCAGTTATCTGCGCAGGAGATAAATGATTTATCCAGATCAAGTGTTGATACCGCTGAGAGGGCTGGGACTGTATTGAATGAATTAGTACCTAACATTCAGAAAACGGCAAATTTAGTTCAGGAAATCTCAGCAGCGACAAGTGAGCAGTCTTCGGGTGTTAGCCAGATTAACATGGCCATACGCCAATTGGACACTGTTTCTCAGACAAATGCAGCGGCATCTGAAGAGTTAGCTGCTACCTCCGAAGAGTTAGGTTCGCAAACTCAAGAGTTGCAGGTGATGGTGGCTTACTTCAAATTAACTGGTGCGGCTTAACAGATAATGCTATTCGATAGTAGCCCGCTATGTATAAGTGATGTGAATGAGTATCTAAAATTGTCACGAAATAACAAGCAGACTAGATTAGTAAGGGGACTCTAGGATTAATTATTTAAAACAAAAAGGTCAATGTATTCGCAAGAAAAAATTGATGAAATGTAATAAATTAAAAGTTTTTGGCTTGTATATATTTTTGATGAATAAGTCCAGGCTGTTATCGTTAGTATACTTCGCGCAGTTTCGTGAAGGACTTTAAAAGTAGCGAATAGTTAGTGGTTGGGGAACGGCCATCAAACTTCAAGGATAAAAAGGTTATGCTCTTGATTAAAAGTAATATAAAAACCCTTCTTGGGTTTGGAGTTTACGGTGCTGTTCAGGCATGGGTACTTCTGTTACTGGGCGACTCGCTTGAGCATCAGGTATTTGCGGCGTGTGCTTTTGTTCTGTCAATGCTAGTTGGTGTTGTCGTGTGCGCTAAAAACGAAGGAGCATTTGGTAGCAAAATAAAAACTAACCGTGAATCAATTGAGTATGAGCTATCTGTAGCAGAATCTACATCAAAAGAATTGGCGCGTAATTCAGTTAATGCACTATTGGCAGATGAAGTTGTTAAGTTGGTAACAAAACAGATTGAAAATAGCCGCGCCCAGTTAGATGAGGCTGTTTCTGAAATGTCAGCGAGGTTTGCAAAAATTGTAGAGCGACTCTCAAGTTCAATGGATGCGGCAAGATCTGTAGCTATGATATCTGGTGAAGAAGATGTCGGTATGAATGCCGTATTCGATAACAGTCAATCACAACTAGAGCTATTGGTGCAACAAATAACAGACAGTATGGAGTCTCGCAGGCAATCACTTGGGCAATTACATGTGCTGGTGGAAGGTACTGGGGACTTGCGAGAAATGGCTCAGTCGGTAGAAAATATTGCATCGCAGACAAATTTACTCGCATTAAATGCAGCAATCGAAGCTGCAAGAGCAGGTGAGTCCGGTCGAGGTTTTGCGGTTGTTGCAGACGAAGTTCGTACGCTTTCACATATGTCGGGCGAAACGGGAAGTAAAATTTCTGTCACGGTTAGTTCGTTTAGTAAGACGGTGGAAGAGACATTAAGCAAAGCAATGACAAATATGGATGAAGACCTTGTTCAGGAAAGCCAGGGTAAAGAAGTGATTAAAGATGTTATGAAAAACCTTCGCTTTATAACCGATGGATTATCATTTTCGACGGATATATTGAGTAAGGAAAGTTCCGGTATTGCTGAAGAGGTTAATGATATTTTAGTTTCAATGCAATTTCAGGATAGGGTTAGTCAAATTCTGGAGCATTCAATTACATCTTTAAATCAGTTTGTTCAATTTCTCAATGATGAAGAGAAAATGCGATTAGAAAACCCTGATCATATTACTGATAAAAACGCCTTTATTAATCAACTGTCCAATAGTTATACGACGGATGAAGAAAGGAATATTCACAACGGAATTAGTGCTGCCAAGACAAGTAATGGCAACCTTGAATTTTTTTAAAATATATAATTATTTATAGAAATAGAGCTCGGAGAAAAAAATGGCTAAGACGATTTTAATTGTGGATGATTCAGCATCTTTAAGACAAGTAATTGCAATTGCGCTCAAGGGCGCAGGATACGAGGTGATTGAAGGGTGTGATGGGCAGGACGGGCTAGATAAATTGTCAGGCCAAAAAGTCAACTTAATAATAAGTGACGTCAATATGCCGAATATGGATGGGTTAACTATGGTGACCAAAATTAAAGAAAATCCAAGCTACAAATTTACGCCGATAATTATGTTAACGACTGAGTCCGGTGCTGATATGAAAGAGCGAGGAAAGGCTGCCGGTGTAAAAGCATGGATGGTAAAGCCATTTAAACCAGATCAAATGCTTGATGCTGTTTCTCAACTTATTGCCCCATAAATTGCCAGTGGTGAAATTATGATTTCAGTGATTAAAGAAGATGAAAATTCGATTGATATTGCGCTTGACGGGGATTTAACAATTTATGTAGCCGATAAATTCAATCAGGAAATCAGCAGTTATTTAAATAAATACCAATGTATCGATGTTGATTTGTCTAACGTCAGTGAACTGGATACTAGCTGCTATCAGGTTTTATTGAGAGCAAAGTTATTGAGCAATAAGAATAAGAAAGAATTCAATATTGGTAGTCTTAGTGAAAAAACTCAAGACGTATTCGAGTTGTATAATCTTAATAACGTGTTTAATCATACAGATTCCAGTACCCAATAAAAAGGCATTATTTTAATGAGCAATCCACAGGAAACCTTTCAGCTAGAATGTAATGATCTTTTGACAGATATGGAAGAAGCATTACTTATACTTGAATCTAACCCCGAAGACGTAGACCAGATAAATGCGATATTCAGGGCTATGCATACGATCAAAGGTACTTCCGGCGTATTCGGATATGATGACATAGTCAGTTTTACTCATGTTGCAGAAAGCGTATTAGATAAAGTCAGAGCAAATGAAATTAATATTACAGGTGATCTTGTAGCGCTGTTATTGGAAAGCATGGATCATACTAAAGTACTGATTGATTTGGCTATGAATGAGCAGGAGATGGTGGCTGAGGATAAGGTTAGGGAAAATGAATTATTAGCTCAGTTAAACACATTTTTAGGTGTGGTTGCCGAGACACAGGTTGAATCAAGTTCAAATGTTATCGAGAGTGTAAGTGAGTCTGTGGCTGATGATACCGTTGAGTCTAACTATTGGCATATTTCGTTGAGATTTGATAAAGATGTTTTAGAACACGGCATGGATCCACTTTCATTTTTCAGCTATTTAAAAAAAATGGGCGATATTGTCAAACTGATAACCATTTATGATGAGTTAGTATTGGATGAAAAATTTAACCCTGAAAGTAATTATTTGGGATTCGAAATAGTTTATGACACAGATGTAGATAAGCAAAAAATAGAACAATCTTTTGAGTTCGTGAAAGAGATGTGTCTTCTATATATATTGCCACCTCGGGCTTCAATTACACATTACGCTGAATTAATAAATTCGTTACCTGAGGAAAATATGAGGCTGGGTGAAATACTAGTAGCTAGTGGGGCGATATCAGAAGCCGAATTAGGAAATGCGCTAAATAGCCAGGTTGAAACACCGGATGAGTCTTCAAAACCCACTCTTATAGGTGAAGTGCTAGTAGAAAACAAGGCGGTACATCCTGAAGTTGTAGAAGCAGCCCTGAATAAACAAACCGAGACTCAAAGTGTTGTTAAGCCACAAACTATTTTACGTGTCGATGCAGAAAAACTCGATGCATTGATTAATCTGGTTGGTGAGCTCGTCATTGCTGGTGCAACGACAAATATGGTGGCGACACGTTTGGGTGATGAGCAGTTAATTGAATCGATGTCTGGTATGAGCCGTCTGGTTGAGAATATTCGTGATAATGCATTGAATTTACGCATGGTACAAGTGGGTGAAACGTTTAACCGCTTTAAGCGAGTTGTAAGAGATGTGAGCCGAGAGCTTGGAAAAGACATTAAGTTAACCATTAAAGGCGCGGAAACCGAGCTAGATAAAACCGTTGTTGAGAAAATCGCTGACCCGCTAATGCATTTGGTGCGTAACGCGATGGATCATGGTATTGAATCTGCTGAAGATAGAGAAAGCAAGGGAAAAGATGCCGTAGGCCATCTGACATTAAATGCCTATCATGATGCGGGTTATATCGTAATTGAAGTAGAAGATGATGGTAAGGGGCTTGATCGGGATAGAATACTAGCTAAAGCACTGGAGAAAAATTTAATTACTGAGTCACAGATAATCACGGACCACGAGGTTTACCGATTAGTGTTTGAAGCTGGTTTTTCTACAGCGGAAACGATTACAAATCTTTCCGGTCGAGGTGTTGGGATGGATGTTGTTAATAAAAATATAGAAGCACTTCGAGGCACTGTTGATATTGACTCAGACCCAGGCCAGGGCTCAAAAGTGAGCATACGTTTGCCACTGACCTTGGCAATTATCGATGGCTTTTTGGTTAAAGTTGGTGATTCCTCATATGTTATTCCACTGGATATGGTGCATGAGTGTATCGATTTATCAAACATGGATAATGATAACACCGCACAAGGTTACATTAATTTACGCGGTGAAGTATTGCCGTTTTTGAACTTACGAGACTACTTCAAAGAAGAGGGAGCTGAGTCTATTCATAAAAGTATTGTGGTTGTGAAGCAGGGTAATCGAAAGGCCGGATTTGTTGTTGATGAATTACTCGGTGAGTTGCAGACCGTGATTAAACCGATGGGTAAGATACTAAAAAGCCTGCGTGGTATTAGTGGAGCAACAATATTAGGTAGTGGTCAGGTCGCTGTTATATTAGATGTACCAAACTTGATTCAGCGTGCAACGCGAGTTTCTCACATTGATACTGGGAATTCGCCTGCTCAGAGTAGCGCAACTTTGCATTAATTTAGATTTTTTATACATAGATTTTAGTAGGGATTTAAAATGTTTACATTATTCGCAAATATGAAGTTGGGTACAAAAGTATTGACTGGATTTATGGTCTCATGCATTTTTGCAATCTCGTTAATTGCGACTATCAGTTACAATATTGCGAATACCGCGCTTGAAGAGGAGGCTTTTAATAAGCTTACAGCAATACGCGAAGTTAAATCCGAAGAGATTGAAAATTATTTTTCTCAGATCCGTTCACAAGTAGAGACGTTTTCTGAAAGTCGAATGATTATTGATGCATTGAAGAGTTTTTCTCGTTCTTTTCAAAATATCCAAGATGAATCTGGAATCGATTACAGTCAACTTGACGCTAACAATAGTCAACTTCGAAATACGTATAAAAAAGAATTTTTACCTCGGCTTAATAAAAATTTAAAAAAACCAGCATCTGTTCGCCAGTTTTTTCCAGCAGATGTTAAAACACAAATTTTACAACATGCTTATATAACAGCTAATTCCAATCCTACTGGCTCAAAACACCTATTGAACAGTGCAAATGTTAAAAGCACATATAATGATCATCATAAAGAATATCATCCACGAATTAGGAATTACCTTGAAAAGTTTGGTTTGTACGACATTTTTCTCATTGATAGCCAGACAGGACATGTTGTTTATAGCGTGTTTAAGGAAGTAGATTATGCGACATCTTTAATGGATGGTCCTTACCGGGATAGTAATTTGGCACGTGTTTTTAAAAAGGCTAAAAATGCTAAAACACCGGGTTTTGTCAGTTTAGAGGATTTTTCACCTTATAAGCCATCGTATAACGCACAATCTTCTTTTATTGCCTCACCTATCTTTGATGGTGAAAATAATATAGGCGTATTGGTATTTCAAATGCCATTAGAAAAAATTAGTAATATCATGACGAGTCACGGGAAGTGGTCCGAAATTGGTCTGGGTGAAAGTGGTGAGACTTATATTGTAGGTAGCGACTTTAAGCTGCGAAGTGAATCACGTTTTATGCTGGAAGACAAAGCCGGTTATTTAGAGATGATGAAAAAGATCGGTACTGCTAGGGAGGTTATAGACGATTTAAAAAGATATGGTAGCGCAATTGGCTTGCAATCGATTAAGACAGATGCGACTAAAGCAGCTGTTGATGGAAAAACAGATACTGTCATGATCGTTGATTATCGTAATGTAAATATTTTGTCATCGTATAAACCATTAAATATAGCTGACATGCAATGGGTGATGATGAGTGAAATCGATTCTGATGAAGCGCATCGAGCTGTTTATGAGCTTCGCAATGATATTGCTATCATTTCAGTTATTGTACTTGCCTTGGTTGCTCTTTTCTCGATTATGTTTTCCCGATATTTTATTACCCGTCCGATGACGATAATGAGGCAGGCCGTTGATGACTTGCGGGATGGTGATGGAGACTTAACATACCGCCTGCCCGAGTTTGCTAAAGACGAAATTGGTTTAACGTCGGATTCCATAAATGGTTTTATCTCGAGAATACAAAATGTACTAGTTGAAGTGAAAAATGGATCTCAAAATATTGCACTGGCTTCTCAGCAAGTCAGTGATACCGCACAAAGTCTTAGTTCTTCAGCAAGTGAACAGGCGTCCAGTGTGGAAGAAACCAGCGCCTCTCTGGAGCAAATGACTGCATCGATTTCACAAAACACGGAAAATGCAGAAGAAACAAATAAAATTGCATCAGCCGCGGCAGTTCAGGCAGAAGAAGGCGGTGCTGCAGTAGTGGAAACAGTTGATGCAATGAAGCAAATAGCGTCAAAAATTGGAGTTATCGAAGATATAGCTTACAAAACTAATTTACTCGCTTTAAATGCGGCGATTGAAGCGGCGCGGGCCGGTGAGCACGGAAAAGGATTTGCGGTGGTTGCTGATGAGGTACGAAAGCTGGCAGAAAGAAGTCAGGTGTCTTCTCAAGAAATAAGTGATCTGGCAAGCAACAGTGTAAAAATTGCCGAGACAGCAGGTTCGTTGATTTCTGAAATTGTACCGGGTATTCAAAGAACAGCCGAGCTCGTTCAGGAAATTAATGCAGCGTCCAATGAGCAGGCTACAGGTGTTCGTCAGGTCAATGAGGCAATGGGGCAGCTTGATTCTGGCGCACAAAATGGTGCCTCATCATCTGAAGAGCTTGCATCAACGGCAGAAGAAATGTTGTCTCAAGTTGCTGAGTTGAGGACGATTGTTGGTTTTTTTAAATTACAGAAAGAAGATGTAGTTATACAAAAAGAGGCCAATAAATCGAAGCCCGCAGTTATACAAAAAACGGTTAATAAGTCGAAGGCCTCAGTTATACAAAAAGAGGTCAATAAACCGCAAGCCGAAGTTGCACGGAAATCGCCCACTAAACCGCATCAATTAAAGCCAGTGGAAACCACTGCAATTTCAGGTGTGGAAATATCAGGGGCAAAAAAAGTGGTAAGCAGTAAGTCTAAGTCTGCTTATGATGGTTCGATAGATGAAGCTGACTTTGTAAAATTTGACTAATTTAAAATACGACACGGTCTTTAATAGGAATACATATGACAGAACAGCAAATTGTTTCACCTGAACATGATCAAGCGGCACATGTTGTTGACCAGGACGATATTAATGAAATGCTTGATCAATCGGCAAAGTACCTGACGTTTAATGTTAATGGTGATGTCTACGGTTCTGAAATTGATTATATTCAGGAAATTATCGAATATGGTGCTATTACTCGTGTGCCGCTTACACCAAAGTACTTGAGAGGTGTGATTAATCTACGGGGTAATGTTGTACCCGTTATTGATTTAGCAATCCGTTTAGGTAAGGAGGCTAGCCAGGTAACCAAACGTACCTGTATTATTATTGTGGAAATGAAGTCTATCGATGATGAAGTGGTTGATATTGGTTTTGTGGTAGATGAGGTAGATGAAGTCTTGGATATTGCTGCTGATAATATTGCCGCTCCGCCTCAATTTGGTTCTGATATCCGCACGGATTTTATTTTAGGAATGGGTAAGCTCTCTGGGAAATTTGTGGTTTTGCTGCAATTGGAAGAGGTGCTTTCAATTGCTGAATTAGCAGATTTAGTTGAGTTGGAAAGTAAAGAAAATTAATGTCGATTATGGTTGTAAATCATGAATATTCAGTCTAAAGAAGTAGTAGCAGAGCCCCCGAGTCTTTCTGATAAAGAGTTTGAATTGTTTCGTGAATTAATTTATAAGCAGGCCGGTATTGCACTGTCGCCGTTGAAAAAAAGCTTGGTAGAAAATCGCCTTTCAAAAAGATTAAAAAATTTGGGGCTGAATTCCTTTCTTGATTATCATAAACAAGTGATGAGCGACCCCAGCAAAGATGAAATGCAAGTGCTGGTGGACTTGTTAACAACAAACGAAACCTATTTTTTTCGCGAGGCTAAACATTTTGACTACTTAAAAGAACATGTTTTAAGTAAGGTTGGTCGTTCTCAGGGGTTTAGTCTCTGGAGTGCGGCTAGTTCAACTGGTGAAGAGCCTTATAGTTTAGCAATGACTTTGGCTGACAGCCTGGGGGTGAAGGGTAATTGGCAGATAATAGCGACGGATATTAATACTGAAGTGTTAAATACTGCTCGCACAGGAAGGTATACCCTGAGTGAAAAAGATGCAATCCCCTCAAAATATTTGCACGATTATTGTCTGAAAGGTATTCGTTCTCAAGAAGGCGCTATACTCATAGATAAGGCATTACGTTCGAGTGTTCGTTATGAGCAACTTAATTTAATGGGAAATTGGGATTCTTATATTAATGCTTTTGATGTTATTTTTATACGAAATGTCATGATATATTTTGATATAGATACTCGTAAAAAATTATTGGATAGAATCGCAGATAAAATAAAGATGGGCGGGTATTTGTTTGTTAGTCATTCAGAAACATTACATAAATTAACGGATAGATTTGAATTGGTTACACCCTCTATTTATACCCGGGTTAGATGATATGAAAAGTGGGATAAAATCTCTGATAAATAAAATAAATTGTTTGATTAAAAATATATTTAAAGTTATAAAAGTTAATCACGTCTGGATCCAGATAACTAAATTACGTATTAGTCGAGTATCTGGAAATAACAATTTTTAATGTGTGAAGGCGACTTATTAAATGAGTGATATCAATAAAAAAATCAAAGTATTGATTGTCGATGATTCAGCCGTTATTCGGCAGGTAATGGCCGACATTATGGCTAACGACAAGGATATAGAAATGGACGCTGCTGCAGATCCAATATTTGCAATGCGCCATATGGAGAAACAATGGCCCGATGTCATTGTACTTGACGTCGAAATGCCACGTATGGATGGCATAACATTTTTGCGAAAAATTATGTCTGAGAGACCAACGCCGGTTGTGATGTGCTCGACACTGACTGCGTCCGGTACAAAAACCACGCTCGAAGCATTGTCGGCAGGTGCGATAGATATAATCACCAAACCTAAAGCAGGTGCTAAAGCCGCACTTATTGAAGAAAATAAATTAATACTTGATACGATAAAATCAGCGGCCAAAGCCAGAAATCTTAAGAAAACACCGGTTGTAATGAAAGATCGTGCGCCGCAATCCAGTAATACAAAGCTGACAGCGGATGCGATTATAAGTAAAGGCTCACGTCCTGTATCACAGTTAACCGATAAGATTATTGCTATAGGCACCTCAACAGGCGGTACCCAGGCGCTTGAAATTGTTCTCACAGAATTACCTGCAAACTGTCCAGGTATTGTAGTGGTACAACACATGCCAGAAAAATTCACTAAAGCTTTTGCTGAGAGACTAAACAGCGTTTGTTCAGTTAGTGTTTGCGAGGCCGAAAATGGACAACGGATTATGAGAGGCCAGGTAATTATAGCCCCAGGTGGTAAACACATGACTATCGTACGTCATGGCGCTCAGTATTCGGTAGAGGTAGTTGATGGCCCCTTGGTTAATCGTCATAGGCCTTCAGTTGATGTTTTGTTTCGCTCGGTTGCAAAATTTGCTGGTAAAAATGCACTCGGAATTATTATGACAGGTATGGGTGATGATGGTGCGAGAGGCTTAAAAGAAATCAGAGAAAGTGGTGCTCATACTCTTGGGCAGGATGAAGCAACCTGTATAGTTTACGGTATGCCTAATGAAGCATTTAAACTTGGTGCTGTTGAAAGGCAGGTTCCTCTAGAAAAGATAGCTTCCGAAATTTCGAAATTTTAGAAATGCGATAAAGTATATTGTTTGGGTAATATTAAGGATTACTATATGACGCAGTTAACATCAGATGTAAATAATAGGATTGTGGATAAAGCGCAGGTGAAAAAGTATCTTACATTTCTGTTGGATGAAAAAACTTATGCGGTCAGTATTTTAAAGGTCAAAGAAATTCTTGAGTATGATACGGTTACACCAATTCCTAAAATGCCGGATTTTGTGTTTGGTGCTATCAACTTGCGAGGCAAGGTTGTTCCCGTGGTTGATTTGCGGCAGTGTCTTGAGCAGAAAAAATGTGAGATAGGGAAACGTTCCTGTATTGTTATTATTGAGGTTGCTCACAATGCTGCATCCGCAAATATAGGAATTGTGGTTGATGCTGTGAGTAAAGTAATGGATTTTAATTTTTCAGATATAGAAAAAGCCCCAGCATTAGGGGAGAGTATCGACACTGATTTTATAGAAGCGATGGGAAAAATAGATGATCAGTTTGTTATTATGCTAAACATCGATAAAATAATGACAATGGAGGAAGTTAGTAAGCTTGCCGTATCGTAGATTTGCTATAAGTAAAGGTAAAACTTAAGTATATTCTATTTTTTTTGTATTGTTTGTCGTTTTTTTAATTTTTGTCTGATAAAGCCATCTAATAACGGGTAACCAATCTTTTCTTAGATTGCTGGTGTTCGATTTTGTTGTATCAAAAATACTTAAGCCTGTTGCGGTGCAATCAATATAATGTTTTGACTCTCGAATTGTTGTTATTAGTGGAAGTTTTAATGTATCGAGAAAACTTAACAGGTCACGATAAGCAATGGATCGAAGTCTTGTACGATTGGCTATCACGCAAATTTTCTTATCTTCAAATGTGATGCGATATTTGATTAAAAGTTGATACGCAAAATGTGATGCTGCGTGCGTATCCATAGCAGAGGGTAGCACCGGAATTAAAATGTTATCACAAAGCTCAGCAAGATAACGAAAATCATTTTCATGAAAACCCGCTGCAGTATCAATGATTAAATAATCTAGTCCGTCCGGGACCACAATTCTCTCTTTTATAGCATTAATCCCAATAATTGTTTTCGCATCAAGCGGGCGAATACGCAACCAGTTCAAACTGGACTTTTGTGGGTCGGTATCAGCCAATGCGACACGCATCCCCCAATTAGCATAATATCCCGCTAATTGAGCGCTTATTGTACTTTTTCCACATCCCCCTTTGGGGTTGATGACGAGTATTTTCTGCATACTATAAAGGTGTGAGGAATCCTGTCGATAGATAATGATTATTGCACTTGGTTTTAAAGGGTTAAATACAAGATACATGCCGTATACGGTATCTTTATTGCTCTAAGAAATAATGGACTAATAGATTATTGGTCCATTTTTTGTAATTTAACTTCCTTACGGGCAACTTTACAAATATTTGAGCATTAGGAGTATTTGTAATGTTATATTTTTTGGGGATGTATCATTGAATATACGTAATAATCAAGAAACAGAGCCGGGTACGCGGCACGTAATGACATTAAGAACAGTTGTCGTAATTAATGAAAAAATGAAGCAGATAGTTCGAGGTTCTAACCGGCTTTATGTGATTTCTTTAAATGCAATGTTTGCTTCTCGCGTAACTGCAAAAGGGGTGGGTGGTTTTGTTGAAGTTACTGCGTTGTTACGTGACTTTAGTCAGCGGCTAGAAAAGTTAGTTGTAATTATTACTCAAAAAATTGATTCTTTGATTACTCAGTCAGCTTTGATGGTAAAGAAGCAAAAACACAATAAATTATTGTTTGAAGCTGTTTCACTCTCTAGTGGGGTGTCTGTTCCCAATCATGTTGTATTAAGTAATCACAAGATTTATGACGAAGTTGATATGCTTTCCATTGATTTTTCCCGGCAATTAGTTCTTTGTGAAAAACTAATGCAAATTGGTGACAGTTTAGCGGTGCTAGCCAAAGTGGAAGCGGTTTCTTCTGCTGATGATGGTTCGTTAGCGCCAATTACCACAGACATGACCGAAACTATTAACCATATTAGTGAAAATTTGCTAGCAAGCCAGGCTATTGTTGCGAATTAATTTGTAACGTAAAAAGGATATTATGAAAACATCTCAGATTATATTCGAACGAGGCGATCACAAGTGGATTATGGTTGCCAGAGATCCGGCAAAACCAAATTATTTAATTGATACTAACGAATTTGTGATCCGTTCCGGAAATGAAGCCCTACTTATGGACCCGGGTGGAACGGAGATATTTCCGGCGGTTTTTTCTGCAATATCGCATGTGATGGATCCGACTGAAATTAAGCTATTATTCGCCTCTCATCAGGACCCAGATATTATTTCATCACTGGCTTTGTGGATTGACTTTCAGCCTGAAATTGTCTGTCATCTGAGCTGGTTGTGGAGCAGTTTCGTTCCGCATTTTGGCGGTACTAATGAAACCTTTGCGATGATTCCGGATGTAGGTAAAAAATTCCGGATGAATAATATAGAGCTGGAGTGTGTGCCTGCACATTATTTACACTCTTCAGGTAATTTTCATTTATATGACAAGCAGGCGAAAATCTTGTTTTCCGGTGATATTGGTGCGGCGTTATTGCCTGCGGATGAAACGAATTTTGTCGTCACTGATTTTGATAAGCACATTGAGTTAGCTCGCGGCTTCCATCAACGTTGGATGGGCTCAAACGAGGCAAAAAATGAATGGTGCGAACGTGTTAGTAATATGGATATTGATATGATGTGCCCGCAACACGGAGCGATTTATCAGGGAGCAGATGTGGAGCGTTTTATTAATTGGTTTGCTGATTTACCAGTAGGCATATTAAATCAAAACTGAATTATTTGGGTATGGGAAGGTGACTTTGATGTTCATGATGGTTTTACCGAAGGAATTTTTATACAATCATTGGACCACGCATAATAATGCATAGCATCGGCTATAGAAGCTTGCTCATATTGAGATTGTTGTAATCGCTGGATTACCTAGTCGAGAGAATGCTTGGAAAAGCCTATTAACGTAGCACAGTTAATGCATTCATTTTATGCTGTCGTTCAATAACACATAGATTTCGGAAAAATAGAAACCATGACAAATGAAATGAAAACAATTTTATTGATAGATGATGATCGTCAGCTTAGAGAATACATGGTTGAGCTGCTAACCATGAATGACTATCAAGTCATTGAGGCTGAGAATGGTGATGTAGGGCTGGAGCAATTTCTAAAATATCAGCCAGATCTCGTTATAACGGATATTGTAATGCCGGTCGTTGAAGGTATTGAGTTTATATTAACCGCTAGAGCAAAAGATCCTTCAACGCCGTTTATCGCTATATCCGGTGGAAATTTAGGCAATGCTAATTCATATTTAAACATGGCAAAAAAACTCGGGGTTAACGCGACCCTGGCTAAGCCTTTTTCTGCCGATGATATGCTAAAAACAATAGATGATTTATTGATTCAATAAATAGATGCTGTTGATAGAAAATGCAGAGCTTAACTGGCAAGGTAGTGTGCCAGTTAATAAAATGTTTGATGATCCGTATTTTTCACTGGAAAGTGGAGAAGCTGAATCAAAGTATGTTTTTTTGCGGCATAATAATTTACCCGAAGCTTTTTTAAACAAGCATTCGTTTGCGATTGGTGAAACAGGATTTGGCACTGGGCTTAATTTTTTTGTTACAGCTCAAAGCTGGATGGCTCACCGACTGTCTTACCCATTGTCTAATGGAAAAGTGTCTAATGGAAAAGTATCCAATGGAAAAGTATCCAATGGAAAAGTATCCAATGGAAAAGTATCCAATGGAAAGGTGCCTAATGGAAAGGCTGCAAAATTAATTGACTCCCACCTGTATTACTATTCTGTTGAAAAGTACCCAATTAGTAAAACAGAACTTTTAGATATACATAAAAAATGGCCTCAATTTTATGATTTGTCTACTACGTTAATGTCACAGTACCCAGGAAATTGCCCAGGGTTTCATCGTTTGCATTTCGCAGAACAAAATATAACACTGGTTTTGATGGTGGGTGATGTTTGTGACATGTTGGGCAAGCTGCAATCAAATATGGACGCCTGGTTTCTTGATGGGTTTTCACCATCAAAAAACCCGGACATGTGGTCTGAAAACGTTTTTAATAAAATTGCTCGCCTGAGTAATTCAGGTGCAACATTCGCAACATTTACAGCAGCAGGTTTTGTACGACGGAATCTTCAGTCTGTTGGTTTTACAGTTAATAAATCACCTGGGTTTGGAAAAAAACGGGAAATGATATCAGGGATGCTTGTTAATTCTACAAAGGGAGAATGTACTTCACCTTGGTACTCTCTTGCTAAAGTAAAGTCTAATCGTTCTCGTTATAAGCAGAAGGCACCCGTTGTTATTATTGGGGGTGGTGTTGCTGGTTTGAGCTGCGCACTGTCATTAGCCGAAAAAAATATAAAATCAATATTAATTGAATCCGGTGAAACATTTGGTGTAGGTGCTTCAGGTAACCCTGCTGGTATTGTGTTGCCACGTATTAACGCTAATATGGATTTGGTTTCGCAGTTTTATATCAGTTGTTTTGAGACAGCGACTTATCACTACAATGAACTAAAAAATAAGTTTCCTGAGCTTCAATGGTTTCAAAATGGTGTTTTGCAATTTGAATCTGATGAAAGGTTAGCAAAACTTGGGCAGCTTTTGCTACCGTCATCATTAGCTTCTGTTGTGGATTCCAAAACAGCTTCAAAAATAGCGGGTGTTGATCTGGATAAATCTGCGGTTTATTATCCGCAGGCGGGGACGATCAATCCATTTCAGCTTTGTGAAATTTTGGCGGCCGCCGCCGGTAATAATCTTCAAACACTTTTTTCTAATACGGTGCATAGTCTAACAAAAGAAGATAATACATGGG
>Ga0224507_10000256_pt1 | contig 21457 bp, 15 predicted proteins | sample SF_Jan12_sed_USG_3_FD_170159 | JGI IMG/M metagenome (GOLD analysis project Ga0224507, IMG submission 170159) | Sediment microbial communities from San Francisco Bay, California, United States - SF_Jan12_sed_USGS_13 | ecosystem: Environmental > Aquatic > Marine > Sediment | place: USA... | reverse complement strand
GGAAATAACGCTGATGAAAAACGGCGCCATTTTGTCGACGTTGCGGATCGCGTAATAACGCTCCCCGCGAACGTCGATGAATTCGCCGCTCACCTTGCCGTCTTCCAAAGCCGCAGAACCCGCGGCCATTTTACTGTCCGCCACGCTACTCATCGAGCACCAGCGCGCCGAACAGGCCGGCATCTTTATAGCCGCGGTCCTTCGGCCCGGAGAGAACAACTTCCGAGCCGATGAAATTCTCGCGAAACTCGCTGCCGTCATTATCGCAGTAAGCAACCATCAAGCCCATTACCTTTCCGGCTGAAAGTTTCACCGGTACGTTGTTGTCTGAGTCGTCCTCGTATGCGTCAGTATAGATGTCGATTGCAAGTTCCCAGACGATCTTGTTTCCCTTTTGCTTCCAGCGGCTTTCCACGTGATGAGAATAGTCATGTGGTTTCCCGTCCGTGCCGAAGTCGATGGCCTGGTTATCCAGCGACAGGTGATAGGCGAACGCATTGTGGTTATACCAATGCTCGCCGCCTGAAAAATCCTCGTCGAGAAATATTTCCCAACAGTCGTCATCCCAATACAGGACCAGGGGATCGCGGTGCGTATCGATCAGGACGTCGTCAACGAACTCGCCGAGGATGTATAACTTGTCCTCGGTCCAGACAACTTTATAACGTCCCTCGAAATCGTCACTGGAGTATTCAGGTCCCAGCCAGCGCGCGGTGAGTTCCTGCCAGCGAGCTCGCTCCCAGACAGCCTCGTCGGCAACGCCGTCTACGACCGGGGCGACCTGCGCCCTCGGGGCACGGTATTCCGTGCGGCCCTCATAGTGAGCGGCATCCGGCAGAGCCGGTGTTGCAGCCAAAGCAAGTAGGATTGTCGCGGTCCGCAAACGGCTTGCTTGTTCGATCATGTCCTTCCCCGTGCCAGCGCGATCGGTGTTGCGCAACTGACTGTTTCCAATTGTTCTCAAGCGAGCGAAGTCACGCCCTTAAAACTATAAAAAACAAATACTTATGATATTATCAAGCGCGCGCTATCGTCCCGAGAATCATTATTCTATTTGTAATTGACAGCGCTGTCATCAATAATTATAGCAGACGCTGGCGGCATCAGTAGCCCTAATATCGGGCGTACGGCGCGCCTCGGCGGCCGATCGATGCCGCCATCGAAACCATGGCTACCACGTACGTCGCGTAGCGTCCGGGAGGGGCAAGAACAATGATAAGAAAGAAACTGACCTGTGTGGTCGTGGCCGTGTCTTGCATGATGATTAGTGCGTGTGGGTCCGAACGCACGGAGGCTGAAAACGCCGCGACGGATCTCGTCTGGGCTGTCAATATCGGTGGCCCGGCTTACGTGGGTATCGATGGCACCCGATATGAAGCCGAAGGGTCGGTTCGTGGCGGTACTGTTGGCAAGTTGGACATCGTAAAGGGATCGCAGGACGCATTTCTTTACGAAGGTTATCGCGAAGGCGATGTCGAGGTTGCACGTGCGATTGCCGACGGCGTCTACGACATTACGTTTCATTTTGCCGAGCCCGAAGACCTCGAAGGCGGAGATCGGGTCTTTGATGCATTCGTTGAAGGCCGACGCGTCATCGACGACCTCGATGTGATGAGCTTCAGGGATGGCAAGATATATTCCGCACTGACTGTGGCGGTGATGGACGTAGAAATTTCGGATGGGGAACTGAACATTGAATTCGAAGCGTCAGCCCGGTCGCCAATTCTTAGCGCGTTGGTCGTCCGCAGCCGGACTCGTGCAGAGAAGTCCTGGGAGCTAATATGGAGCGACGAGTTCGGCCAGACCGAACTCGACCCGGAAAAATGGAGTATCGACGAATGGCCGGCGCGCAAAGTCAACGACGAGGATCAGGCGTATACCGCGCGAGCGGAGAACCTGCGCGTCGAGAATGGCAACCTGATCATTGAAGCGCGCAAGGAAGACTATGACGACGCGGCCTACACATCCGGAAGAGTGCATTCCATGGGTAAAGGCGATTTCCTGTACGGGCGGTTCGAGGTGCGCGCGAAGTTACCCAACGGCAAGGGCACGTGGCCCGCGATCTGGATGCTGCCGAGCGATCCCTACAAATATGCAACCACTTGCGAGGCGGGCGAAGACTGGCAGGGGAGTCCGACCTGCGATGCGTGGCCGAACTCGGGCGAGATCGACATCATGGAGCACGTGGGCTACCAGATGGGCCATGTTCATGGCACCGTGCACAACGAGGCGTATTACTGGGCAAAATGGGAGCAGCGCAAAGGGCGGATCCTGATTGACGGCGTGGATGAGGACTTTCACGTGTATGCCCTGGAGTGGACGCCCGAGCGGATCGACATCTTCGCCGATGGTTCACGTTACTTCATGTACGTCAATGAAGGCACTGGGTGGAACGTGTGGCCGTACGACCAGCCGTTTCACCTTATTCTGAACGTTGCCGTAGGTGGCATGTGGGGCAGGTCGGGCGGCGGCATCGACGATACGATATTCCCGCAGAGAATGCTGGTCGACTATGCACGTGTCTATCGGTTGCAGCAATGAACACTCGCGACGCATGTCTGATTATTGCCGCCACAATCGGATGTTCGGAGGGTCGGTCTCGTAATTCGATCGGAACGGGTTGATGTCGATACCACCGCGGCGCTGATAGCGTGCATAGACGCTCAGTTTTTCCGGCCGGCAGCGCTCGAGGATCTCCACAAACATTCGCTCGACACAGGCTTCGTGAAAATCGTGGTGCTGCCGGTAGGAGACGACGTAACGCAGAAGCCGTTCACGATCGATACGCGGTCCTTCATAAGAAAATATGACACTACCCATGTCCGGCTGGTTTGTGACCGGGCAGAGGCTGCGCAGCAGATGCGAGTGAATGGTCTCTGATACGAAATCGCTTGCATCGGCACGCAGCAATTCCGGATCGACCTCATAAGTCGCGCAACTCACGGTCATTGAGTCGATGCAGTCACCTGGGAGCTGCGCGATGACGGCACCATCAATTGACGATAGACGCCGCAGCCGAACGTCGACCCCGGTACCGACGCAAACGGAGATGTCGCGTGATATCGGCGCGGCGACGGCGGCATCCGAGCCGAATTGAGTCATCGCAAAGGAACCGAGGTACAGTTTCAGGGATTTCGATTCGATGATGCTCGGCGACGCCGCCGGGATAGAGATCTCGGCCGTCGCGACTTGCGGCAATCCTGCCTTGTCGAGCCAGGTCAGTTCCCACGCGTTCCAGATATCGGCGCCTTGAAACGGCAAATCGTCGCCAAGCCCCAGGGCCGCGCGGCTATCTGTACGCGCGATCGCGTATAGCAAACCGGGCGAATAGTGTTCAGGATAGGTCGTTGCCCGGCCCAGTGGTATTTCTGCGGTCATTTCAGCGGTAGATTGTGCCAGTACGGTCAGAGTTTACGCGTTTCGTCAGGTACAATACCGGCCTTTTTTTGCAGAATCGAAATCCCGATATCCGACCCATGAGCCCTTCCAATAATCACCACGCGGACCGCGGTTACATCATCCCGATCGGCGGCGCCGAAGAAAAATTTCATAACCCTGAGATACTCGATCGCTTTGTCGATATCTGCGGTGGTAAGGAGGCCCGTATCGGCATCATTCCAACAGCTTCGGAGCTGGAAAATACCGGCCGCAATTACGAGAAGCTGTTTCGCAAACTTGGCATCAAGCATGCCAAGGTGCTGCCGTTCGAATCACGCGAAGACTGTGAGACGACCGAATATCTCGACTACATCGAGAAGTCGGATGGTGTCTTTCTGACGGGCGGAAATCAGCTGCGCCTGTCGACGACGGTTGGTGGTACCGCAGTGGCGCAGTTGATCCGGCGCCGCAATGCAGCCGGCATGCACGTTGCCGGAACATCGGCGGGCGCCGCGTTCATGCCCGAGCACATGATCGCGGGCGGCCACGAAGGCAGTACGCCAAGTCCGGATATGGTCACGATGGCACCGGGCCTCGGGCTGACGAACAAGTTCATCATCGATCAGCATTTTCGGGAACGCGATCGCATGGGCCGCCTGTTGACGGCGCTGGCGTACAACCCGTTTGCCGTGGGCGTTGGCCTCGATGAGGATACGGCCGCGTTTATCGAGCCCAATGACGACCTTGAGGTTGTCGGCAGCGGCGGCATCACCATCATCGATCCCACCAATCTGAGTTATTCTTCGATGGATAAGGCTCGCCGTGGCGAGCCAGTCAGCCTGATTGGCGTAAGGCTGCACATTCTGGTTGCGGGCGGTCGCTTCAAAACAGCGTCGCGAGAGGCCGCACCGGAATAGCGAATGACAGGATAATTACAATGAGAATTGTCAGCACTAACGTATACGTGGGCCCGAATCTTTTCGCCCATTTTCGCGTAATTCGACACGTTCTGGATCTTGGTGAGCTCGAGCATTGGCCATCCATTCGATTGGGTGATGCGTTCATCGGTCCTCTGCTCCAGACCCTGCCGGGTCTGCGTGAGCACGGTTGTTCGTACAGGGAACCTGGTGGTTTCGTCCGCAGGCTCTGGGAAGACGAGGGCACCTGGATGGGCCACGTTATGGAGCACGTCGCGATCGAGCTGCAAAACATCGCGGGTTCTCCGGTCACTTACGGCCGCACACGTTCGATTGACAATCAGCCCGGCTACTACAACGTGGTGTTCGAGTACCATGACGAAGCCGTCGGCCGCGAGGCCAGCACGCTGGCGATACAGTTCCTGCTCAGCCTGCTCCCGGCGGAGATCGAGATCGAGGGCCGGCCGGCTGATGGCTGGGATTTCGCCAAGGCGCGTGACCGCTTCATTCGTTACGCGCAGTCTCGTGCCCTCGGCCCGAGTACCGCATCGCTCGTCAAGGCCGCCGAGGAACGCGACATTCCATGGATTCGTTTGAACAGGCAAAGTCTCGTACAGTTTGGCCATGGCAAGTACCAGCAGCGTATTCAGGCGACGACGACCGGATCGACCGGCAACATCGCTGTAGAACTCGCCGGTGACAAGGAAGAGACTAACGGCATATTGCGGGATCTGGGGCTACCCGTACCCGAACAACGCATCGTGCGCAACGCAGGTGATGCTGTGCGTGCAGCGACGCGCATCGGATTTCCGGTGGTAGTCAAACCGCTGCGCGGCAATCATGGCCGCGGCGTATCAATCAATCTGAAAACGGACGAAGAAGTCGAGCTTGGATTCAATAAAGCACAAGAACACGGTCGGACGATTATCGTCGAAAGCTACATCGAGGGATACGATCATCGCTTGCTCGTCGTCAATGGCGAACTTGTCGCTGCTGCAAAACGCGAACCTGGTCACGTGGTTGGTGATGGCGAACATACGATTGGCGAGCTCGTCGATATTGTTAATCAGGATCCGCGTCGCGGTGTTGGCCATGAAAAGGTATTGACGCGACTCGAGTTCGATTACCAGGCGGAGCGACTTCTGCAGAAAATTGGCTACGATGAGAATACAGTACCGGCCAAAGACGAGGTCGTGTATCTGCGTTCGACGGCGAATCTGTCGACGGGCGGCACGGCGCTCGACGTCACTGACATCATTCATCCTGACAACCGCGAGATGGCCATTCGTGCGATCAGGGCGATCGGTCTGGATATTGGCGGCGTCGACTTCCTGACGAATGACATTTCATTGTCCTACCGCGAAGCGGGCGGGGCTATCTGTGAGGTCAATGCAGGGCCTGGTTTTCGCATGCACGTTGCGCCGAGTGAGGGTACGCCACGAGACGTCGCGGGTCCGGTTATCGACATGCTGTTCCCGCCTGATGCACCGAAACGAATTCCGATTGCTGCGATCACCGGGACAAACGGCAAAACCACGACCTCGCGCATGCTGGCGCATATTCTGAAGATGACCGGTTTTACGGTTGGCATGACGTCGACCGACGGTGTCTTCATCGACGGCAAGCTTACCGTCGCGGGCGACATGACGGGCCCCACTTCGGCACATATGATTCTGCGTGATCCGTCTGTCGACGCCGCCGTGATGGAAACGGCGCGCGGTGGCCTGTTGCGCAGTGGTCTGGGTTTCAGGAGCTGCAACGTTGCAGCATGTCTTAACGTCACGGCCGATCACCTTGGGCTGCGCGGTATCGATACACTCGAGCAACTTGCCGAGCTCAAGCGCGTGCCGATGGAGATTGCAAAAGATGCCGCAATTCTCAACGCAGACGACCCGCTGTGCCTGCAAATGGCCGATTACACCGAAGCAGTCCGCTTGTGCTATGTGACGATGAATCCATCGCATGCTCTCGTAAAGCAGCATATTCGGGCGGGCGGCCAGGCATTTGTTCTCGAGCAGGCATTGAATGGCCATATGATCGCTATCTACGACGGTGAGACGCATACGCCGCTGCTATGGACTCACCTGATACCCGCCACGATCGAGGGTCGCGCGATGCACAACGTGCAAAACGCGATGTTCGCTGCCGCGCTGGCGTACAACATGGGCATCGGCCTCGAGGATATCCGGCTCGGCCTGCGCACCTTCGATTCGACATTCTTCCAGGCGCCGGGGCGTATAACATCTACGATGAGCACCCCTTCAAGGTCATCCTCGACTATGCGCACAATGCCGCGGCGGTCAGGGCGATATGTGATGTTACAGATCGATTCGACGTCGATGGTCGGCGCATCATTGTGCTCGCCGCACCCGGCGATCGTCGCGATCAAGATATTCGGGACATTGCTGAAATCGCTGCAGGTCATTTTGATCACTACATTTGTCGCCGCGACGACAACACGCGCGGCCGCGACGGCGACGAAATTCCGATCATGCTTAAAGACAAGCTGCTCGAAGAGGGCATACACATGGACGCTATCGAGCTCGTACCCGATGAGCAGGAAGCGACGTGGCGCGCCCTCGAAATCGCGAACCCGGGTGACCTAGTGCTCGTGCTCGGCGACAACGTCAAGCGTACGTGGAAGCAAATCATTTATTTCAACGCTGGTGCGCATGCCGAGGAAGTGGGGGCAAAAGCTCCGGTTGTGATCGACCTGCCAGAGACCGATGAATTCACGTTTGACGCAGACGTCGAAATCATCAGCGACGAGCGCGGTGTGCGTATCGCCCGCGAAGAAGCTGATTAGCCGGCACCGATGAAATTTCTCGACGCACGCAGACTAACGGGTCCAAGCCTGTTATTCGACGTGCCCGGCACCATCCTCGATGTGCAGTGCACGCCGGAAGAAGCGGTACGGCTGATTCCTGTTTGGGAAAAGTGCGTGCGGCGTATGCTTGCCGAGCTTGGCTGGACCGATTTTGAGGTCAAGGCGGTGCAGCTATTGGGTGGCGTCAGTGTCGGCTTTACAGCACCGATCGACGCGCTGTATGCGGCCTCGGAAGTCAACGAGTGGGCCTGGGCGGCCATCGATGCGGAACTCAATGGTGTCGACGAGCCCGATTTTGATCAGGCTGTGACAGCTTTGCGCGCCGCTATCGCCGAAGAAGCCAATCCCGAACTAATCCGTCTCGAAGCGCTGGCTGCCGAAAAGCGCGTGACCCTGCTATGGGACGATGACGAGGCATCGCTAGGCCTTGGTCGTCATTCCGAGACCTGGCCCGTTCGCGAGTTGCCGGATCCGGACGCCCTGGACTGGACCGTATTCAAAGATGTGCCCTGCGCTCTGATTACGGGGACGAACGGCAAGACAACGACGGTGCGCACTGCGGCGCATATTGTGCGCTCCGCAGGACGCAGCGTCGGTTTTAGTTCGACCGATTACATCGCGATCAACGATCGCATCGTTGATCGCGACGACTGGGCCGGGCCGGGCGGCGCCCGAAATGTCTTGCGCGACAAAGGGGTCGATGTCGGCATTCTCGAAACGGCGCGCGGCGGACTGTTGCGCCGTGGGTTGGGCATCAACACCGCGGACGCGGCGCTCATCACGAATATTGCCAAAGATCATCTCGGTGATTTCGGCTCGCAGGATCTCAACGAACTGTTGAACTGCAAGTGGATTATCAGCCGCGCAGTGACGCAGGGCGGCAAGCTGATACTGAATGCCGATGATCCAATGCTCGTCGCGAAGTCACGGGAATTTTCGGGTGAATTGGTATGGTTTTCCCTGGATTCGAATAATACGGTCGTGCACACGCATACGTCAGCAGGCGGTGCCGCTTTCGTGCTCGATGATCACGAGATCGTGTTTCTCGACGGTGATGCGCGGAAGTCGATCTGTCAAGACCGCGACGTGCCAATCACATTGGGCGGTGCGGCCAGGCACAACGCAGCGAACGCGTTGGCCGCTGCGGCACTGACATGGTGCATCGGCATATCGCTAGCTGATATTCGTAACGGACTGATGACAATGTCGCAGAATGCAAATCCCGGGCGCGGCAATGTCTACGAGATCGACGGCTTCAGGGTAGTTGTGGATTTTGCACACAATCCTGAGGCAATTCAGGCGCTACTGGAAATGGCGAGCCGCATGAAACCACGGCGCAAGGCGCTGTGCTTTGGCCAGGCAGGCGACCGGCCCGACGATCTGATTCGTGAACTCGCACGCAGCGCCTGGGAATCGGGCCTCAACCGCGTATTTGTCTCAGAACTCGCGAAATATCATCGCGGCCGGGAAGAAGGTGCCGTGTTTGCGGTGATACGCGACGAACTCATTGCATGCGGCGCCAGGGCGGATCAGATCGAACATCACATGGAAGAAATCGAATCGCTCGACGCGGCACTCCAGTGGGCCGAGCCGGGCGACCTGATCGTCATGCTAGCGCTTGAACGCTCGCCCGAACTCTACGAGAACCTACGCGCACTCGCCGGGTCCCAGGGCCGCGACCGTTAAATTTGGCTCCCTCATGGCTCGCTGCGCTGCGCTTTACTTCGGTCGACAAATATACCGCCGGCGGCCCAATGCTTCGGCAACCGGTCTCTCAGTTCAGGCCGCGCTTCTCCAATAACGGACCGATTTCGGGGTCGCGGCCGCGGAAATTCCGGTATAGCTCCATGCCCGGGCGTGTTCCGCCTTTGCTCAGAATCTCCTTGCGGTAACGCGCCGCGGTCCCCTGATCGAACAGGCTCGTTTCCTGAAACGCCATGAACGCGTCCGCGTCGAGAATTTCCGACCAGATGTAGCTGTAGTAACCGGCCGAATAGCCACTTGAGAATATGTGCTGGAAATAGCCACTGCGATAACGCGGAATGATCTCCTCGATCAGGCCGATATCCGCCATGGCCGCGCTTTCGAAACTGCGTGGCTCGACTGCTTCGTTAGTGTCGAGCACGTGGTAGGCCATGTCGAGATAAGCTGCGGCCAGGTACTCGACCGTCTCGAAGCCCTGATTGAACGTCGTGGATGCCGTGATCTTGTCGATGATCTCCTGCGGAATCGGCTCACCCGTTTCGGAGTGATTCGCGAACATGCGAAGCACCTCGGGCTGGCGCATCCAGTTTTCCATGACTTGTGAAGGAAACTCGACGAAGTCGCGTGGCGTGCGTCCGAGGGACTCGTAGGTCACATTAGAGAACATGCCGTGAAGCGCGTGACCGAACTCGTGAAAGAAGGTATTGGCTTCTGTAAGGCTCAGAAGTGACGGTGAGCCTTCGGTCGCTGCCGGGAAGTTGAAGTTGTTTGTGACAATTGGTGTCACGAATCCATCGGCCTTCGACTGTGGGCGCAAGGCGTTCGCCCATGCGCCGGCGCGTTTGGACTCACGCGCGAAGTAATCCATATAAAGGACGGCAAGGTGACTGCCATCGGCTTCTTTGACTTCGAATACCTGTTGCTGGGGGTGCCACTTGGGCAGGTCCTCGCGCTGCTCGAACTGCAGACCAAAGAGCCTGGTTGCTAGCGCGAAGACGCCGTCGCGAACTGCATTGACCTCGAAGTAAGGGCGCAGCGCGTCATCGTCCAGATCGAATTTCGCCTTGCGGACCTTTTCGGTGTAATAACGCCAGTCCCAGGCGCGCAGGCGATCGTCAATGCCATCGGCTTTCATCATCGCCTGCAAGTCGGCGCGCTCGGCCGCGGCGACCCTTAGCGCGGGCTTCCATACCTGGTCCAACAGGTCATAGACGTTGTCCGGCGTCTCGGCCATGTTGTCGGACAACACGAAATGCGCATGGCTGTCATAGCCCAACAGCGCAGCGCGCTCGGCCCGGAGCTGCACGATGCGTGAAATGATCGACTTGTTATCCGCTTCGTTGTCGTTGTCGCCACGCATTGCGTAGCCATCGAACATCAATTTGCGCAGTCCACGATTTGGCGAGTATTGCAGGAACGGATTGATGCTGGGACGCTGTAGCGTGAATGCCCAGCACTCACAGACGTGACCACGCCGTTTCGCTTCGTCGGCCGCCAGTGCAACCAGGCTTGCGGGCAGATTGCCCAGATCTGCTTGGTCGGTAACAAGCAATTCGAAATCATTGGTCTCGTCGAGAACGTTTTCCTGAAACTGCTGTGAAAGCCCGGCGAGTTCGGCGTTGATTGCGCGAAGCCGATTCTGCGCCTCGTCGTCGAGGTTTGCACCTGAGCGCACGAACAGCTTGTGCGTTTCATCGAGCAGACGCTGCTGTTCGCCAGAGAGCCCGAGTTCGTCTTGCTGTTCGTATACAGCGAGAACGCGGTCATACAGCCCCTTGTTGAGACTGATGTCGTCGCTGTGCGCCGCAAGTTGCGGAGCAATGGTCTTGGCGGTCTCCTTAATGACGTCATCCGAATGTGCCGCGTTAAGCGCAAAGAATACGCGTCGAACTCTTTTCAGCGACTCGCCGCTGGTGTCGAGGGCCTCGATCGTGTTTTCGAATGTCGGCGTGTCAGCGTTGGCCACGATGGCGTCGACCTCGGCATTGTGCTCGTCCATGCTGCCGCGAAATGCCGGCAGGTAGTGTTCCGAGTCAATTCGATCGAACGGCGGGACGCCAAAAGGTGTATCCCATTCGGCGAGCAGCGGATTCGCAGTGATCACTGCATTACCCGCGGTGTCCTCAAGCTCGGGCGCCGGCTTGTCACCGCACGCCGAAACCGCAAGCCAAATCGCGGTCGCCATCAGTACGAGCTTCGACTTCATGATTTCTCCCCAGAATTATTGCTTTGCTCTGTCGGTTTAGATGCACATTTGACTCAAGCGGTAGCATAAGTTCACTCCGCAGCTCCCGCTTCGCGTTTCCACACAGAGTGACTCGCGCACGCTACGTCACGCCAGAGTCAGGATCAGATGCCAATGTTCGTCGCTGACGGGCATTATCGATAGCCGGTTGCCCCGTCGCGTCAGGATCATGTCGTCGAGCCCCGGATGAGCTTTTATTTCCGCAAGCGTGATGGTTTTTTCAAACTTGCGCACGAACTCGACATCGACGAGCACCCAACGCGGGTTATCCTCGCTGCTTTTCGGGTCGAAGTACTTCGAGTCCGTATCGAACTGGGTCGGGTCGGGATAGGGCTCGCTCGCGACCCTCGCAATGCCGGAGATGCCTGGTTCTTTGCAACTCGAATGATAGAAAAAGACTTCATCGCCAATGCGCATGTCGTCGCGCATCATGTTGCGGGCCTGGTAATTGCGAATACAATCCCACATCTCGCGGCCGTCTCGCTCGAGATCATTGATGCTGTAAACGTCGGGTTCTGATTTCATCAGCCAGTAGGCCACGTCGCACCTGTTGTCTGTCTTATCACCGGGCTGCGGAGTCTACCATGACGGGTTCGTTTCCAAATGCGCTATGGTACGATGGCACCACGAATCAGGGGAGAATCGGACGCACCAAAATGACAAATGTCCTGGCAAATATTTTTGGCTCATCACCGGTCCAGCCGCTCGAAAGGCACATCGAAATTGCGTTTCGATGCGCGAAACAGTTACGCGCGTTCTTTGCTGCTGCCGTCGAAGGAAACTGGGATCAAGCCGTAGTGGTCCGCAATGAAATTGAAAAGCTTGAACACGAGGCAGATGATCTAAAAAAGAATATCCGCCTGCGCCTGCCGAAAAGCTTGTTCATGCCGGTACCGCGCGAGGATCTGCTGGAGTTGTTGCTCGTGCAGGACAAGATCGCAAATCGGACAAAAGACGTTTCGGGCATTGTGCTTGGTCGCAAGATGCAAATTCCGCCGGCAATTGCCGAACAATTCCTCGAGTTTGTCGATCGCAACATCGACGCGGCAAAACAGGCTCGCAAGAGCGTGCGCGAACTCGATGAGTTGTTTACTTCGGGTTTTCGGGGTGCCGAGGTTGACCTGGTCTCCGCGCTGATCGAGGAACTCGATCAAATCGAGACAGATACCGACGACAAACAAGCGGCGTTGCGCGCGGCGCTTTTTGCGATCGAAGATACCTTGAATCCGGTGAACGCCGTATTCATGTACCAGGTTATCGAATTGACGGGCGAGATCGCGGACATGGCAGAGCGCGTGGGCCGACGTCTAGAGCTGCTGCTCTCTCACTAATACTAAGAAATCCGGGCCATTTGGCGCCCCTGAGGGCAGTTTCATGGAAGCAGAGCTCGTCTATATCGGCCTCGCCGCCCTGTTCGGCATCTTTATGGCGTGGGGTATCGGTGCGAACGATGTCGCCAATGCGATGGCGACGTCGGTCGGCTCGAAAGCACTGACGATCAAGCAGGCAATTCTCGTTGCCGCCGTGTTCGAGTTCCTGGGAGCCGTGCTTGCCGGCGGCGAAGTCACGTCCACGATCAGGAAAGGCATTGTCGACGCGGATCTCTTGTCCGACAGCCCCGAATTGTTGATCTACGGCATGCTCGCGTCGCTACTCGCCGCAGGTACGTGGCTGTTTATCGCCTCGAAGAATGGCTGGCCAGTGTCGACAACGCATTCGATCGTTGGCGCAATTGTCGGTTTCGCCGCGGTCGGTATCGGTATCGATGCGGTGCAATGGGGCCAGGTTGGCACTATCGTCATAAGCTGGGTGGTGTCACCGCTGACTGCCGGCTTCATTGCGTACCTTATCTATCGCAGCGTGCAACGCCTGATTCTTCGTCAGGACGATCCGCTCGCCAAAGCCAAGCGTTATGTACCCGTCTACATATTTTTCGCCGCGTTTACGATCACGCTGGTGACGATACTCAAAGGACTGCAGCACGTTGGCCTGACGATCAGTCTCAGGGATAGCTATATCCTCGCGACCGCGATTGCGGTTGGCATCGCACTCATTGGTGCATTTGCCATTCGGCGCATCCAGCCGGACAAGAAAGCCGAAAAGCACCAGCACTTCTATACGGTCGAGCGCGTTTTCGGCATTTTGATGGTTGTTACCGCCTGCGGTATGGCATTTGCGCACGGTTCGAACGATGTCGCGAACGCGATTGGGCCGGTGGCGGCAGTCGTAAGCGTCGCACAGAACGGCGTGATCACGGCCAGGGCTGCGTTGCCGATCTGGGTATTGATGCTCGGCGGTATCGGTATCGTGATCGGTCTCGCGACGTATGGCCGGCACGTTATCGCAACCGTCGGCAAGAAGATCACGCAATTGACGCCGAGCCGCGGATTTGCGGCGGAACTGGCGGCGGCGACGACCATCGTAATCGCATCGGGCACGGGAATTCCCATTTCGACGACGCATACGCTCGTTGGTGCAGTGCTTGGAGTCGGTATGGCACGTGGCATCGAGGCAATCGACCTTCGCGTCGTTGCACGGATACTCGTGTCATGGGTTGTTACGATTCCAGCCGGCGCATTCCTTGCGGTCGTGTTTTTCTTCATATTCAAGACGATCTTGCCGTAACGGGGGCGAACAGCCAATGCATCGCCTGATCATAATCCTTGTCGCGTTGCAGACGTCCTGCGCCCTGGCGCAGGACGTCGATCAGGCCGTTGTTCGTTACACCGACATGCGGCACCCTGTCTACAGTACGACCGGGATGATCGCGGCACAAAGCAAGACCGCAGCGGACGTCGGTGCAGAGGTTCTTGCCGATGGCGGCAATGCGGTTGACGCTGCAGTCGCGGTCGGATTCTCGCTCGCGGTCACACTGCCGCGAGCCGGCAATCTCGGTGGCGGTGGCTTCATGCTCGTGCATGATGCCGAATCTGATACGACTACGGCAATCGATTATCGAGAAATGGCGCCGCCGGCGGCGCACCGTGACATGTTCCTCGATGAGAATGGTAACGCTGACCCGGAACTGTCGCGCTTCAGCCACAAAGCCTCGGGCGTCCCGGGCACCGTGGCCGGGTTGTATCTTGCGCACCGGAAGTTCGGCAGTATGCCGTGGAAGCGAGTCGTTCAGCCCGCAGCCGATCTCGCTCGCGAAGGTATTGTCGTAACGCGTGACCTTGCGAACCTGCTCGAATCCCGTAAAGAGAGAATGTGCCGCGACGCGGCAACCTGCAAGTATTTCTATAAGCCTGGCGCGGTTCCGTACCGGATGGGCGAGATCCTTGTGCAGGCAGATCTTGCCGAGTCGCTGCAATTGATTGCGGATGAAGGACCCGACGCATTTTATCGAGGTGCGACTGCCGAGAAGATCGCGGCCGAGATGAAACGGGGCGGGGGTCTGATCGACATGCAGGCGCTTGCAGCCTACAAGCCCGTGATCCGAGAGCCGCTGCGCGGCAGCTACCGCGGCTACGAGGTCGTGACGATACCGCCACCGAGCTCGGGCGGCGTTCACGTCCTGCAAATGCTGAACGTACTGTCGCATTTTCCGGTCGCCGCAATGGGCGCTGGCAGCGCCGACGCGACTCACCTGTTGGCCGAAGTCATGCGGCTAGCCTATGCCGATCGCAGCAAACACCTTGGCGACCCCGACTTCTATGACGTTCCCGTTGACTGGCTCACGAGTGCCGACTACGCAGCGGAACTTGCCGCCTCAATCGACATGAAGTGGGCGCGCCCATCGATTGACGTCGCGCCCGGCGTCGCGCCGTCGCCTGAGAGTGAAGATACAACGCACTTCTCAGTGATTGATACGTACGGCAACGTCGTATCGAATACCTACACGCTGAATTTCTCTTACGGCTCGGCAATATCGGTTGCCGGCGCCGGGTTCCTGCTCAACAATGAGATGGACGACTTCGTTTCGAAGCCGGGCGTGCGGAATGCTTTCGGTCTGCTCGGTGGCAAGGCGAATGCGGTCGAGGCCGGCAAGCGGCCGTTGAGTTCGATGACGCCGACCATAATATTTGCGGGCGGGGAGCCGTGGTTTGCCACGGGCAGCCCGGGCGGCAGCCGCATCATCACAACAGTGCTGCAGATGCTTGTTAACGTCATCGACCACGGCATGAACCTTGCGGATGCATCGAATCAACCGCGCATGCATCATCAGTGGTTTCCGGACGAGCTGTTGCTCGAGTCCGGCTTCAGTCCCGATACGATTCGGCTTCTGGAGGCGCGCGGACACATAGTGCGGCCCTCGTCACGGTCGATGGGCAGCCTGCAGTCTGTCGCGATTCGCGACGGTGTTTTTCGCGGCGCGTCGGACCCGCGCCGGCCGAATGCTGGCGCCTCTGCGCCTGCCGCAGTAGATGCCACAGTCCACTAGCTCAACGAATTCCATTATCAGTTCTGCCGCCAGGCGCTACGCGATGGTCGTGCTGGCCATCGTCTACATGTTCAACTTCGTCGACCGGCAGATCCTGTCCATTTTGCTACCTGCGATTCGCGACGAGTTTCAGGTCGGCGATACGGTACTTGGGTTGCTCGCCGGAACCGCGTTCGCATTATTCTACGTCATTCTCGGCGTACCGATCGCACAGCTGGCTGATCGCGTAAATCGGCGTAATCTGATTGCAGCCGCGGTAGCGATTTGGAGCGGCATGACCGCGTTATCGGGGCTGGCGGCGAATATCTGGCACCTCGTGCTGGCGCGCATTGGCGTCGGCATCGGTGAAGCCGGGTGCAGTCCACCCGCACATTCGATGATTGCAGACCTGTATCCACCTGAGCGGCGCTCGTCGGCCATGGGTTTTTACACGCTCGGAATATCCGCCGGCATCATGCTCGCGTATCTGGCCGGCGGCTGGGTCGCGCAAAACATCGGCTGGCGCGAAGCGTTCTTTATCGTTGGCATCCCAGGTCTCCTGCTGGCGTTGGTGGTCCGGTTCACGTTGACTGAACCGCGACGCGGCGCATCCGAGCAGCGAACCGACAGCGGCGAGCCGCCGACCTTGTCGCTGGTGGCCACATTTCTTCTGGCACGGCGCTCGTTCCTGTACATGGCGATTGCAGCCGGTCTGAGCGCTTTCGTCGGCTATGCGATCATCAATTTCATGCCGAGCTTTATCGTTCGCAGCTTCAATATGGAAGTTGCCGTGCTCGGGTTCTGGCTTGGTCTGATCTATGGTATAGCCGGCGGTTTCGGCTTTTTTATGGGCGGCTATTTCGCCGATCACTTCGGGCAGCACAATCACCAACGCGCATTGGCTTTTATAGGATTAGCACAAGCTATGTCTGCGATACTCTTCGCTACAGTATTCCTGGCACCAACCGTAATGTGGTGCCTTATTTTGTTGGTGGTGCCGACGGTGACGTCGAACTTCTATTTGGCGCCCGTGCTCAGCCAGACGCAAAGTCTGGTGTCATTGCGTATGCGGGCTGTCGCGTCGTCACTCGTGTTGTTGATCATCAACGTGATTGGACTCGCGATGGGTCCCCCGGTTACCGGCCTGATCAGCGACGTTCTGGAGCCAGGCTTTGGAGACGAATCGATGCGCTACAGTCTGCTGATCGTCAGCGCGTTGTTGCTGCCAGCGGCTGCGTGGTGTTACTACCAGGCCGGCAGGTCGATTGACGCCGACCTGCAGCGCGCGGACGAACACGACTAGGCGATCATACGGCGCGCAAATACCAGTCGAAGTCGATGGGGCTGATGACGTTGTGGAACTGTTGAGATTCCATGCGGCGATTGAGCGCGTAGTACCTGCAGTATTTTTCACCGAGGTAGGTCGGCAGGATCTTGCTTTTCGAGAAACGATCGATAGCGGATTCCCAACGGTCGGGTATACGTGTTTTGATGGCTACACGTTCGCCTTCTTCGATCATCCGCCCGGGATCGCATTTGTGCTTCAGTCCGTGGTGCACACCGGCAACAACGGCTGCAGTGACGAGGTATGGATTTGCATCGGCGCCTGCAACGCGGTGCTCGAATCGCAAATTGGTCTCGTCAGCCTGCGGAATGCGCACCGCAACGACGCGGTGGTTAACGCCCCAGTTCGTATCAACCGGCGCAAAGTTTTCCGGTAGAAGCCTGCGGTAGGAGTTGGCATTTGGCGCGAAAATTGCGGTCGACTCGGCCATCGTTTGCAACAAGCCGCCGACCGCGTGACGCAGTCGCGCCGAGAACGGCGGTGACGCGAGTGTGTCGCGGCCGTGAGAGAAGTAATTGTTGCCCTTGCGATCGACCAGGCTCATATGAATATGCAGGCCACTGCCCGAATCCTCGGCGAACGGTTTCGCCATGAAACAGGCGACCAAACCGTGCTTCAAGGCCGTCGACTTCACGGCTCGTTTGAGAAGCACTGCGTGATCGCACGCCAGTGCGGGATCGTCGACGTGTGTAAGATTGATCTCGAATTGTCCCGGTGCGAATTCGGCAGTCGCGGTATCGGCCGGGATGCCTTGCGCATCGCAACAATCGTATAGGTCGTCGAGGAATTGCTCGATCTCTGCAAGGTCACCCGGGTGATAAACCTGCGGCCCGGGCTGTGGACGACCGATTCCCGGTACGCGCGAGGCTCGTGGCGTCGGGCTGTCTGCCTTGGCATCGAGCAAGTAAAACTCCAGCTCTGTGGCCATGACGATCTTGAGCCCCATCTTTGTGAGCGGCGCGATCGATTGTTCGAGCACGGCGCGAGGATCGGCGAAGTACGGCGCGCCGCTTTTGTCGAACATTCGGAACAACGCCTGCGCGGTTGCACGGGAGGCCCAGGGAACCGGCGCCATACTGCCCGGCACGAGGCGACACGGTACGTCCGGATCGCCATCGCCGTCGCCAATCATGCCCGGAAGTACTGCGCCAAGCGTGCTCATCAGCAGCGTGCCGCCACAAAACCAGAATGCCTCGTCGCAGGTCTTTTCGAAACTGGACCGGCGGATGCGCTTGCCACGCAATACCCCAGATATATCGGGCACGAGCAGTTCCATCGTGGCTGTGTCCGGGTGGTGATTCAGCAAACGTCGCAATTCATTGCGGAGCGGACTGTCCTGCTTTTTTGCCATCGCGGCCCCTGGTTGCCGTGTTTCCTGCGAGCTTGGATGATCTGCCGCCACGCCGCAAGAGCACCGGTCATTCATGTGCCTGGTCCCAGCGGTCGACTTCGGCTACCATAATATGAAATCAACTGTCACAGTGTGGTACACCTCATGGCAACGACCGTTGCGCCTCGGGGCGCGCAGGCAGCGCTCCGCGCGATGCGACTGTTGAAACTATTCACGCCCGAGCGCCCAAACATGGCGCTGGCCGAGGTCAGCCGGCTCGCGGGTCTCAACAAAACCACCACGCACCGGTTGCTGGCCGCGCTACACAGCGAGGGGTTCATCGACAAGAATCCGGCAACGGGCAGCTATCGTCTCGGGCCCGGACTGATGGCGCTCGGTGTGCAGGCCCTGTCGAACAGTGACCTGCGGCTTCGCGTCCGCCCTATGTTGAAGCAGCTGGCACGGGAAACCGGCGAGACGGCAACGCTCGAAGTGCCCATCGACGATTCGATGCTGATTCTCGACGAGGTTGCAGGCAGCCATTTCGTTGGTGCCGGCGGCAACGTTGGGACACGCTGGCCAATGCACGCCACGTCGACCGGCAAAGCGCTGATCGCTTTCGATGAACAGGCCCTGGAAAAACTGGGTCCTGACCTGCAGCCTGTCACAGCCAACACGATTGTCGATCACAATGCCCTGCTTCGCGAACTCAGTCACATTCGCCGGCAGGGCTTCGCCGAATCCGTCGATGAACTCGAGGAGGGGTTTTCCGGCGTCGGTACTGTACTGAGGGGCAGCCTGGGCGAGGTGCTCGGCAGCTTGTCCATTTGTGGACCGACGCAGCGCATGACTGATACGCGGCGCGCAAAGCTTGGCAAAACGCTGCAGGTGGCCGCGAGGCAACTGCAGCCCGCCTGACGCTGATCATGGGCTACGCCGTGCTAATATTCGATGACGCCAAGCTGCAGGAATAAGAACATCATCAAGCAACGCAGGCGGGCCCCAACCCGATTTCTGATCTTGGTCGTCGCGACTTCCTGGCCGCTTGCCGGACAGGCGATGGATATTGAGGCGCCGCAAATCGGCTTGAGCGCCGTGCCGATCGAGATTGCCGTCAGCGACGCTGCCGTGGGCAGCGACGTTGTGCTGCAATTTGCGGACATCAAATATCGCAAAACGGCGGGTGCTGAGGGACGCGCGGTGTTCGATGATGTGATCACGAGTAGCCCCGGCACCTTTACGATTACCGTCAGCGCCGCTGGCGAGTCCGCGTTTGCCGAGCTGCGTGTTCTGCCGGGCTGGGTCTCTCTGATGCCGGCCTTTCTAGCGATCGCGGTTGCTTTGCTGCTGCGCAATGTCGTGCCCGCGCTGTTGCTCGGCCTTTGGTTGGGTTCAACCGCGCTGCAGGGTTTTTCACCGCTCGGCGCACTCAAGGGCCTGATGGACGTGCTCGTGGTTTTCGTCATCAACGCGTTAGCCGACCCCGATCGTGCTGCAATCATCGTGTTCACGATGATGATCGGTGGCATGGTCGGTATCATCACGCGTAATGGCGGCATGGCAGCTATCGTACGCGTAGTTGTAAGCAGAGCGAAAACCGCCGTTGGCGGCCAGGTTGCCGTTTGGCTAATGGGCCTGATGATCTTCTTCGATGACTACGCGAACACGCTCGTCGTCGGCAATACGGCGCGGTCGGTAACCGATCATCTGAAGATTTCGCGAGAGAAACTCGCGTACATTGTCGATTCGACGGCAGCACCGGTCGTTTGTCTTGCTCTGGTGACAACATGGATTGGCTATCAGGTCAGCCTGATCGACCAGGCCATGCAGGACATCGACGGCCTTGCGGGGACAACGGCCTACGCGATGTTCCTGCATTCAATACCCTACAGTTTCTACCCGATTCTCGCCGTCTTCTTCGTGTTAACCGTTGCATCGACCGGCCGGGATATGGGGCCGATGTACAGGGCCGAGGTGCGGGCGCGCGGTGGCATGGTCGCACCGCGAAGGGGAGAAGCGCTGCCCGCACTGGATGGGGACGCGCTTGACGCGAAACCCGATGTACCGATGCGCCCGGTAAACGCATTTTTGCCGATCATCGTTCTGATCGTCACGCTTGGAGTAAGTATGTTCATCACGGGTGAGGGCGAAACGGTTACGGACATCGTCGGATCTGCTGACCCGTACAAAGCGATGATGTGGGCTTCGTTTATCGGCGCGCTCGTCGCGGCCAGCCTGTCGATCGGGCAGAAGATTCTGAGTGCGCATGAGACCGTCGACGCGTGGTATGGGGGGGCTCGTGCCACTTTATTCGGCATGATCGTGTTGATTCTGGCGTGGTCGATGTCGGCCGTCACGTCCGACCTGAACGCAAAGGGCTATCTGATATCGATTCTCGGGGAGACCCTCCCGGTTGCGCTGGTGCCGGCCGTCGTCTTCGTGCTGGCCGCGATCACGGCATTCTCGACCGGCACGAGCTGGGGAACGATGGGCATTCTCCTCCCGTTAGCCTTGCCACTCACCTGGGCGGTTATGACCGTGAACGGTATGGCCGACCCGTCGGGCATGCACATCATGTATTCTGCGATCGCCTGCGTGCTCGCCGGCGCGGTCTGGGGTGACCATTGTTCGCCAATATCAGATACCACGGTGCTGTCTTCGATTGCCAGCGGCTGTGACCACATCGAGCACGTGCGCACGCAGATGCCTTACGCCCTGCTTGTCGGCGTTGTTGCGATCGGTCTCGGCACAATACCGGGCGGTTACGGCCTCCCACCGTGGATTTCCTTGCTCGTTGGGGCCGCAATACTGATTATCGTGCTGCGATTCTTCGGCCGCAATGCCGACGATTCTGTAGACTAGCCACATCTGAATCCTGCACTCACTGTATGTGCCCGCGACCCGTAATTGGCGTGCCGGCTGACCGGCGAATCCTCGAACCACACCCGTTTCACCTGGTGGGCGAGAAATATCTTCAGGCAATCATCGATGCGGCGGATGCTCTGCCACTGATCATTCCGGTCCTGGCCGAGCACATTCATGTCGACGATATTTTGCAGCATGTCGATGGCGTGTTGCTGACAGGCAGCCCGTCCAACGTCGAGCCGCACCACTATGGCGGGGAGCCCAGCGAACCCGGCACGCTGCATGATCCGCACCGCGATGCTGCGGCATTGCCGCTGGCGCGCCGTGCCATGGATGCCGGTATACCATTACTGGCAGTATGCCGCGGCTTCCAGGAGCTGGTCGTCGTACTCGGAGGTACGTTGCATCAGAAGGTCCACGAAGTGCCGGGATATCACAGTCACAAAGAAAACCCTGACGATCCGCTTGAAACGCAGTATGCGC
>Ga0224507_10000255_pt1 | contig 21485 bp, 20 predicted proteins | sample SF_Jan12_sed_USG_3_FD_170159 | JGI IMG/M metagenome (GOLD analysis project Ga0224507, IMG submission 170159) | Sediment microbial communities from San Francisco Bay, California, United States - SF_Jan12_sed_USGS_13 | ecosystem: Environmental > Aquatic > Marine > Sediment | place: USA... | reverse complement strand
GTTTTATTGTTCACTGTTATCACCCCTGTGATGTTGATCAAGCTTCCTATTTTCTGAACCGGATACAAAAATTTAAAGACACCGCAAGTCGCAAAGCCGATGCCAAAACCGATGACTTCAAGCCGTCAGCGAGCTTAATCGGAGCGGATGTAAAAACTATCCGTCCATTCCCCAATATCCGGATTAGTATTCCATGTTGCTACCCGGCCCAAGTAAACCAAAAGGTGCCGGTGTTAGCTTATTGCCTTATTAAAACTGGCCGTGTCCTCCAAGTTAGGACGATAAGCTAACGCCGGCAGCGGTTTTACAAGCCCCTCCCGCTCTACATTTAACTTTGGCGGGCTGACCAATGAAGCTACTCCAGGAAAGAGAGAAGTGCAAAGCTGAGTTCACTGTATTTTCGACTCGCGCGTAAGTTATTGTTTTTGATTTGGCCGGGAGCGTTAAGACATGAGTTATGTAAAGCATTAGCTAGAGCCTCATGTTTTGTTGCACTGCGTTTTCCGCTAATTTCATTGATGTATTTTGCTGTCCGAGTCTGCTTGGTGTTCCCGATAGCATCCTCTGCTGCGGCCTGAGGAACTAAAGAGTGCCCGTGTTAGCTTATTACCTTATTCAAACCTGCCATATCCTCCAATTTAGGACAATAAGCTAACATCGGCATCGGTTTCTCCAGTTTCTATCGGAACCAGTATCGGTTCTTCCTGGATGAAAGCACCCTGACGGTAGGCGTAAAAGCGCTGGCCGGCCTGGTCGCCGACAGTCTCGAGAATCCGTGAGCAATCTAGCCCGACGGAAATTCGATTCTGAACTCAGCACCACTAAGCACAGTCGAGTCCCCGGCGCTGACACGTCCCCCGTGGTGTTCTGCGATCAGTTTCACCACGTGCAGTCCCAGCCCCAGGTGTGGGCTGCCGTCGCGCTTGCCTCGCTGGGAGACCAGTGAGTCGAATAATTTTTCTCTTGCTTCCAGGGGCAGACGCGGACCTTCGTTGGCCACGCTCAGTCGCCAGCGATCGTCAGCGTGTTCAAGACGAATTTGGATCAGGCCCTGGTCGGGACTGAACTCCACCGCGTTTTCCACCAGCTTGTCCATCATCTGTGCCAGCAGGTCCGGGGCGCCATTCATGAGGCAAGGGCCCTCAGGGGTGAGCGACTCAAAACGTCTCTCGGGAAAGGCGTCACGGTATCCATTGCACAACATCTCAAGCAGTTGCCCCAGGTCCAGGGTCTCGTGCTCGCTGTGCCGCACTCCCTGCTCGATTCGGGCAGCTTCGCGCAGGGCTGAGAGAATCCGGTGCAGGCGGTTAACCCCCTCCTCTGCCCTGCGCAAATATGGCCTCGCGGAGTCGGGGAGGTTTTCGTGTTCCAGGTTATCCAGGGAGGATTTCACCACGGTCATGGGAGTACGTAATTCGTGGGCCAGGGTATCACCCAGGTTTTTCAGGTAGAGAGTGTATTCTTCGAGTTCGCCCAGCATTGACTGGAAGCTGCGGGCCAGGTCACCCAGTTCATCTTTTCGACGGGTACCGGGCAGTGCGGTGTGCAGGCGTCCGCCGGGTTGCAGGGCCCGGCTCGCTGCATCACGCAGGCGACGAATACGCATGGAAAGGTAAGTGGAATAACCCAGCAGGCCCGCTGCGGCCAGCAGGGTCGCTATCAGCGATAGACCCACCAGTCGGCTCAGGGCCTGGTCGGCCAGGGTCAGTACCCGGGAGGTGACTTGCTCCACGACCAGGATGCCCGCGGGTTCGCCGCGGTTATACAGGGCAATGGCATGGCTGAGGATCAGGCGGTCATTGTCCGGCATGGCGTAAAGACGGGTTACCGGTTTATCCGGCGACCCCGACTGGGTCACCTCGTCTGCGAGCCTGGCCACATCAGCAAGATCCTGTGGGTAATCCGGATACTGGCGATCAAGGGCCAGGCGATACAGCCTGGCGTTGATGCTCATGGGCTTTTGCGCGTTCCCTGGGCCCGGTTCGGCCGGAGCCAATTCGCCTACTCGTGCCAGCACCCAGCCCCGGGGGCCGCTTAAAGATACTCTCTGGTTTTCGCTGTTATAGCGGGCCAACAGGCCGGGCAGGTCCTCACTGCCATAGATCATCAGGCCGGGACGCATCTGGGCATTGCTGATAGACCCTGCGAGGGCTTGCTGACTGGCGTCGCGCACTAAAAACCCCATGCGGCCTTCAACCATGATGCCCGGAATCCGGATTTCTATGTGGGCGAGTCGGGTGGATTCCTGCCTGCTGGCTTGTATTCGCCACTCCACCGAATCGGGGAATTCGAGTCTTGTCGGGCTGGTGGAGCCCGGGGGCGCGGGTTCGAAGCGAAATCGTTTTAGCCGGCCGTGTTTGTCTTCAAGGGCCAGGATCACATCCATGTTCTCTGCCAGGCCGGGCGTATCCAGGTACAGGTAGAAATATTCTCCTGCTTGTCCGGCAATGTAACGGGTCCCGGGTGAATCGGCATTCCTGTGCCAGGGAGCCGGCAAAGTCGCTTGCTGCCAGTCGTCGGAGAAGCCGTCCAGCGTGGGTGCCCGGGCAAGGCGGCGGGTGTACAGGTCGTGAGCCGGGTAGGATGCCTGGGCATCAACCGCGTCCGATCCATACAGCGACCGGTCTCGTTCCTCCAGGCGGCTGGCGATCAGTTCCGCCCTGGCATGCAGGGAGTTCTCTTCTGCCTGGCGCAACACCGATTCCAGCTCCGCCACGTACTGGAAGCCCGCCCATGGCAGGACCAGGGTCAACAGGCTTACCAGGATGAGTTGCCAGCGCAGTTTCACGGGGAAATATTGTCCTCGCTCCATCGGTAGCCCATGCCGTACATGGTTTCGATGGCGTTGAACCCGGAATCCAGTTCCTGGAATTTACGCCGGATGCGCTTGATGTGGGAGGTCACCGTACTGTCGTCCAGCACGGTATTGGCGGCGTCCATTAGCTGCTGACGGTTTTTTACGTGTCCCGGCCGCCGGGCCAGGGCGTGCACCAACCAGAATTCTGTCAGGGTCAGCCCCAGTGGTTGTTCGCGCCAGCGGGCGCTCATACGCTCCAGGTCCATTTCCAGATTGCCCTGGCGGAGCATTTGGGATTGCTCGGATACCGAGCGTCGCGCATCGAGTCTGCGGAACAGGGCAACCACCCTGGCGATCAGGTGGGCCAGGCTGATGTCCTTGGTCAGGTAATCATCCGCCCCCAGGCGCAGGCCGGAAATCGCATCCAGTTCACTGTCCAGGGCGGTAAGGAAAATGATTGGCAGTTCTGGTGAGCGGGCCCGCAATTCACGGCACAGGTCGAAGCCCCCTTCCGGTTCATCGCCCAGACCTACATCGATGACAACAAGGTCGGGCAATCTTGAGCCGAACGCGTCCATGGCTTCTGGCCGGTCACGGAAAGTATTGACGCGATAGCCCTGGCGCCTGAATGCGTCGGCGTAGTTCTCTCGCAGGGCGGGTTCATCTTCAACGATGGCGATTGTACGTTTCATAATGGATCAAAACATACCACGCAATGGCCGACCTGGTTTTCCACAAAAAGGCATTGCCATAATTTGCCATGATTCGCCCCCGGCCTGCCCCGGGGCTGACGGACTCCGGACATACCCCTTCGGTGAAATGACCGGGTGTTTTCCAGCGAACAGACGGGGGAGTCAGCAAATGAAGAGGCCAGGATACAGTGGCCGTCTGGGACAGGCAGAGCGTGGCCTTCCCTGGCACCGGAAAAGTGACTGTGATGGGCAGGCGGGGAGTCCGGCCTGGCAGGCTGAGGTTCATAGCCGTTGCTGGTCCGCGGGGCGGGTTGCCGGAATCCGGGGCGGTGAGCCGGTTTTTGGCTTGCGCAGACCGATTGGAAATGACTGAGAAAGTAGCGGCTAAAACCCGATCAGCACTTTTTTTGAAGGGCTTTTCGCATTGAATTTCCCAGGGCGCCAGCGGGTTCGTGAAACGGGCTGGCCGGGTTTTCGGGCGACGGTAATGTGAATTTTCAAGGCCTTGGCGCTCTATCAGCCGAAACACTTCCCCGACTAACCCCCAACCGAGCCATGCTGCGCTGCGACAGCTCCCCCTCTTACTTCGGAAAACCCTAGTTGTTACAGGAAGTTGTCTGCCTTACAAGAAACTCTGTGAACGAGGCAGGGTCGCGGTCATCGTGTGCATGTTCCACACGGAAACCGCGATTTACAAATACAGTAGCGACCAATTTCTAAATTCTCGAAAAATGAAAAATTAATTGGCTAGCGATCTGCTTCGCACAAAGAAGACCCTACGTCATAGGAGGTGACGAGCAATTCCGTTAAGGAATTGTATTTGCCGGGACCATTGGACGGAAAACATCATGACGACACCAAGGATACTTGCCAGGCTAATTGCGACGCTTGCTGTTGCGATTGCCCTGGCATCAACAATCTCTACAAGCTTCTCTGCTGAAAACATAAACTGCGCGATGTGCCATGACGATGTTGCCGTCACCTCGACGGCGCATGAGTCACTGGGCTGCCAGGACTGCCATACCAACGTAATTTCCAAGCGCCATAAAGCAGCGGATGTCGCTGAATTGATGGGCGACGACATCTGTGCGCAGTGTCATCGAATGGCTGTCAGGGCGCTGGGCAAGAGCGTCCACAAAGAGGGTCCCGGTTGCCAGGACTGCCATGACAAGGGTCATGTGGTTGGGATGAATGGCCACAACTCTACCTCTACATCAAGCGTCAGTCCGATTCACCAGCCGCGAACCTGTGGCAAGTGTCATGATGACCCGCCAGAACTGGTGCAGGGATATGTGAACAGCGTTCATGGTCATGGCCTGCTTATCGGGGGGCTGAATGTGGCTCCCGCATGCAGCGCCTGTCACGGAACCCACAAGATCCTTCCGATTCATGATCCCGAGGCGCCTACCTCCCATGAGAATTCGCCGGAAATGTGCGGTCAGTGCCATGAAGGCATCCTGACAGTCTGGAAAGACCAGAGTGCTCACGGTGAAACCTGGAAGGCCGGAACAGGCGAAGGTCCGGTATGCATTACCTGCCATGCCTCGCACGCCATTGATGATCCTGTCCATAGTGGACCGAGACTGCATTTCCCTGACCAGTGCGGGGACTGCCATGGCGAGTTGTACAGCTCTTATCGGGGAGGCTTCCACGGGAAGTTCACCAAGCTGGGCCTGGTGGCTTCAGCAACCTGTGCTGATTGCCACTCTCCTCACAAGAACCTGGGCGTCGACGATCCTAACTCCACGGTGCATATCGACAACCGTGCAGCGACCTGTGGCAAGTGCCATGGAGATGTCTCCGCTGCATTCCTGCAGATAGACATGCATAACGATCCGACGGATCCCACCGACAATGCCTATGTCTATTACATTTATGTCTTCATGATGGGTTTGTTGATTAGCGTGTTCGCCTTCTTTGGTGTTCACGACCTGTTGTGGTTGCAAAGAGCGGCCGTGGGCGCCGTGCGAGGCGAGTACGGCAATAACGGCAACAGCTTGCAGGCAGGACTGTATGTGCGCCGCTTCCGCGGCTTGTATATTGCGATGCATATCGTGATTGTCCTCACTTTCCTGACCCTGGCGTTGACCGGCCTGCCACTGAAATTTGATGCATCGCCGTGGGCGCAGTCGTTAATGGACTTCCTCGGGGGCATCGACTCGGCCAGGTTCTTGCACAGGGCGGCGGCCATCGGCACCTTCGGTTACGCCTTCTTCCATTTCGCTCACCTGATCAAGCGCGTTTTCACCGGCGAGCGGAAACATCTCTTCTGGGGCCCGGACTCAATGGTGCCCCAGTTGCAGGATCTCAAGGACATTGGCAGTAATATGCGTTACTTCCTCTACCTGGGCCCGCGTCCGGAAGGCGATCGCTGGACGTATTGGGAGAAGTTTGACTACCTGGCCGTGTTCTGGGGAATTATAATCATTGGCCTGTCCGGGCTAATGTTGTGGATTCCGGCCTTCTTTACCCAGTTTGTGCCCGGATGGGCGATCAATGCGGCCTACATCGTGCATAGCGATGAAGCCTTGTTGGCCACCGGGTTCATTTTTGTTTTCCATTTCTTCCATACCCATCTCAGGCCTGAAAGTTTCCCTATGGATCCCGTGGTGTTTACTGGCAGAATGCCGCTCGCGAAGTTCAAGGAAGAGCGTCCGCGCGAGTACAAGCGGATGGTGGACAACGGCACGCTTGAAAAAGCGCTCTGCGAGCCGCCAACCAGGGAAGAGATGGTCTGGGTGTATTTCTTCGGGTTCACAGCACTTTCCATAGGTGTGGCACTTGCTGTGGGTATTTTCTGGGCGTTGCTGAGCCACTGAGGCTGGTAGCGTATGGGGTATGTATAAGACGAAGGTCCAAAAGTCTTGCTGCACTGCGATAATAGCGGCCGGTTCCCCTCCCTCCTCATGGAGGCAGGGGGACCGTTTGATCTCGCGGGAAGACTGGGGCGCTGCTTTGTTAAGCAAAGGATTGCATTAAAAACAAAGAGTTGACTAATGAATTTTGCAATTCAACTGTAGAGTAATAGGGGCCAGTCATGGCAAAAGACTTTTTCGCTGCGCTAACCCGCAACACTATCAGCCTGGTCGGTACGGCCATGGTTGTCGCGAGCGCCACCCTCATCATCACCTTGTTTGTTATCCAGCAAATCGGGTTCGAGGGCGGGGCGTACCTGGGTCTCATCACATTCGTGGCTTTACCCATGGTGCTGATGGCTGGCCTGGTTCTGATTCCTCTTGGTATCTCACGGGAGCGCAAGCGAATTGCTGCCGCCGCCGCCGAGGGTGAAGAGGCCATTGCACGTTTTCCGGTTCTCGATCTGAACACCGAGAGTACCCGCAAGAACGTAATCCTGTTCCTGGTATTTACGACCATCAGTATCGTGATCCTGGGATCAGCCACCTACAAGGGTGTGCACATCATGGATTCGGTAGAGTTCTGCGGAACTGTCTGCCATACGGTGATGCAGCCCGAGTACGTCGCTCACCAAAGATCTCCTCATGCACGGGTTCCCTGTGCGGATTGCCATATCGGCCCCGGTGCTGACTGGTTTGTGAAGTCCAAGATTTCCGGTTCCTGGCAGCTGATCGCCGTATCGCTGGACATCTATCCGAAACCGATTCCCACGCCTATCCACAACCTTCGTCCCGCACGTGAAACCTGCGAACAGTGCCATTGGCCGACAAACCATGTTGGTGACTTGCTGAAGGTTAAGACTGTCTACGCGGAAGATGAGGTCAATACCGAAGCCAAGACGGCTGTGTTGTTGCGAGTCGGCGGCCTTGCCGGGCGTGAGAATTCCGGTATCCACTGGCATGTGAATCCTGATGTGCAGGTTCGCTATCGCTCCGATGAAAGCAGGGAAAACATTTATGACATCGAGCTGACCGCCGTAGATGGCACCGTCAAGATCTACAAGGCTGGCGACACGCCGGAAGACGCCACGGAATGGCGCATCATGGATTGCGTGGATTGCCACAATCGTCCGTCTCACCAGTACCGTATGCCCGACGACGAGGTTGACCTGGCCATGGCCAGCGGTGGCATTGCCAAGGATCTGCCGTTCATTAAACGAGAGTCCATGCGTTTGCTGCAGGCCGGTTACGAGAGTCATGAGCAGGCTTCAGAGCAAATCCCGGTTGGCCTGAAGGCCTTCTACTCCGCTGAGTATCCCGAGATCGCCTCGGGCAAAGCCGAGGTTCTTGGTCGGGCAGGTGATGAACTGGTGGAGATCTATACCTCCAACGTGTTCCCGGCGATGAAGGTGGATTGGGGTACCTACCCGAACCATATCGGACACCAGGAGAGCCCAGGGTGTTTCCGCTGCCATGATCGCAAGCACAAGACAGAGGAAGGCGATCGCATCTCTCGTAAATGCGACACCTGCCACACATTGCTGGCTGACGCAGAAGAGGATTCAGAAGTCCTCAAGATGCTGAATCCTTAAGAAAGGGATTGAAAGCCGGGCGGATCGAAAGGTCCGCCCGGTTTTTTTTGTCCAACAAAAGCCTGGCCCGGAAGCTGCGACGGGCCTAGCCGTTGCTGTTCAGCAATTCGCCATTTGAGCGCATGCGTTGATACATCCAGCCCATGGTTAAACCCCTGGCGGCCATGAACAGGGTAAAGGCCAGCCACAGTCCATGATTGTGCAGGCCCTGGGTGAAATACCAGGCGGGCAAGAATACCAGGAAGGTTGAGACCAGCATGGTGTTACGCATTTCCCTGGCCCGTGTTGCGCCAACGTAGACGCCATCAAACAGGAAGCTCCACACAGAGATTAGCGGAGACAAGATCATCCATGGCAGGTATTCGCCCGCCACCAGGCGTATCTCCGGCAGACCTGTCAGCAGCCTGATTAGCGCATCACCTGCCAACAGGTAAGCCGCGCTGAAGAACAGGGCAACTGCCAGCGACCACTGCAGGGAGACGCGCACAGCCTGGTCCAGACCGCTTTCACTGCCCTCCCCCACGGCTCTGCCTACCAGCGCCTCCGCCGCGTTGGCCAGACCGTCCAGCAGATAGGCAGTGATGTGCTGGAAATTCAGCAGCACCGCGTTGGCGGCCAGGATCGCCGGGCCCATGCGCATGCCCTGGGCGGTAATAAAGAAAAAGGTGAACAGCAGGGACATGGTCCTGATCAATAAGTTGGCGTTTACCGACAGCAGTTTCCTGAAGCGCCCGAGATTGAGTATCTGTTCGAGCTGCCACGATCCTGGGTTGTCGCGCAGGATAGGTCGAAGCAGGGCGAGTCCGCACATCAGTCCGATGTATTCGGCCAGTGCGGAGGCCAGCGCGACCCCGTCGGTTTCCATGCCCATGCCCAGTACAAACAGCAGGTCCAGCAGGATATTCACGCCGGTTGTGACCACCAGCAGGATCAGCGGCGCACGCCCGTTCTGCATGCCGATGAACCACCCCAGCAGGACGAAGTTGCACAAAGTGGCGGGGGCGCTCCAGATGCGGATGTCGAAATAGGTCTGGGCGAGTTTCTCCACGAAACCCTCGGCCCCGATCAGCGCCAGGCCCGAGGACCCCAGCAAGCCCTGGAGCAGGATGAGCGCGGCGCCAAGAACCAGGGCGCTGAGCAGCGCCTGGGCAAGTACGGTTCTTAGCTCGGTATTCTGGGCACGACCAAAGGCCTGGGCGGCCAACCCGGTGGTGCCCATGCGCAGGAAATTGAATCCCAGGTAAAGGATGCTGAACAGGCTGGAGCCCACCGCTACCGCAGCCAGGTAGTCGGGTGCATCCATATGCCCCATGACCGCAGTGTCCACGGCGCCCAGCAGGGGCACCGTGGCGTTGCTGATAATCAGTGGCGCGGCAATCCGCGCCACTTGTCTGTGGGAGTACGGGTTCACGTCCGGTATGGGCCGGACAGTCGGCCGTTTATCAGAATGCGTTGTGACCCGTCAGTTCCTTGCCGATCACCAACTTGTGAACAGTCTCGGTACCTTCGTAGGTAATCACGCTTTCCAGGTTCAGGGCGTGACGAATCGGGCAGTACTCGGCGCTGATACCGGCTCCACCCAGGATGTCGCGGGCGTCACGGGCGATGTCCAGGGCCATGCGTACGTTGTTCCACTTGGCCATGGAAACGTGTGAGGGCTGCATGGTTCCTGCATCCTTCATGCGACCCAGGCGCAAGGCCATCATCTGGGCCAGGGTGATTTTGCGGGCCATTTCGGCCATGCGAATCTGGATGGTCTGGGTGTGGTTCAAAGGGCGACCGAACAGGATGCGGTCCTGGGTGTACTTGAGTACTTCGTCCAGGCAGGCCTGTGCCGCACCGATGGCGCCCCAGGCAATGCCGTAACGGGCCTGGGTGAGACAGCTCAAGGGGCCCTTCAGGCCAACCACGCCGGGCAGCATGTTTTCCTTGGGGACACGCACGTTATCGAAGAACTGGCTGGAGGTCACCGAGGCCCGCAGCGAGAACTTGCGCTTGATTTCAGGCGCCTCGTACCCGGGAGTTCCCTTTTCGACCAAAAAGCCACGAACGCCTTCATCGGTCTGGGCCCAGACCACCGCGATGTCAGCCACCGTAGCGTTGGTAATCCACATCTTGGCGCCGTTGATGATCCAGTCGTCCCCGTCGCGTTTCGCGTGGGTCTTCATGTTTGACGGATCAGAACCACCGTGGGGTTCGGTCAGGCCGAAGCAGCCAATGGCTTCACCACGGGCCATCGGGGGCAACCAGCGCTGCTTCTGCTCTTCTGAGCCGAAGGTGTAAATGGGATACATGCACAGGCTGGACTGCACGGATACAAATGATCGTATACCGCTGTCGCCGCGCTCCAGTTCCTGGCAGATAAGGCCATATGACACACCATTCAGGCCGGCGCAGTCGTAACCCTCAATGGAGCTGCCCAGCAGTCCCAGGTCAGCCAGTTCCTTGACCAGTTCGGCAGGAAAACGATGTTCCTCGAAGCACTCGCGAATTACTGGCAAGACTTTTTCGTCCACCATGCGCGCTACGGTGTCCTGGACCATCTGCTCTTCTTCGCTCAGCTCGGAGCGGAGGTTGAAAAAGTCCATGGGATTAATTGTGCTTGAGGGAGCCATGTCGGCACTCCTGGATCAGGTTAATAAGTGCGCGGAATGATAACTCAATCAGGCGGGTAAATCAGCGCCGGGAGGGTCTGATTAGTATGAAATTCCGAGTCGCCGGTAAAGTCCTGCCAGCAAGAAGATCGGGGCGAGCATGACCAGTTGCAGGTCACCCACCATACGGGCTTTGTGGCCTTCCAGCGCGTGGCCGCCGAGCATCGCCAGCAGGCATGTCACTAGCAGTCCAAGGCTGACTGCCCACAGGGGGAGCCATTGATTGTCCATCCAGTGAATTCCAAGCATCAGGCCCAGCATCACGAGGATCATGCCAAAGCCCAGTGTGATCGAGATGATGAAATAGTAGACAATGGCAGCCATAACGAATGCCGACCCCCAGTTCAAGGCGGAGGAAATGCGTGCGAATGCCTCGGGAATCGGTATCGACCACAGCAAACCTATGATGCTGACCGCGGCCAATGGGGCGCAATACCGATGAATCAGCCTGTTAACTGGATGCTCATGAGTTGCTGTATAGACATTGAACCACTGGTCGGCGGTGCGCATGGCGCTGTATCTCCTGTCCCTTGGCGAATGACGCTACGCGGGCTGCCGGAGCAATGCAACCGGCGCTGGCCCGCTGTTAAGGCTGGATTCATGTTAGTGGGTCTAGGATTGCTTTCGGCTTGCGTAAGCGGACCGGCAGAGCTGGAGCCAGAGGCAACCCGGATCGTCGGGGTGACCTACCAGACTGAGGCATTGCGTGGGCGACAGGAACAACTGTTGGCGGCCGGACAGATTCCGGTTGCCTCGGGAAATGCGGCGCTGTATATGTCTGCCATCGCAAGGGAACTCAAGGCTGCAGTGGGCGATACGGCGGATGTGCAAGAGGATGAGGGCATGGTCTTGCTGCGCCTGTCTTCGGAGCTGGCCTTCGAAGTGGGTAGCGCCGAGCTTTCGGCTGATTCTGCCTTGCACCTGGAAACGGGAGCACGGGTACTGGCCAGTTACTCCCTGAGCTTGCTGGAGATAAGCGGTCACACGGACAGTACCGGCAGTGCCGCCATCAACCAGCGACTTTCCGGGCAACGGGCCCGGTCAGTAGCGGATGTACTCCAGGCCCAGGGAGTGAATCCGGAGAGGATGGTAGTGGAGGGGCGTTCAGATACCCAGCCCTTGGCAGATAACGCCAGTGATGAGGGCAGACGGAAGAACCGTCGTGTGGAGATTCGGATAGTGCCGTTGCTGGCCGCGGAAACAGGTTTGCGGGGCGAAGGCAGTTACTAGTAAACAGGCCTACCGGGGCCGCAAAACCGGTTGCAAGAAGTTACCCGGTATGAACAATCAACGGAGATGATAATGAACATATTTACAAATAGAACCGCGGTGTCACTGTTGGCTGGGGCTGTTTTGTTGTCCGCCTGCACGACGCTGGATCCCTATACACGAGAGGAACAAACGTCCTCGGCGACCAAGGGCGCAATCATAGGCGCCGTTTCGGGTGCCGTGATTGGTCTGGCCACTGGTGACGACGCGGTAGAGCGCCGGCAGCGCGCCCTGATCGGCGCGGGTGTGGGTGCGATTGCCGGTGGTAGTGTTGGTGCCTACATGGACAAGCAGGAAATGGCCTTACGCAAGCAGTTGGAAGGTACCGGCGTCAGCGTAAGCCGTGATGGCGACCACATCACTTTGAATATGCCAGGTAATGTGACTTTTGCTACCAACAGTTCTGATCTGCGGCCAGAGTTTTTCAGCGTGCTGGATTCGGTGACGCTGGTGCTCAAGGAATACGACAAGACCGTGATCGAAGTGGCTGGACATACTGATTCCCAGGGCAGCGAGGAATACAACCAGGCCTTGTCGGAAAGACGTGCGGGCACGGTGGCTGGCTACCTGGTAAACCGGGGCGTATTGGAAATGCGCGTGATTCCTGTGGGAATGGGTGAAACCCGCCCGGTGGCTGATAATGCTACGCCGGAAGGTCGGGCGCTTAATCGCCGGGTTGAGCTGACCATGGTGCCAGTGACCCAGTAAGCGCTTCGGGTCATCTGCAGTAAGCAAAAAAATCCCGGCGAAAGCCGGGATTTTTGTATCGCGTATCTATCAAGCTCAGGTGGCGATTTGCAGCCTGAGTTTCTTGATCGCATTGTTCTCAATCTGCCGAATGCGCTCGGCTGACACACCGTATTCAGCGGCCAGATCCTGCAGGGTTTCCTTGCTCTCGGCTATCCACCTGCGCTGAATGATGTCCTGGCTGCGTTCATCCAGGGTCTTGATTCCGTCCATCAGGCGGCGCTGGGTGCTCTGCTCCCAGTCATAGGCCTCGACGATTTCCGCCGGGTCCGAGTCTGCCGCCTGCAGGAAGTTGGAAGCGCCGTAACCACCACGCTCATCGTCGCTATCCGAGGGGGCGTCGAACACCATGTCCCGGGCGGACATGCGTTTTTCCATCTCGGTAACTTCGGTGGCGGATACGCCCAGGTCCCGGGCAACTGCCTCGGTCTCTTCCTGGTTGAGCCAACTCAGGTTCTTCTTTGCCTTGCGCAGGTTAAAGAACAGCTTGCGTTGTGCCTTGGTGGTGGCCACCTTGACCAGTCGCCAGTTGCGCAAGACGTATTCATGTATTTCGGCGCGTATCCAGTGCACGGCAAAGGACACAAGTCGCACGCCCACATCGGGATCAAAGCGCTTCACAGCCTTCATCAGGCCGACGTTGCCTTCTTGTATCAGGTCGCCCAGGTTCAGGCCGTAACCTGAGTAGCCCCGTGCGATGTGTACGACAAAGCGCAGGTGAGAAAGCACCAGGGCACGGGCGGCTTCCAGGTCTTCTTCATCCCGGAATCGTACCGCCAGCTCGTGCTCGTCTTCGCGGCTGAGTACAGCAATACCGGATACTGCCTGTATATAGGCATCCAGACTGCCGACCGGGCCGGCAAGAACAAGATCTGTAGGGCGAATTGCCAAAGCGTTGCTCATGTTTTCCAGAAATACCTCCACATTGGGACGACAAATTCTAGCACTCAGCGAGTTAGAGTGCTAAACCTTCGTTAAGTTCCAAAGGGGAAAATTTTAATTTCCCTTATAAAACATAGCCTTAAGAATCTTTGCCTGGTTCGATCAGACGCATATGTCGGGTTGCCGCCAGCCATGAGCCGAGCCAGCCCAGGCCAGAGCCCCCGGCCAGGATAAGCAGGGTAAAGGCTGGATCCAGCCCCATGAGCTCGAAATTGCTGCCATACAGCCCGGCCACCTGGCGAATGGGTTTTTGTAGCAGCAGCAAGGTTCCGTTTACCACCAGCAAGGCAATGAATGCTCCACCCAGCCCATACCAGAATCCGCTGTACAGGAAAGGTCGCCTGATGAATGCGTCACTGGCGCCAATCAGTTTGCAGACTTCGATTTCATTCTTGCGGTTTTGGATATCCAGCCTGATGGTGTTACCCACTATCACCACAACACCCACAGCCAGCAAGCCGGCGGCCAGGGTCACGGCCCGGCGCAGGATGTTAAGCAGGGCGTGAAAGCGTTCCACCCACGCAGTGTCCACCTGGACCAGGTCTATCTCTTTCCAGGCGGCCAGCTCGTCGGCCAGCAATTTTACGCTGGCCGCACTGAGGTTTTCCTCGGTGGGACGAATAACCAGCACGTCAGGAATGGGATTGGAGGTCAGGGCATCCAGGGCTTCACCGAAACCGGATAGTTCGCGGAATTCTTCCAGCGCCTTGTCGGCAGGAATTACGTCCACGTTGCTAATGTCCGACCGCTGCCGCAGCTTGGCAGCCAGCTTCTGGACCGCATCGCCTGACTGGCCTGTTTTCAGATAGGCGGTCAAGTCGACGGCACTGTCCCAGCTGCTGGTAATGGCCTTGCCATTTACCACCAGCAGGTGCAACGCGACAGGCAGGCAAAGGGCGATGCCGATCACCGTCACGGTAAGCAGGCTGCCTACCGGTTGCCTCACCATGCGACCCAGTGCGGAGAATAAATTCTGTGCATGCCGGGTGAAATAAGCCTTGATCAGGCCCGGAAGTCGGAGACCGGATCCGGTGGGTTTTCTCCTGGGAGCTCGGGGCTGGGTATCCTTGCGAACGGATCGACGCCGGTTCATCTATGGAACCCTCCGGGCTGGCTGCCCTGCTTGAGTCGGCCCGATTCCAGGATGATCCGGCGTTTACCAAGTCGCTCAACCAACGCCAGGTCGTGACTTGCGATCAACAGGGTGACCCCCACGTCGTTGAAGCGCTGGAACAGGCTCATGATTTCCAGGGACAAGTCTGGGTCCAGGTTGCCCGTGGGTTCATCGGCAATAAGCAGGTCCGGCTTTGAGACTACCGCCCGGGCGATGCCCACCCGTTGCTGCTCCCCGGTGGACAGCGCCACAGGAAACAGTTTTTCCTTACCCAATAGACCCACCTGGTCCAGGGCCGCCCTGACTCTGCGGCCGACTTCCCGATGGCCGATGCCCTGCACGACGAGAGGCAGGCCAACATTGTCCATCACGGTTCTGTCGTAGAGCAGCTTGTGGTCCTGGAACACGATGCCGATCTGGCGACGGTAGGCGGGAATTTTTCGCCTGCTGACGCCGTTGGTGTTCTGGCCATTGATAATGACCTGTCCGCGGGTGGGCCGTTCAATCAGGGCAATCAGTTTCAGCAAGGTGCTTTTCCCGGCGCCTGAATGACCGGTCAGAAAGGCCATCTCGCCCTTCTCCATGCTCATGCTTAACTCCGACAGGGCTTCTCGCCCTCCGGGATAGCGCTTGGCAACCTGTTCAAAACGAATCAACTTGGGTCGCTCCCGGCGCCCAGCAGGGCGTCAACGAAGTCTGTAGCTCTGAAAATATCCAGGTCTTCGGCCTTCTCGCCGATGCCGATGAATCGAATCGGCAGTTTCATGGCCCGGGCGATGTTCAGTACTACGCCGCCCTTGGCGGTGCCATCAAGCTTGGTTAATACCAGGCCAGTGACTCCCACCGCTTCGTTGAACTGTCGAGCCTGGCTCAGCGCGTTCTGGCCGATTCCGGCGTCCAGCACCAGCAGTACCTCGTGGGGCGCGCTGGCATCGGATTTGCGAATCACCCGCACGATTTTCCTCAGCTCATCCATCAGGCCGGTCTGGCTTTGCAGTCGACCAGCGGTATCGGCCAGGAGTACGTCGATATTGCGCGCTTTGGCGGAATCCATTGCATCGAAGATGACGGCCGCCGGGTCCGCCCCGGTGCCCTGGGAAACCACGGGTACCTGGTTTCGTTCACCCCAGATCCGCAATTGTTCCACTGCCGCCGCCCGGAAGGTGTCGCCGGCTGCCAGCATGGTGGAGAACCCGTCGCTCTTGAGTCGCGCGGCCAGTTTTCCCAGGGTTGTTGTTTTTCCGGCGCCATTGACGCCGACAAACAGGATGGTCCAGGGGCGATGTTCGGTCCCGATTTGCAGTGCTGCCTCACAGGGGGCCAGGATTTCCAGCATGGCGGTGCGCAAGGCGTCGACTACCGCGCTGGCATCCTTTAGTTCGTTGCGTTTCAAGCGCTTGCGCAACCCACCCATAATTTCCTCGGTGGCCTCGACTCCCACGTCGGCTGTCAGCAAACGTGTTTCCAGTTCCTCGAGCAGTTCCTCATCGATCTTGCCGCCGGGGACCAGGTTGGCCAGGTCATAGGTAAGCCACGAGTCGCCACGGTTGATTCTCGCTCTCAAGCGTTTAATGAATCCGGGCGCAGGCTGTTCGCGGTTGGAAGTTGTGGGGTTGGATTTAAGCATTGGCAGGCAATTATCGTGATTCTGCACCCTCTTGTCTCGCTTGATTTCCCTTTGGCGCATATTTAGCCAGCAGGCTGTCAGCGGCGTATGACGGAAAGTATTTTGCGTCAATACTTGTATTTTTCTAGAATTGTACTAATTCTTATTATTGAAAAAGTATAAATGCCGGTACTATTTGTATTTTTCCTGGAAGCAAAATGATTATTAAAGGGATTGGAAAATGAACCTGACACGGCACATACATAGAGTACTCGACGCTTGCGATGATTTTCTGGCCAAGCTCCCCGGCGGGCCGGGAGGCAGCCACCAGGCTGAGGACCTGCGGCAGGTCGGTCTGGACCTGGTTATTCGGTCCATGGCGGTAATGTGTTCTGCAGATGGACACCTGGATGACGATGAAATCGAAACCAGCGTGGGTATCTATCAGTCTCAAACCGGGTACGAATTGAGCCGGGACCAGATCCGGATGACCGTTTCAACGGTGAGTCTGGAAAGCGATTTGTTCTGGCATGACCTGAAGATCAAGGGGCACATGCTACCCGCACAGGTGTGTCGCGAGATATTCAACGCCTCCCGGGCGGTGGCTTATGCTGACAAGGTTCTGCACCCCGCAGAGTCGGTTATGCTGGAACGGCTTGAAGATGCACTTGGGCTGGACAGGGTCGCCGCAAGCTAGCCGCTAGGGCCCACGGCCTGGATTATCCGGGTATTTTGTAACGGCGATTACTGCGGGCCCCGACCCGGGTACACTAGGGTATCGCCAGTGACAGGGTTCTCCGGGTAATCGCATTCATGTCCAGAAAATCTCCAGCCGGTCGCGGTCGCCAAGGTCGCGGTGGGCTGCGCAACCGTTTTAGAATCATTGGCGGCCAGTGGCGCAGTCGGGTGCTGAGCTTTCCGCCGGTTCCCGGTTTGCGCCCTACCCCGGACAGGATTCGCGAAACCGTATTTAACTGGCTGGCCATGCAGATTCCAGGCGCCCGATGCCTGGATCTTTTCTGTGGAAGCGGCGCCCTGGGTCTTGAGGCCCTGTCACGGGGGGCAGCCAGCGTCGTCTTTGTGGATAAGTCAGAACCCGCCCTGGCCAGTATCCGTGAGCACCTGTCGCTGCTCGGGTCTGACTCCGGACGCTGCGAGCGTGGTAGTGCTCGTCAATTTCTTTCCCGGGGCTCAGGCAAGGTGGATGTTGTCTTCGCAGACCCGCCGTTTGATCAGGAGTGGGCCGCGGAATTGTGTACACTTTTGCACCAGGGGGGGTGGTTGGCGCCCGGTGCCCGGGTGTACCTTGAGACATCCGCGAGTCGTGGCGAGCCGGAATTGCCGCCCGGATGGCAGGTGCTGCGTAGCAGCCGCGCAGGCGATGTGCTGGCTAGCCTGTTAAGCCCGCCTGAGCCAGAAACGCAACAAGAACCCACAGACCAGGAACTATAGATTATGAGCCTTTCCGCAATTTATCCGGGGACTTTCGACCCTGTCACCAATGGCCATTATGACCTGGTTCGCCGTGCCAGCAGGCTGTTTTCCCGGGTCGTTGTGGCCATCGCGGCCAGCCCCGGCAAGGTACCGTTGTTCACCCTGGAGGAACGTGTGGAACTTGCCCGGGAAGTGCTGGGAGACCTGGGTAATGTTGAGGTCACCGGTTTTAGCGGCCTTACCGTGGACTTCGCTCGCAAGCATAATCTTGATGTGATGGTGCGAGGGCTGCGGGCAGTATCGGACTTCGAATTTGAATTCCAGCTGGCCAATATGAGTCGTGTCCTGGCGCCGGAACTGGAATCGGTTTTCCTGACCCCCCAGGAAGACCTCTCGTACATCTCCTCCAGCATGATTCGTGAGATCGCGATGCTCGGCGGTGACGTGTCGCCGTTCGTTCACCCCAGCGTGAAGCGGGCACTGGACGCCAAGAGCTCCGCCCGGTCCAGCGGTTGATTCCATGACCGGATTTCGTTCCTCGCTGATTCGGGTTTTTGCCCTGTGGCTGTTCCTGCCTGGCGCTACGGCGGCCATAACCCCGCAGCATGCTGCCATCGCGTCAGCTCATCCCCTGGTAAACGCTGCAGGTTACGAGGTGCTTGAGGCGGGTGGCAACGCTTTCGACGCCGCCGTGGCGGTAAGTGCGGCCCTGGCAGTGGTGGAGCCCAACGCCTCGGGCCTGGGGGGCGGCGGGTTCTGGCTGTTACACCGGGCTGAAGACGGTTTTGAAGTGATGGTTGATGGTCGCGAGCGGGCGCCCCTGGCCGCCTCGGCCAATATGTTCCTGGATAGCGCCGGGGAGCCTGTCCCGGGACTGTCCCGGGCAACTGCCCTGGCCTCGGGAATTCCCGGTGAGCCGGCCGCATTCGTGCACATTTCCCGGGAATATGGTCGGCTTCCACTGGCCCGCAGCCTGGCGCCGGCCATACGCCTGGCCCGCCAGGGCTTCCCAATGTACCCACGTTTGCAGGGCGGTCTGAAGTTCAAACAGCAGCAACTGGCCAGCAATCATGCGGGGTCTGTGTTTTTGATCAATGGCCAGGTTCCCGAGCTGGGTCAGGTGATTCGCAATCCTGAATTGGCCGACGCCCTTGAGCTTCTGGCCCGGCACGGGCGGGAAGGGTTTTATGCCGGCGAGCAGGCGAAGAAGCTGGTCGACGGGATTCGCGAACTGGGCGGCATCTGGACTCTGCAGGACCTGGCTGATTACCAGGTAGTGGAAAGGCCGCCGATAAAATCACGCTACGGTGATGTAACGATTACCGGTGCGCCGCCGCCTTCGGCCGGCGGTGTTGCGGTGGCGAATGCGTTGAATATTCTCGGGCCCTATAAACTGCCCGAATTGGACAGCGTGACCAGGACCCACGTAATGGTCGAGGCCTTGCGGCGTGCGTTTCGTGATCGCGGTCAATACCTGGGGGACCCGGATTTTGTCGCCGTTCCCGTACCCCTGCTGACCCATCCGTTTTACGCAGATGGCCAGCGAGCAGGGATCAGGCTGGACAAGGCCACCCCGAGCGCCGATCTGCCCGGTTTGAGTCCTTGGCAGGCAAAGGGTACCGACACCACTCACTTCTCTATCCTGGATGCCGATGGCAACCGGGTCTCTGCGACCATGTCGCTGAATTTCTGGTTCGGAAACGGAATCATGATTCCCGATACCGGGGTTGTCCTGAACAATGAGATGGATGATTTTTCGGTCAAGCCCGGTGTGCCGGACGGGTTTCAGTTGGTGGGTTACGACGCCAATGCAATAGCGCCGGGCAAGCGCATGCTCTCGAGTATGACGCCAACCTGGGCCGAATCGGACAAGGGCCTGGTGATCCTGGGCACCCCGGGCGGCAGCCGGATTATCAGCATGGTGCTGCAGGGGGTTCTGGCCTGGGCAGAGGGTGCGAATGCTTCGCAGATCGCCTCCTTGCCGCGTTTTCACCACCAGTATTTGCCAGACCTGATCAGCTACGAGGAAAGCGCGTTCAGCGAAGCGGAAATCCAGGCGCTGGAGGCCATGGGTCATACCCTGAAACCCGTGGGCCGTCGGTACGGAAACATGGAAGTGATTACCTGGGATTACGCCAGCGGAGAGGTACAGGCAGCCTCGGACTCCAGGGGAGATGGAGAGGGGCGGGTTTACTAGCGTTGGCAGGCGGGACAGAAGTAGCTCGCCCTCTGGCCCATCACTTCCTGGCGTACCAGTTCGCCACAACGCCTGCAGGGTTCACCAGACCTGCCATACACCAGCAAGGACTGTGCGAAATATCCGGGTTGCCCGTCTTCCCGCACGAAATCTTTCAAGGTGGTGCCGCCGGCCTGGATTGCCTCGGCCAGTACCTGCCTGACCTCCTCTACCAGTATTTCCATTCGCGCCAGGCTGACTCGGCCCGCCGGGCGGCGAGGGTGAATCCCGGCCCGGTGCAGGGATTCGCTGGCGTAAATATTTCCAACCCCCACCACGACCCGGTTGTTCATCAGGAAGGGCTTGATACTGAGTTTCCGTTTGCGGGACATGCGATACAGGTATTGCGCGTTGAACGCCGTGTCCAGGGGTTCGGGGCCCAGCGCCTTTAACAGCTTGTGACGGAGGGGGTCGGCCCGGGTCCAGAGCATGCAACCGAAGCGACGGGGGTCGTTGTAGCGAAGCACCCAGCCCGAGCTCAGGGCGATATCCACGTGGTCGTGCCTGCCGGGGGGCTTGTCCTGTCTGACCATCCGGAAAGAACCCGACATACCCAGGTGCGAGATCAGGGTTCCGGTCCCGGTGCCTATCAGCAGGTACTTGGCACGGCGGCTGACGGAGAGAATTCTTTCCCCGGGAAGTGATTTTTCCAGCCGTTGCGGCACCGGCCAGCGGAGCTGGCGTTGGCGCACGGTGACCGATTCCACCCGCTTTCCCAGCAGGTGGGGGCTCAGGCCCCGACAGGTAGTTTCGACTTCAGGTAATTCAGGCATCCGGGAATCATAAACCTTTGCTGTGGGCACAAAAAACCCGCCATTGGGCGGGTTCTTTTAAAACTCGATACCTGTCCGGGTCGCTTACTTGATCTTCGCTTCCTTGTACATCGTGTGCTTGCGAGCCTTGGGATCGAATTTCTTCACTTCCACCTTTTCGGGGTGGAGGCGCTTGTTCTTGGTGGTGGTGTAAAAGTGTCCGGTTCCTTCCGAGGACACAAGACGAATCTTGTCACGCATGTTGTTGCTCCTTCAGAGGGTAGGGTTAGATCTTTTCGCCAGCAGCACGAAGATCAGCCAGGATCTTGTCAATCCCGTGCTTGTCAATATTACGCAGGCCGGCGCTGCTAATTTTCAGCTTGACCCAGCGATTCTCGCTCTCCACCCAGAGGCGGTGAGTATGCAGATTTGGCAGAAAGCGCCGACGCGTTCTGTTCTTCGCGTGCGATACGTTGTTTCCACTGACCGGACGCTTGCCGGTGATCTGACAGACCTTGGACATGACCCTGTTTCCTGTTAAATCCATAGTTCAGCGCCCGACTCACGGACGCAGGAAGCCGAACTTTATACCAGCGGACAGGAATTTGCGCAAGTTAAATCAGCCCTCTTTGTGCCAGCGATACGCAATCCCCGTCACCAATGATCAAATGATCCAGCACCCGAATATCCACCAGGGCCAGCGCATCCGCCAGTCTGCGGGTGATCCGGCAGTCCGCATCGCTGGGCTCGGCCACACCGGACGGGTGATTATGGGCCAGTATGACTGCCGCCGCA
>Ga0224507_10000252_pt1 | contig 21673 bp, 21 predicted proteins | sample SF_Jan12_sed_USG_3_FD_170159 | JGI IMG/M metagenome (GOLD analysis project Ga0224507, IMG submission 170159) | Sediment microbial communities from San Francisco Bay, California, United States - SF_Jan12_sed_USGS_13 | ecosystem: Environmental > Aquatic > Marine > Sediment | place: USA... | reverse complement strand
CATAAATGCAGAGCCTGATTCTGTTGGTAGAATAGTATTATCCCTAAGTTCTCTTAGTTGCTGGACTTGGGGTGCAAGTTCAGAGCCATATGTTGCAGTAGCAATTAAGCATCCACCTCCCTCTTGACTATCAGATTCTGAAGAAAGAGAGTCTTCATTTGATTTAGATAAAATTCTAAAAGAATCAATTGTTTCTTCAAATCTTGGAAGTTGAGAATCAAATTCATTTACTCCATTACTATATGAAAGAGTGTAAAATTTTTCAGTCCCATAAACTATAATTTCTCTAAATTTTACATTGTATGTTTGATCATTAGATGAAAAGTTTCCTTCTGCATCAATTACATATGCTTCATTATCATGAACAATTGTCTTTTCTTGAGAAATTATAGTCAAGTCTCCAGATTCAACTACTTGTTTTATTGCTTCAGTTTTTTCAGAAATAAGGTCATCAAGGCTTCTTTGATTGGTTTGCTGTGCTGTTAGGGAAATTACTGGATTGATCTCTCCTATTAATGGTCCAACTGCAACTACATCAGGTGAATTTGGTTGCGTTTTATCAGGTTGTTGTAATAACCAACCTTCAGGTACACTAAATGCAATTTCATGTTCTGTGCTTTCATATTTTTGATTGCCAGTGGAAGGAGTTGAAATAGATTGTACTCGCTCAGGCTCAGATAATTCAAGGAGATTTGAAATATCAGATTTGCTTACAACTGTAACCTTTGTAATTTTGACTTCTTCAGGATTTACAGGTCTATCACTGGCTTCAGTTTGAACTCCAGCAATTTTATCAAGTGTTTCAAAACTTTCTTGAGTCACAAGTCTACCAAATACTGTATATTGTTCATCAAGAAAATTAGAATCCTTATGAACTATGAAGAATTGCGAGCCTCCACTGTTTGGATCAGATGATCTTGCCATTGAAACAATTCCACGATTATGTTTTATTGTGTTAAACTCTGCGTTTAATCTTTCATCAGGGCCTCCTATCCCCCAAGTGGTGGGATCACCGTCAACAGTGTTGGGATCACCACCTTGAATCATAAATCCAGGAATAATTCTATGGAAGAGAGTTCCATCATAGTATCCGCTTATAGATAATTTGATGAAATTTTCAACATGTTTTGGTGCATCATCATAGAAAAATCCAATAGCAATTTTTCCTAGATTTGTTTCTAGAATAACTATAGAGTTAGTCAGATCATGAGAATTAACAGTCTGAGCAAACGCTTGATTTCCAAAACTTGTTAAAAATAAAGATATAGTTATCATCAGAAATATTTTATTCAATATTTTTTTTCAAAACGGCTTACATAAAAGCTAATTGTATTAGTTTTTAACAACCTCAAACAAAATAATCAGTATGCATCCTGATGAAAAAATTCAGGCACATTTAGTTTCAGTATGGAGAGAATCTAAAAAGTTTTTTTCAATTGGTGGAAAAGAAGGGATGTTGATTTTGACTGATAAACATTTAATGTTTATTCATAAAACAAAATCAAAAATGAATTGGTGGAAAGCTATTACTCAAAGGCAAGTGGTAAATTTTATCAAATCAAAAAATACAATGATTCGACATGATGGATATGATGAAAAAGAGTTAATGAATGATTTAGAAGATGAGAGAAATATCGAGTTATCATTTGATGATATTTCCAATATAGGTTACGAAGAAAAAGACTGGGGAACCCCATTACTGCTAGAATATGAAAAAGATGGAAAACAAGAAAAATTTCAGTATTCAATTGCCCAGGATTGGGTAAAATATCCTGTTAAAGAGCCTACGAAATACATGAAGGTTGATTGGGGACCGTTTGTGCAATATATTAAAGACAGACAAAAATTTACAAAGTAAAATTGGGAAAAATTTTTGCTGTTGGTGTTGGACCTGGTTCTCCAAAATATATAACTGAAATTGTTAAGGAAGTTATTCAGAATTGTGACATAATAATAGGTTACAAATACACCTTAAAAATAATAGAACATCTAAGTAAAGGAAAAGAAATTTACGAGATTACTATGAATGATCAAGAAGAGTCGTATCAAAGAATTCTTCCAAAACTTTGTGATAGAACATTAGTGATCCCGTTTACTGGTGATGTGAATTTTTCAGAGTCAGAAGTAGTAGATAGATTAATAGAAATTTTTGGTAAAGTGGAGATCATTCCAGGAATAAGTTCAATTCAGATTGCTGCATCAAGAGCTCAAGTTCCTCTAGATAAATCCAAAGTAATTACAATGCATGTTACAACACCAATTGAAGATAAAAAATTAGAATTGCAAAAAGCATTGATTGATGGTTTCAGTGTAATTTTAGTTCCAAGGCCTTGGCCAAAACAACCAGACAAACACTTTATGCCATCAGAAATTGCAATCTATCTTAGACAAAATAATTTTGATACTAGTAGAATTAAGGTTCATGTTTATGAGGCAATAACAACTGAAAATGAAACGAGTTTTGTAGGAACTGTAAAAGACTTGGAAGGGAAAGAATTTTCGGACTTGTCTGTAATGGTTTTCAATCAAACAAGCTTGGATTCATATATGAATTATCGATGGCAATGGGAAAATTAATTTCCCAAGTTTTTACTTTGGCCTAAAACTAGATTGTCTGAGCTTGGAAAGACATATGCTATAATCTTCATCCACGTATAATCTGGATCATACAATCTGTAAAATCCTGCATTCTCAAATGTTATGTTAGCTGACTCTCCTGGTGCAATAATACCAGTTGAAATTCTTCCATCCGGATCAAAAGGATTGTGTCGATCTCCATAGTTTTCTTTTCCACTAATAATACTGTGAGATGCCACGTCATTATTTACTATAGTTATACTTGTACCTGGTTGTACTGAAATTCTATCATTAGAAAAGAATCGCAGATAATTTGCAACATTAGCACCAGGGGTTAAGTTGTCAGTTGTTTTTTGTAAAGAAGAACCTCTAAGAATGTGAATAGTCAGATCACTTGATTTTAACTCTGTAGAAACTGGAGTTATTTTAGATAGTTTGGATAATTTTGTAGTGTAAAGTATTTTGTAGCTATCATCAGTGGTTGTTATTCTTCCGGTAAATCCATAAACTGATGCATCTTTACTTTCTTCAACTAGTCTTCCAAAGAAGCTAATCGAAGTATCAAACCCATTTGAACTTTCTATATTCCCATTAATTCTGATATATTGTCCTTGACGCAAAAATTTTCCATTTAATTGAGAGATTGTAAACTCTTCATTATCTAATGTTATAAAGCCATCTTCTGTTACAAAATTAATTGTACTTCCACTTTGTTTTTGAGAAGAGAGTCCTAGATCAATTTCAGATACTTTAATTGATTCTTCAGTTACAGCAAATCCGGATCCTTCTAAAAGAAATACTTGGTTTTCAGAGATTTCAGCAAATGATTCGTTTATGAAGTATCCTGATGAAATCACAAGTAATGCTAGTAGAAATACAACTGCCATCATGACTAATTTCTCTTTTAATTTGGTTTATAATTTGCTACTAAATTATTTTAGACTGATTAGGCAAAACCATACATTATATGAGAAATTAGAATCCAGGCATCTCAAAACCTTCTTGTTGAGCCAATTCTAACATATAAAATTCAAGATACCCTCCTGCTAAAAGAAGTGCTATAACAATTCCAATTTCTATTGCAGTTGGTTTGGCAAATGAAGTTAGATTAACCTTTTTAGTGACTGCCCTAATCAAAATAAAACTTCTAGAAATTCCTAACGAGTACGCTGTAATCTCCATTAGTCCAAATGGAGATAAGAAAAGAATTGCAAGTGGAGGAACATCTGCCAGAATTGGAGCAGTAGTAGTAATTGCTGCAAAGGCAAATCCGGTAGACCAAGCAGAAAATAATCCCCATGCAACCCCAAATCCAGGGATAAACATTGGTAATGCAATAGTAGTATTATGTACAAAGATTCCAAATGCATCAATATCTAATATTAGCTCCTCAAATTCGGACATGAACATTTTTGCTTCCTCATCGCTTACAGTTGACATAGAACCAATCTGATAAGCAGTAGTAAAAATTATTAGAAATATAAAAAATATAATTATTCGAATTTTATTCATATTGGCATTGACTATGAATGATATTTGAGGGTTAGTGTAAGCGCAGATTTAATTAAACCAGACAATATTTTTGGATATGAAAAAGGAATTGTCTTTTGCATTAAACTATGCATTAAACAAAGGATTTCAGATTCATCCAGATGCATTTAAAATCCTAGAAAATGTTGATGTAAAAAAACTAGAGAGAATAATTAAAGAAATAGTAAGAGAAAAAGCTAGACAAAAATTATTTCAGATTAGTCAAGACGACTTGGAGACATATTTAGGGATCAAGGAAGATCTTACATTACAAAATGAAGTCAATGTAATATCGGAGCCTACGAGTAAAATAACATCAGGAGAGGGGGTAAAAGGTTACAATGCTTTATTTTCAAGTCGTTTTAACAAACTTAAACGAATAATTTCAGATAGGCCAGAATCAAGAATGCTCAAATCTGTAGCTTCTGTGAAAACAGTAAAATCTGATGATGATATTTATGTATGTGGTCTTGTTACCACAAGAAATATTGAAAGAAATATCACTAAATTGTTTTTAGAAGACCCATCAGGTGTTTTTGAGGGTATTATTTTTGATAATGAATTACAAAAGGTAGCAAATACTCTTTTGATGGATCAATTTGTCATGGCAAGAGTTAGTTTAGGAAAGAATTCTGGATATATTATCAAAGATTTGATTTTGCCAGATATTCCAGATCAGGCTAAAAATAAATCAGAATCTGAAGCGTATGCGGTTTTTCTATCTGATCTTCATATTGGAAGTAAGTATTTTATGGAAGAGGAATTCTCCGAGTTTGTTTCTTGGTTATCAAGTCCTGATCCTGTTGCAAGAAAAATTCGTTTTGTGTTAATAGGTGGAGATGTAGTAGACGGAGTCGGAATTTATCCAAATCAGGATAAAGAGTTAGTTTGTCAGACTATTCAAGAGCAGTTAAAAAAAGCAGAGAATTTGATTGATAAAATTCCAAAAAATGTGAAAATTATCATAATGCCAGGAAATCATGATCCTGGAAGACGAGCGCTTCCTCAACCCGCTATTCCAAAAAAATACAATTCAGGTTTGTGGAAAAGAGAAAATGTAGTAATGGTTGGAAATCCAGCTATGGTGTCATTAAACGGCGTTAAAATTATGATGTTTCATGGTCAAAGTATTGATGATATTGTAAAGACTACACCGGGTCTAAGTTATGATAAACCAACTAATGTAATGAGACATCTTCTAAGAGCAAGGCATCTTAGTCCTATTTATGGCAGCCAAACGCCAATTGCACCCGAAATGGAAGATCTTTTAGTTATTGAAGATATTCCTGATATTTTTCATGTAGGTCATGTTCATAGAGCAGAATTAGATATGTACAAGGGAATTTTGTTAGTTAATTCAGGATCATGGCAAAAACAGACACCTTTTCAGGCTAGTGTTGGAATGACTCCAAATCCAGGAATAGCCATAATGGTAAATCTTAAAACTTTTCAAGTATTCCATGAAAATTATAGTTCAAATTCAAACAATATCTTGCAAAGTTAAATCATCTTTGAATGTTTTTTTTATCATTTCAGAGGAGACGGTAAGTTTGTATTTTTTTGTTCGGCCATGAATTCCTTGATGGATTAGTCTGCCTGTAATAATTCCTGACAGTTCAATCTCACTAAGCATTTGTGTGATTCTCCTTTGGGTAAGCTCATCTCGTCCAACCACTTTACAGAGATTTTTGTATGACGAGTAAATCTCTCCAGTTGATGAACCATTTGCTTTCATTATTGCTAGAATGACAAGTTTTTCATGAAGAGGATATGATTTGAGGGAGGTTTCCTCTTTATTTTCTTCAATTTTTTGGGTAGCTTCCCTTACATGATCAATTGTAACTTTATCAGATTGTTGGCGTTCAGCAATTTCTCCTGCAACACGAATTAAATCGATTGCTCTTCGAGCATCACCGTGTTCTCCTCCTGCTAGAGCTGCACATAGATTTAGGGCTGGCTCTTCTACTGAGTTTTCTATAAAAGAGTCTTGTATTCTTTCTTCAAGAATTTTTTTTATTTGTTCAACATTATAGTTTGTAAAAACAATCTCTTCTTCACCAAGACTACTAATTACTCTAGGATCAAGTTTTTCTTTAAATGTCAAATCATTAGAAATTCCGACTAAGGTTAGAGAACCTTCTTTTAGGCGTTCATTTGCCCTGGTAAATTGATAAAGAATATCTTTTCCTGTTTTAGCTATTAATTGTGCTAAATAATCAATCTCATCAATTACAATTATGACATTTAGTTTATTTTTGTCTATTTTATTGAGTAATCTTTTGAAAACTTCGCTTGTGGCCAAGCCTGTAGGGGGTAACTCCTTTTCAGATAGGTCCAATTGCCTGCCTAGACTAACTAATAATCCATAAAGTGTTGTTTCGTCCTTAGAATTTGAATATATTAATTTAATAGGAAAATTTGTTTTTTCTACCCTTTCTTGAATTTTTGAAAGTATTTTTTTGACTACTAGTGTTTTTCCAGTTCCAGGTTTTCCATATACTAGTAGATTAGATGGTCTTGATTGTTTTAGAATTGGTAATAATGATTGAGTGACTTGTTCTTGTTCAGAATTTCTATGATGTATAGTGTTTGGTATGTATGTAAAATGAAGAATATCTCTATTTTTAATAATTGATTTTCCAGATTCTGCTGCATCTAACATTCTATCAACAGGATCAGACATACTCACACACCTTCATTTCCACTACGTTGTATCATATTCATATCTAAATTAAGAGAGTATAGAATACAATAGTAATTGTAGTTTAGTTTGTAATTAATTATTTTTAGTTAGTTTTAGATTTTCTTTAAAAAAATAATTAAAAAAAGATAGAGTGGAAATATTGGTGTGTGAGTTAATCCTAAAACAAAATTAACAATTTTGTTATTGAAATGTTAAGAAAATACCCAAAAAACCTATTTTACCCCCTTTATTTCCATTCCAGGCGTTAAGATGGATATTAACACTGTGAATATCTTGAAAACACCCCTTTATTTCCATTCCAGGCATGAAAATACCATAATACTAGGTTATTTTATTAAATCAATTGTTAATAACAAAAAACAGGCTAGGCATGGATTAGGCAGTCAACGTTAACAAACTAATTAGTTAACAAAGATTCTTGGATCAGTTGAACTGTTAATGACTGATCCATTAGATCTCAAAGATGGCAAAAAAACGTATTCGAATAGATATGGAGGATTCAGACGGAGCAAAATATGATATTAAATTAGAAGGTAATGTTACTAGAGAAAAGGTTCTCAAAATATTTGAAATGATGGATTTGATGAATATTGAAGAAGAGCAATCTGAAACAATAAATACGGACTCAGTTGGCTCCAAAATCTGGTATATCGTAGACAAATTCTTTCCTATGGGCAAATTTACCTCTTCAAATATACTTGAAAAATATGAAGACGAATTCAATGAGCCAATAAAACTTAGTATAATTTCCACTTATTTGTCTAGATTCTCTTTAAAAGGCAGGGTAGATAGGTCAAGAACAGGCAGAGAATGGACATATCAAACCATTAAGATAGGACAAAAACAAGACTTATTATCTAAGAAATAGTGACTTTTCTTACCAATAACCTATCTTTTCCAAGAATTACCTTAACATATTCACCCTTTTGTATATCCATATACTTTCTAAATTGTTTAGGAATGGAAATTGTTCCTGCAGAAGTAATTTTTACTAAGACTTCGTTTTCCTGTACAGACATATGCCAATTATAATTTAATAATATATATTATTTATTAAAATCTATAATTATTAATTTATAATAAAATAGGCCTGATTTGATGTAATCTATGTTAAATTAATACAAAATAAATTTCAAAATACCCTAGAAATCTTCTTATGCAATTGAAGGACTTGTTTGAATTTCTTCAACTTTTGCTAATCCCTTTTCAGTAATTGAATATGTATATGGTTTGGATTCTGTGTTTCTTTGAACATAACCATCCTCAAATAATTTCTTCATTAATCTGGAAGTATGCTCTCTACTTCTCTTTAATGTGATTTGTATATCACGTGATGTCATAGCTTTGTCTGTGATTAGTTGCAACACATAATTTGTTGGACTTGTATGTTCAATATTTGATAAATTAGGCACAGAAATTGGTTTCTCTTGTTTGATATCAGGAGTAATCACCGAATCAATGGATTCCTCTTTAACCTCATTCTTACTTAATTTCTCTAAGAATTGTTTTAGTTCAAGATTTGGATCTTCAAATTTTTGTTCAATTCCTTGTATCTCTAATGCATCTAGGCGTATTTTCATATCAATTAACTGCCTTTCATAATACTCTAATCGTTCAGATTGAGATGCATCAAACATTTCATTCTTAGTTTTAATGAAAGGACGAACTTTGTAGAAGACATACAATCCACCCAAACCAACCAAAAATGCCAAAATCACACCTAAAATCACTTCGGGTTCAGGAATTTCAATTAACATCACAACTTTTACGCCTGATTAGTGATTTATTGTGATTGAACAATATTATTTCACACTTTAGATTAACTAACTCACATACTTTATCACAAAGAATTCTAATGAACATAAACTACTGTCATCACATATATCACATATTACATGCCTGTCGAATGAGCCTGTCTATCACATTAATCACCTCATCTTCTCTTTCAGGAAATATGTCACTCTCATTAATCACACTAATCTGTTCTGAGAGTTTTGATATCACATCAATATCATCAGGCAAAAGTATACCCAAACCTCGTAAAAGTATGATTGAATAGAATAATCCAATCAATTTATCTCTGGATTGCCCAACTTGCCTGTAATACGCACCTTTACTAATAGAAAAGTTGGATTTGAGAAGATCCTTCTGATTTAAAATAATTTCAATTTGTCTCTCTGTAAACAGTGATTTTTTGATAATTTTACGTATAATATTATTAAAATTAGATTCTTCTAACTCCGTCATAGCTATACAAATCTGTATATTGCATTCCAATTAAACTTTAAAGAGTCATCTACAAATGCATTTTATGACTGAAAATAAAGTTGAAAAATTCCTAAAATCAGAATTAAAAAAGAAAAACGCATTACTATTCGTATTAATCGATTCAGAAGTATCTAATTTAGAGGCATCATGTAAACTTGCAAAAGATGTTGAAAAAATAGGTGCATCAGCAATCCTAGTTGGTGGTTCCTCAGCTACTGATCAGATTGAGATGGCTCAAGTAGTTAAAGGAATCAAACAAGGAATTAAGATTCCAATTATACTATTTCCAGGTAATGTTACAGGCGTTGTGCCTGATGCAGATGCAATTCTATTTAGCTCCTTAATGAATTCAGAAAATCCCTACTTTATCACTCAAGCACAAGCTTTAGGAGCTCCAAGTGTTCTCAAATTTGGTTTAGAGCCTCTCCCTACCGCTTATTTAGTCATAGGAGAAGGAACATCTGCCTGGTTTGTAGGCGCTGCTAGAGGAATTCCATTTGAAAAACCAAAAATTGCAGCTGCATATGCTTTAGCTGCGCAATTTCTTGGTATGAGATTTGTATATTTGGAAGCTGGTTCTGGAGCAAAGTCTAACGTAACTCCCAAAATGGTTCAAACTGTAAGACATGCATTTAATGGATTTTTAATTGTAGGAGGAGGCATTAAAGATATCAAGACCGCAGAAAGTCTGGTTGAAGCAGGAGCTGATGCTTTAGTGATTGGAACATTCCTTGAAAAGGGAGGAAGTATTAAAAAACTCCAAGAAATAGCAAAAGCAATTCAAAGAAGCAAGTAATAAAGCACATATCATGTCTGAAAACGATGCAATTTCTCGTATTAGTGGAATTAAAATGCCAAATTATTATCTTGATTACTATACAAATCTTTCAACTGATACATATTCAATTTTTGAGCATGCTGCAAAAGCAAAAGCAAGTTTAGTAGATTCTTCAGGCATAATAGAGCCGAAAATAGCATTTGATCTGGCTGATCGAGTTGCAAAGATGCACGAAATAGATATTGCAGAACCATTAAGAGAATTATTAAAAATTAACGGAAAAGAACTATCTGCGCTTATTCTTTCAAAAGAAATTGCTTTAGGAAAATATGCTCTTCCAAATGCATCCATACAAGAAAAACTTGATCTGGCGGTTCGCGTAGGTCTTGCAATTGTTACTGAAGGGGTTACTATTGCACCATTACAGGGAATCAGCGAAGTAAAAATCAAGAAAAATAAAGATGGTACTGAATATCTTTCAGTTTCAATTGCTGGGCCAATGCGTTCAGCAGGAGGAACAGAATCTGCTGTAACAATGTTGATTGCAGATCATGTCAGAAAAGCAGCTGGATTATCCAAATATCAAGCCAATTCATTTGATGATGAAACAGGTAGATTTGTTGAAGAATTACGAATCTATGAAAGAGAAGCTAGTAGTTTTCAATTCCATATATTAGATGACGATATTGAACATGTAATTTCAAACCTTCCAGTAGAATTAGACGGTGTAGATACAGATCCCTATGAGGTTGTAAATCATAAATCTATGACTAGAATTAAAACTGACAGAGTTAGAGGTGGAGCACTACGAGTTTTAAATGACGGGTTAATTGGAAGATCAAAAAAACTTCTCAAAAGAATCGAATTATACAATTTAGATGGTTGGGAATGGCTAAGTGATCTCAAAGGAGCAGTCCAGACCGGTGATAATCAAGAAGATGCAGCTGCTAAGAGAATGCGTGAGGTAATTACAGGAAGATCAGTACTATCAATGCCTAACAAAATGGGAGGATTTCGATTAAGATATGGAAGAGCATGTAATACTGGGTTTGCAGCAGTTGGAATTCATCCTGTAATTGCTGAAATTCTTGATCATACAGTAGCTGTCGGGACACAAATCAAAATTGACATTCCTGGAAAAGGAGCTACAGTAGCCTTTGTTGATTCCATTGATACACCAACTGTTCGTCTGAATAATGGCGATGTAGTGAGAATTAGAGATGTAAAACATGCATTAGAAATAAAAAATGAAATTGAAAAAATTCTACATCTGGGAGATATTCTGATTTCATTTGGAGATTTTCTTGAAAATAATGCTCAACTGATTCCATCCGCATACGTTGAGGAATTTTGGATTGAGGAACTAAAACGAAAAATCCAAAATACTGAATCTAATACTCATTATCTAGAACAATTCTTAAGTAAAATTCCCTCAGTCGATGAAGCAATAAAAATTTCACTTGATTTTAAAATTCCACTTCATCCACATTATCTGTATTTTTGGGATAAAATTTCATCCGAAGATCTCAATATGCTCTTAGAACCAATAAAAATTAGTGACACATCTATCAAATACTCAATTAAACTCAAAAAGATTCTTGAAAATCTTGGCACACCACATAAAATTGAAAATCAAGAAATCATTTTAGAAGATCAAGAAGCAAAAATATTCTTTAATTTATTATTTAGAAAAAAACTAACAATAAACGATTTTTCAGTTCCCATAATATTATCAAAATCATCAGGCATTCAAATTAAAAATAAATTCTCAACTTCGGTTGGTGTTAGAATCGGAAGACCTGAAAAGGCAGCTCCAAGACAAATGAAACCTCCAACACATGTTTTATTTCCAGTTAGTGACAAAGGAGGGCCTACAAGGGATCTTCTAAAGGCATCAAGAAATGAACACTTTTTTGCAAATATCTTTAACAGAACTTGCAGTCAATGTAATGAACCTTCAATTGGAATAAAATGTTCTAACTGTGGTATAAAAACAACAATTACCTATAGATGCATCAGCTGTAGAGATACTCTAAATGAACCATTCTGTGAAAAATGCAAGCGTAAAGCTCCTGCACATTCACATAAAGAATTTCCACTAAAGACAAGATTACTTTTAGCCCAAGAAAAAATGGGCCTTCGAGCAAAGGAACCATTCAAAGGAGTAAAGGAACTAATTAATCAAGATAAAATTGCTGAACCTCTAGAAAAAGGGCTAACACGACAAAATTTTGGATTAACAACCTTCAAAGACGGAACTGTTAGGTTCGATGCAACAAATTCTCCTCTAACTCAATTCAAACCATCTTGGATTGGAACTTCAATTGAGAAACTAAAACAACTTGGGTATTACCATGATATTGATGGTAATCCTCTTGAAAACTTAGAACAGATTATTGAACTCCGTATGCAAGACGTAATAATTCCCTATGAAAGCGGAAAATATCTTGTTTCAATTTGTAAATACATTGATTCACTTTTAGAGAAATTTTACGGCACATCTTCATTTTATAATGTAAATAATTTCAAAGAATTGATTGGTCATCTAATTATTGGTTTAGCACCTCATACTTCTGTTGGAATTGTTGGACGGATTATTGGATACACTGAAACCCATGTTTGTTTTGCAACCCCAAACTGGCATTCGGCAAAAAGAAGGGATGCAGATGGTGATGCTGATTCTATAATGCTTCTAATGGATAGTCTGCTTAATTTTTCAAGACAATTTCTTTCTGATAGAATAGGAGGGTTAATGGATGCCCCATTACTTGTTCAACCTCTAGTTTTACCACACGAGTCTCAACCACAAGCACACAATCTTGAAGTTACAAAATTATTCCCTTTAGAATTTTTTGAGTCAACATCTCATCAAGTTAAAGCATCAGACATTACATCTGTAGATATTATTAAATCCAGACTTGAAACTGAAAGACAATTTTATGACTATTTCTTTACACATTCGACTTCATCACTAACTACATCAAAATCCCGTAGTGCATATTCTACACTTGGCTCTATGCTAGACAAATTTGACATGCAAGTCAAAAATGCAGATTTGATCGATGCTGTAAATACTTCAGAAATTGTTTCAAATGTAATTTCGACACACCTAGTTCCAGACATCATGGGAAATCTTAGAGCATATGCTAGACAGAACTTTAGGTGTACTGGATGTGGCAAATCATATCGTCGAATGCCTCTTATTCAAACATGCATTTGTGGTCATAAACTAATTGCTACAATTACTAGAGGATCTGTAGAAAAATATCTAAAACTTGCAAAAAGATTAGTTGAAAAATATGATGTAAGTGAATATCAACGAGGAAGAATACAAGCATTATCAGATGAAATTGACTTAGTTTTTGGCAAGAATAAAGGAGATCAATCTCTACTTACCGATTATGCCTAGATTATCTGAGCTTAACATATTCATAAGCACCTAACTTACTATCAAAACAAAAATTAACTTTTTGAAAATTCTTTCTAAAATGTTTAACTTTTGAAAGCACTCTCTTTGGATCCTTTTTCTCAATTACAATATTTTTGATGAAAGATGCAATCTCTTCCATTTCATTCTTCTTCATTCCAAGTCGAGTGATTTCAGAAACTCCTAATCTAATTCCACCTGGATGGAAATAATTTCTTCCAGCCTTAATATCACCTGGAATTAATTGTCTGTTTACAATGATATTGGCTTTTTCTAAATCCGATTCCACTTTACCACCATCAGAATAATCTAAAACATTTACGGCAATCTGATGAGATTTCGTAAATCCTTTACTTTCACCCAAGACTTTGAATCCAATCTTATTTAGAGCATCTGCTAACGACTTTGCGTTTTTGATTACCTCCATAGCGTAGTCTTTTCCAAACTCTAAAGCTTCTGCAAAAGCAACTGCCTTTCCAGCCATATGATGAATGTGATGACTACTTGTAAGACCGGGAAACGTTGCTTTTTTAATTACTTCTTCGTGTTTCTCTGAACCTAAAACCAGTCCTCCCTGAGGTCCAAACAATGTCTTATGAGTACTCATAGTCATAGTGTCTGCTCCTTCACGCAAAGGATCCTGGAACTTACCACCTGCGATTAATCCTGCAACATGTGCTGCATCATAATTAATATGAATATCGTAACTCTTTAGAAAATCTGATAATTCTTTGACAGGGTGAGGAAACAAAAATAATGAGCCACCAAACATTGCCATCTTTGGAAGACGATTAGCTTTTTCTAAATCCTTTACCTTTTGCTTAGTCTTGTCAACATCAATTGTCATTTCTTCTGCATCAAATGGATAAAATTCGATTTCCAATCCATGAACCAAACCTGCAGTTCCTGAATGCTCCTTTTTACCATGAGATATGTGTCCACCCGCAGGAATAGAAGGTGCTAACATTATCTCACCAGGATTGGTAAAAGCAGAGTAAATTGCTAAATTTGCAACGACGCCTGAAATTGGTCTTACGTCAGCAAATTTTGCTTTAAATAATTTTTTAGCTAACTTCATACATTCAAACTCAACATCATCAATATACACACAACCTGCATAGACTCTATCTCCAGGCCATCCTTCAGCATATCTATTTCCAAAATCAGAAATTATTGCTTCACGAACAGCGGGACTTGGAATATTTTCACTTGCAATTAATGGAATTGAATTTTCAAACCACTTGTGATGTTCCTTTAACTTTGTAAAAATTTTATCATAAGATTGTCTGTTCTGAGATTTTACCATATTTTGCGACTTAATTTTCCCAATTTAAAAACACCGATAACAATTCATTTTTTCACATCCTGATCTGGAAGGTATAAAAGGGGAATCTGAAGTTTTTGGATTTATGGGCATGCAAGCTACTTCAAAAGGAACTATGCCAGTGGTATTGTTAAAAGAAGGCGGTTCAGAAACCAAAGGCCGAGAAGCACAAAAGAATAACATTGCTGCATCTAAAATTATCGCCGAAATTGTTCGTACCAGTCTAGGTCCTCGAGGAATGGATAAAATGTTAGTCGATTCCCTAGGTGATGTTACTATTACTAATGATGGTGCTACTATTCTAAAAGAAATTGACGTTCAACATCCAGCTGCAAAAATGCTTGTTGAAATTTCCAAAACCACAGATAATGAAGTTGGAGATGGTACAACATCTGCTGTTATCCTAGCCGGTGCATTACTAGAGCATGCAGAGTCTCTGATAGATCAAGATGTGCACCCAACAATTATTGTCGATGGTTATAGAAAAGCGGCAAAGAAAACAAAGGAATTTCTTGAAAGTATAGCAGACAAAATTTCTGCTAATGACAAAACCATTTTAACTAAAATTGCAAAAACGTCAATGCAAACTAAACTTGTTAGAAAAGATGCTGATCAACTTGCAGAAATTATTGTAAAATCAGTACTTGCAGTAGCAGAAAAGAGTGGAGAAAACTATGATGTTGACATTGATGATATTAAGGTAGAAAAGAAAGCAGGCGGATCTGTAAAAGATTCAATGATTATCCAAGGTATTGTACTTGACAAAGAAGTTGTTCATGGAGGCATGCCAAGAAAGATAACTGATGCTAAAATTGCATTAATCAATACCGCATTAGAGATTAGTAAAACTGAAACCGATGCTAAAATCAACATTTCAAATCCTCAACAACTAAAATCATTTCTAGATGAAGAAAACAGGATGCTAAAAACAATGGTTGACAAAGTAATTGGTTCTGGAGCAAATGTAGTGTTATGCCAAAAAGGGCTTGACGATATGGCTCAACATTATCTTGCAAAAGCAGGAATTATTGCAGTTAGAAGAATAAAAGAAAGTGATCTTACAAAACTTGCAAAAGCAACTGGTGCAAGAATAGTTACAAACCTTGATGATCTTTTTGAAAAGGATCTAGGAAGTTCAGAAATTGTTGAAGAAAGAAAAATTGAAGAAGATAAATGGGTATTCATTGAAGGATGTAAACATCCAAAATCTGTTACATTACTTCTGCGTGGAGGTTCACAAAGAGTAGTAGATGAAGTCGAACGCTCTGTTCATGATGCTCTTATGGTTGTAAAAGATGTAATTTTAAAACCTGAAATTGTTGCAGGTGGTGGTGCACCTGAAACATTTGCTGCAACAAAACTCAGAAGTTGGGCAAAATCACTAGAAGGACGAGAACAACTAGCTGCTGAAACATTTGCTGATGCTTTAGAATCAATTCCATTGGCACTTTCTGAAAACGCTGGAATGGATCCAATTGATACACTTACACTTCTTCGTTCAAAACAGCAGAAAGGCGAGAAATGGACTGGAATTGATGTAATGAAAGGAAAAGTTGGTAATATGAAATCAAGTGATATAATCGAACCACTCGCAGTAAAACTTCAGATAGTCTCAGCAGCTGCCGAAGCTGCATGCATGATTCTCAGGATTGATGATGTAATTGCTACTCAGAAATCTGCTGGAGGTCCACCTGGTGGAGAAGGTGGAATGCCACCTGGAATGGGTGGAATGCCACCTGGAATGGGTGGAATGCCACCTGGAATGGGTGGAATGCCTGACATGGGCGGAATGATGTAAATTATTGTTAAATTTTTTCAAAAGTTTATTTCGTTACTAATTTTACGTGCAATATTGAGTAAAATACCCTCCAAGTTTCTTGAAAGTTTTAAATACATTTACCTTGTTGCATTCTTTGCATTACTTGCAGGATTTTTTCATCCATTAATTACTAACACAAGTCTTGAAATTGTTGTAATTGGAGTCTTGATATTGTTTATAGGCCTTGCAGGTGGAGTTTTACTCTTTAAAGCTGCTGCATCTGATAAGAAACAAACAACATTTCTTGGAGGGGGATTTATCTTAATGACAATTTCATTATACTACATTATTGCACTTACTGGAAGAATCTAAACATCAAAGTATAGATAAAATTCATGTGGATGTGGCCTAATTGCTATTTCACGTTGGTCACGTTGTTCTAACTCTATAATTTTATCAATTACATCATTTGTAAAAACTGTATTGAGGAATTTTCTGTCACTTTCTAACTCATCTAGTGCTTCTCCAAGACTTTTTGGAAGAACACCTATTCCTCTTCTAGATCTATCAGATTTAGTCATCTTAAAAATATCATCACGTACCTCATCCCCGGGATCCATTTTCTTTTTTAATCCATCCATTCCAGCTGCAGTTACAGCAGCAAATACAAGATATGGATTTGATGAAGGATCAGGAGCTCTGAACTCCAGTCTTTTTAGATGTGCATAACCTTTTCCTGTTAGATGCTTAGGAACTCTTACAATAGCAGAACGGTTTCCTGAACTCCATGCAATATATGCTGGAGCCTCATAACCTGGCACTAATCTATGGTATGAATTAGTAGTAGGATTACAAATTGCAGACAATGCTTTTGCGTGATTAATGATTCCACCACAAAAATATCTTCCAGTCTGACTTAACTCAATTTCATCATCTGGATCAAAAAATGCATTTTCATTTCCTTTCCATAAACTAACATTAACATGCATTCCAGATCCCGAATCCATAGCAATTGGTTTGGGCATCATTGTTGCAACTTTACCATATTTTTGTGCAACATTTCTAATTACGTACTTGTATGACTGAGCAGCATCAGCAGCATTTGTCATATAATCATACTTTATGTCAATTTCACATTGTCCTGCAGTTGCAACTTCATGATGATGGTTATCACATAAGATCCCAAAATTACTTTTAAGAATATTCACACATTCATTTCTATACGGTGTAAGAGTATCTGATGGCGTACTAGGATAATATCCTTCTTGTAATCCCATTGGATATCCATTTCCTTCTTGACTCCATGGAGCTTCTTTTGATTCAATTGAGTATGATTGTCCTTTATACGGTGTTAAAACATCCCAATGAACTTTATCAAAAACAAAAAATTCTACCTCTGGACCCCACGTACTAAAATCAAATCCTTGAGATTTGATATACTCTTCAGCTTTTTGAGAAATTCCTCTAGGATCTCGTGATAATCTTCCTCTATTTTCTCCCCAGTAAATATCACAAAGAAGTCTGGCAGTTTTATTTTCAGTCATCCAAGGGATTATCGCAAATGTATTTGGATCTGGTTTTAAAAGCAGATCCGAATCATTGATACTGGCAAAACCGACTATCGATGAGCCATCTAATTTAGGTAATCCATCTCTCATCTGTTCGGGAGTAAAGGTATCAGCCGAAATTGTAGTGTGATGAAAATGACCTGTTAGACCAGTAAATTGTAAATCGATAAATTGAATACCTTCATGTTGAATCCTAGAGAAAACTTCGTCAGGTGAATATGTTACTTGTATTGCTTTTCCGTGACTTACTTTATAGGGCAATTTTGTACTTCAATCAAACACAAATACATCCAACATTTAAGGATTAGGTAGGAAATGTCTGAATCAAATCAAACAGATATCAATTCATTACATCATACAGTTTTACGAGAAATTGAAAATGATTCGTTATTAGAAATTGATCCAAACTTTTATCGTAATCTTGCTGATTTTATAGGAAATTTACGAAAACAAGAATTTGATGGTGTAGAAAAGAAAATTAAAGATACAATGATAGAAATGGCAACTGAATTATCATCATTATTGATAAATATCAGATTGGATAAAATTTTGAATTCTCCTGAAATTGAAATCGGATGTCTTTTAGATGAAGAAAAATTCATTTTAGATTCAAAAGAAGAAGAGAAAGAAAGAACTGAAATGATTATTTCAGCAACAATTCATGGAAAATCAAAATTTCTTGAATCGTTGGTTCAAAATCACAAGACAAAGAAAATTGTTATTCGACTTCTTAAGGAAGTAGATGAAATTGTTGGTGCTGACCTTGAAAAATATGGTCCTTTCAAGCCTGAAGATATAACAACAATTCCCTATGAAAATGCCCAAGCCCTAATTTCCAAAAATATCGCTACCAAAGTACGTTGGGAAGATTAGATAGAAATTATGTCTATTTTCTTTTGGTGTTAAATGTCTCATACAGGTGTAGATGTAATCGATTTTTTGTTTTACACAATTTATCCTGTAATTGGAATTTTTGTAGTAGAAGCTATTAGTAGATTAATCAAAGCTCCAAAATGGATAAAATTATGGATACAGGCTGTGGTATCCATTGGATTTGGAATATATTATTGGTTTATTTTGCCTGCTCCAAAGAATTTTCCGTTAACTGCAATGGTGATGTTTGCACTTGCCATTGCACTTCTTTATCAGGGAAGACGTGCAAAAATATCTCCTGACAAAAGTCCTTATTGATTTTAAAATCTTCCAAAAATTCGTTTGAAAATACTTGGTTTGTTAGGTCCTCCATCTCGTATTACTTTTTTCTCCCCAAATCTTCTTGCTCTAATCTGACTAAGTTTTACACATCTGTGTTCTTCAGGAAGCCTATGTTCTGAACAGAATGGATCCTTGCAATAATTGCATTGAAAAGGCAAATCAGTCAAATCGCCACAGTATGCACAATTTTCAGATTTCATATTCTCATTACATTTTTTCTTTTAATAAAGGTGATATGACTGTACTCAAAATTTGCATTTTTTAGCGTCTAAACATTTTTACAATGATGATCAGTTTATAAAATTTAGATGATTAAAGATAAGGTTGCAATAATTACAGGCGCAAGCAGTGGTATAGGTTTGGCTACTGCATTAGCACTATCAAAAGCAGGCGCTAGAGTTGCTATAGGAGCTAGAAGAGTTGACAGATTAGAAGAACTTGCAAAAAAAATTTCATCTGATGGCGGAGAAGTATTTTTTCAAAAATTGGACGTAACTCAAAGATCTGAATGTGAAAATTTTGCTAATGCAGTTTTAGACAAGTGGGGTTCTATTGATATTCTTGTAAACAATGCAGGTTTGATGCCCTTGAGCTTCTTCAAGAGTCTAAAAGTCGATGAATGGGATAGAATGATTGATGTGAATATTAAAGGTGTCCTATATTCTACAGCCGCAGTAATCTCTCATATGAAAGATAAAAAATCCGGTCACATTGTAAATCTCTCATCTGTAGCTGGAAGAATTGTTTTTCCAGCAGGAAGTGTCTACTGCGCAACAAAACATGCAGTTGCAGCGTTTAGTGAGGGATTAAGACAAGAATTCAGTGTACGATCTAACATTCGAGTTACTAGTATAGAACCTGGAGTTGTTGCAACCGAACTTAATGACACGATTACTGATGAATCATTGCAAGGATTTGTTGAAAATGCAAAGAAGATGGAAGCATTACAAGCAGAAGACATTGCAAATGCAATTTTGTATGCAGTTGATTCTCCATCTCATGTAAATGTCAATGAAATCCTGATAAGGCCTACAACACAAGAACGCTAAGTTGACTGGTATCCCACATGTTGTAATTTTAGGTGGAGGTTTTGGTGGACTATCAACTGCTACTGAGTTAAGAAATTCTCTATCCTCATCACAAGTAAAAATTACTGTAATCGACAAAAAAGACTGGTTTATGGTAGGATTTGCAAAATTGTGGATAATCAATGGGACACGAACTTTTGAAAATTCAATCGGCTCGTTAAATGAATTATCAAAAAAAGAAATCAGTTTCATTAAAGACGAAATTTTAAGAATTGATCTACAAAATAAAAACGTAAAAACACAATCCCAAAATATTCAATATGATTACCTGATAATTTCTATGGGTGCTGTTCTAGCCTCAGAAAAAATTCCTGGATTGGTTGAAAATGGATTAATTCTGTATGATCACAATGATCTTTTAGAAATTCATGACAGGCTGGAAAACATGGAATCTGGAAAGATTGCAATATCTATCATGGGGATGCCTTACAAGTGTCCTCCCGCTCCATTTGAGGCTAGTTTACTAATAGATTCCATGCTTAGAAAACGTCGAATACGTGATTCTATACAAATTGATTTTTACAGTCCTGCCCCTATTACCCTACCTGCAGCTGGTCCTGAAGTAAGCAAACAAATTCTAGAACTTATTAATTCTGAAAAAATTGTTTTTCATAATTCATGTAAAATAAAATCTGTCGAATCTAAAAAACTAATTTTTGAAAACAGTGAAGCTGATTTTGATTTACTTTTGGCAGTTCCTCCACATATAGCTCCAAAAGTAATTTATGATTCCGGATTAGCTCAAGAACCTGGATTCATTTCAATAGACAGAGATTGTAAAACATCTTTTGAAAATGTTTTTGCAATAGGTGATGTTACCAATTTGACCGTTACAGAAACAATGGCGGTTCCAAAAGCGGGAGTTTTTGCAGAGGGCGAAGGGATTACAGTTGCTAAAAACATAATTTCAAAAATTCAATCAAAAGAAGAATCCGCACTTTTTGACGGAAAGGGTGGTTGTTTTATAGAATCCGGTAGAGATACTGCATCTGTTATAGAAGTAGATATGTTCTCAAACTCAAAACCTTCAACAAATCTTACAAAATCAACTGCAGATAATCTTTCTAAAAAAATAGAATTCGAAAAAGAAAGACTAGCAAAATGGTTATAGTTCATTTTTGTCATCTTTAGCTTTGAAAAGATGTTCTAAGATTGCTTTTACTTCAACACCTAAATCCTGAGTATTTTTTGACAGATTCAGTCTTTCTGGGATATTATTTTTAAAATCTTCATCTTGTAATTCAATACTTCTTTTTTGAACACAATCAAGATGATCTTGATCAGTTGCTGAAATTTTGTGACAGATACTACAAATTTTCATGTATTTGATAAATCAATACGACGATTTAATAATTTCATTTTGTGCCTCTGAAACAAGGGATTGTAGTCTAGCTTGGTATGATACTAGTCTGGGGGACTAGTGGTCGCAGGTTCA
>Ga0224507_10000251_pt1 | contig 21677 bp, 18 predicted proteins | sample SF_Jan12_sed_USG_3_FD_170159 | JGI IMG/M metagenome (GOLD analysis project Ga0224507, IMG submission 170159) | Sediment microbial communities from San Francisco Bay, California, United States - SF_Jan12_sed_USGS_13 | ecosystem: Environmental > Aquatic > Marine > Sediment | place: USA... | reverse complement strand
ATTTTCATTCCCGAAAGCAAGGTTTGAACCGACTGGCCTGAATTCGTCTAAAGGTTTAATACGAGCATAGGCGATAATATCGCAACATCCTCCGGAGGATATTGGCGGGTGAGGAGCTCCACAATGGCTGGAATGACCAGATATGTGGCAGTGCGCAGCATTCAGACATTCATCACCCTATTAATCATTCTAACGCTCATCTTCATTATGTTCGAGGCGCTGCCTGCAAAACCGCAAGACCTGCTCGCGACGACACCCAACATGCAGCCGTCACAGATCCAATACATGATCGAGCTCTTCGGATACGACCGGCCTGTCTCCGAGAGATATGTCAACTATCTAATCAACATGTTGACCTTCGATTTCGGCATATCATTCAGCCAGGCAGAGGGAGTATGGGACATCCTGTCGGAGCGGATACCCAGGACGATGCTCCTCTTCGGCGGTGCTACCATACTGGCTTATATTATTGGCATTTACGTCGGCGCCCTCATAGCGTGGCGTCGTGGAGGCATTCTCGACGGCAGCTCAGTCATCATCAGCCTTGTGTTCTACAATATGCCCTCGTTCTGGATCGGCCTCATCTTCCTAGTCATATTCGCATCAGAGCTAAACTGGTTTCCTCTTACTGGATGGTACGACCCGACGGATAATCTGCCGTATGTGTTGGATGTCCTGTGGCACGTGAGCCTTCCGATGATTGTCCTGCTGCTGCTGTCGCTGGCAGGGACGATCCTTCTCATGAGAACCGCCATGCTCGATGTCATCGGCGAGAACTACATGGTTACAGCGAAGGCGATTGGTCTTCCCGAGAGAAAGGTCCTGTTCAAGCACGGCGCGAGGAACGCGATGCTGCCGGTCGTGACCTCCTTCGTCATAGCCTTCGTGTTCTCGATTGGTGGCGCGGTCGTCCTCGAGAACGTCTTCAGCTTCCCTGGCATGGGGGCGTTGTACATCGATGCGCTGTTCGAACTCGATTTCCCCGTGGCCCAGGCCACGCTCTACATCATTACGCTAATGGTCCTGCTTGGCAACTTTGCGGCGGATCTCTTATATGGATATCTCGACCCGAGGGTGCGGATTTGAAGAACGACAGCAAGTCGGATGCGCAGCCGAAAAAAACCGATGCTAGGGGAGAGCTACAAGAGGCCTCCATGAAGACTTTTAGGAGAATCTTAGTGGCGCTCAGAGGCACCTGGAAGATCTATCGCAGATCGCTTACAGGCGTCACTGGATTGGGCATCGTCTTCGGGTTCTTCATCATAGCCATCACAGCGCCGTGGACAGCGCCCTATGACAGGGATTTCAAAGCACCAGCGGTAGATACATTCATAGCGGACTATGCCACCAGAGACCTCCCTGAGAACGTCAACTGGTCCAGGGTGATTGGCCTCACTGCCAGCGAGAAGGATAGACCGCTAGAGAGGGTGATGATTTATTCCGCAGACGAGGGCTCTGTTATCGGTTACCCCGTCACGAGAGGCATAGGGGAGGAGACGGATGAGATAGGGATAGAGATAGGAAGCCCTGCAGCCATCGAACTGCCCGCCAACTTGAGATACCTTGAGTACGCGCACTTCTACAGGTCGTTCTTCTTCGTGCTCAGCCCGGACGGGGAGGGCGAGAATGCCACAGCGACGCTGTACGAGTACGACTATGACTTCATTTACCTCCGCGAGCACGAGGTACCTTTTGTGCCGCTGTACAGCTCGAACCTCTGGAACGGGTTTTCGCCACTGTATCAGGTCGGGAGGCTCGCCCTTGCGTTCGCCGACGAGCACAATGTATGGATGATAAACAAACGTCCGCCCGATTTCACTGAACCCGGCATCGATGGAGTCACCTTCACGAACAGCCTGACTATTCCGAACGCGACTATAGTGGGCAATCCCCTCGTGGTCGATGGAGACTTCGCCAATGGGAGCATGCTCTTCGTGCCGACCGACGAAGGCATAAAGGCATACAGCCTCAACCTGACGAGGGCGGCGCTGACCGACAGGGTGCTTGACATAACCATCGATCGGCTCGAATGGGAAAGCAACCACACTATCGATGGCGAGACTTTCGAGCCCGCGACGGGCAACGACATGCTCATATTCCAGTATCCTTACCAACCAACGACCGCCCTGGGCAAGGAGACCGTCGCCATAGCGACGACGGATGGGCGCATCATCGCATATGACAGAGTCACAGGCAGCATGGCCTGGTCGAGCAAGCCGATATTGCCAGGGATACGGGAGTTCGAGATTTCATCGCTCCACTCGTCACCCGACAACATGGTCATTGTGGGAAGGACCGGAGAGAGGGGGCTGATTGTCGGCCTAGACCCAGAGACGGGGAGGGTTGGCAGTAACAACTCGCTCTTCTCAACAGTAGATGGATACCTCAACAGCGCTCCCCAGTATGTCAAGGGCCAGTACAGGTACGTGTTCAGCACGGACAAAGGTACAATCTACCTGGCAACAGATGAGATGCAGATAAACGCCACATTCAGCGCTCCCGGTGGCGGAGCGGTTACACCTGCTGCTTTCCTCGGCAACATATACATCGAGGGTTCGAGGGCAGGCAATTACTTTGGAGTGATAACCGAAGATGGTTCTCTGTTTGTGGAGACGCTGACAGGTGTGAATATTGCCCCCCTGCATCCAGGCACATATCCGTCCGGCAACTATTATCCGCTGGGCACGGACTACGAAGGCCACGACATCCTCACACAGGTGATGTATGGCACCCGGGCAGAGCTGCTGGTGGGAGTCTCTGCTGCGTTCTTCTCGGTAGTGATTGGGACCATCGTCGGCCTGGTAGCTGGCTTCTATTCAGGCATCATTGGTGAGCTGCTGATGAGAGCGACTGATGTGATGCTGAGCCTTCCTTACCTGGTTATAATGCTCCTCTTCGCGGCAGCCTTCGGGCCCTCCTTGTTCAACATCATAATCATATTCGCCATATTATCGTGGGCCGGTATTGCCAGGGTGATCAGATCGGTGACCCTGTCAACGAGGAAGAGAGCGTTCGTCGATGCAGCCATAGTCGCTGGCGCCTCCGACACGCGCCTGATCTTCAGGCACATAGGCCCGAACGTAATCCCCTATGCATTCCTGTACATGACCTTCATGATCAGTGGCGCCATCGTGACTGAGGCCATCCTCGCGTTCCTGGGCTTCGGCGACCCGAACGCCATAACCTGGGGCATGATGTTACAGTACCTACAGATCAGCGGCCATTCGCTCGACGCTCCCTGGTGGCTACTGCCTCCAGGTATCGCGATAACGCTGCTGTCACTCGCATTCTATCTCATCGGGAGAGCTTTCGACGAGGTCGTGAACCCACGCCTCAGGAGGAGATGATAATATGGCCCTGCTCGAAGTCAAGAACCTCAAGGTTCATTTCGAGATACAGGACGGGTGGGTAAAGGCCGTCGACGGAGTCAGCTTCACCATCGACTCCGGAGAAACGATGGGACTTGTTGGCGAAAGCGGCTGTGGGAAGACTACGGCGGCCTATGCCATTACACAGCTGCTGCCCCCCAATGGGCGCATCAAAGGTGGACGCATATTCTTCAAGGAACCTGCCAGGGTCGCAGCGTTTAGGAAAGAGTACAACGACAGGCTGAAGGATTCAACGAAGGCCCGTCAAAACGAGATATCAAAGGTCGGTAAGAGGCTCGACGAGCTCAACCGCTCTGGAATCGACTCTGGTCCGGAGCTGGACGAGCTTAAGGATAGGCTTTCGGCGCTCAAGTTCTCATATGATCTGCTTAGCCTCTCCAAGCGGAAGGACGGTTCCCTCGACGACTACAACGAGGATATAAGGAAGATACGGTGGACGCAGATCTCAATGATTTTCCAGGGGGCCATGAACGCTTTCAATCCAGTCTTCAAGGTAGGAGACCAGATAGTCGAAGCCATCACACTGCACGAGGATGTCGATGACAGCACCGCCCGGAAGAGGGCGAGGGAGCTGTTCGAGTTCGTTGGCATAGCACCCGATAGAATCGACAACTACCCACACGAGTTCTCGGGGGGCATGAAGCAAAGGGCGATGATAGCCCTTGCTCTCGCCCTGAACCCATCGTTTATCATCGCGGACGAGCCGACCACCGCACTCGACGTCATAACTCAAGACAGGATACTCGCGGAGATACGCAGGCTTCAGGAGCAGCTTGAGATGGCCATGATGATCATCACACACGACGTGTCCGTGGTGGCTGAGGTTTCGGACAAAATAGGCGTGATGTATGCGGGACTCATCATGGAGATAGGGCAGACGGCTCAGGTCTTCAGGGACACCGCCCATCCGTACACAGCTGGCTTGCTGGGGTCGTTCCCATCCATCAAGGGCGAGAAGAAACGGCTTGTGTCCATACCTGGGTTCCCACCAGACCTCGTAACTCCACCGAGCGGTTGCCCGTTCCATCCAAGATGCCAATATGCCCAGAAGAGATGCGAAGAAGAGCGGCCGAAGGGCATCGCCATCGAGCCGGGCCACATATCCTACTGTCATTTCGCAAAGGAGCTGTGGGAGAAGCTCAGGAGGTCTGCATAACCATGCCCGAAGCAGACATCATCGTCAAGGTGAGAGGCTTGAAGAAGTACTTCGAGCTGAAGAAGGGATTCCTCTCGTTCGGCAAGGACGTCTCTTACGTCAAGGCAGTGGACGGTGTGGACTTCGACATGCGCTCGGGGGAAATACTCGGCCTGGTGGGTGAGAGCGGATGTGGTAAGACCACCGTCGGGAGGCTGCTCACACGGCTAGAAGACCCCACCGACGGATTCGTTTTCTTTCTTGGCAGAGACATTGCGCTTATCGAAGGACAGGACGTCAAAGTGTTCCGCAGGAACATCCATATGGTCTTCCAGGACCCCTACGAATCGCTGAATCCGCGGACCACCGTGACCCAGACTATCATGGAACCTCTTCTGAACCACCACATTGGGGAGTCGCAGGAGGAGAGGGTGGAGATGGTTGTGCAAGCCCTCGAAGACGCTGGGCTCGCCCCCGCAAGGGAATATCTCAACAGGTTCCCTCACGAGTTGAGCGGCGGTCAGAGGCAAAGGGTGTCGATCGCTAGGGCCCTCGCAGTGAAGCCGAGAGTCATCATCGCGGACGAGCCGGTGTCAATGCTGGATGTCTCCATACGGGCGGGCGTCCTGAACCTCATGCTCGACCTGAGGGACAAATACGGCATACCGTACCTATTCATCACGCACGACATCGCTGTCGCGCGTTACATAAGTGACAGGCTGGCCGTGATGTACCTCGGAAGGGTGGTAGAGCTGGCCCAGACGGACGATGTCATATTCGAACCGAAGCACCCGTACACTCAGGCCCTGCTATCGGCCGTACCCGTTCCCGACCCTGACGCCAAGCATGGAAGGATCAAGATCAAAGGAGAAGTGCCGAGCGCGGCGGACGTGCCTCTCGGCTGCAGATTCCGACCCAGATGCCCGAAAGCGTTCAGGGAATGCGGATGGGAAGCGATGGACCTCGTGGAGTGGCTGAGAGAGAAAGGTCTCTTGGCGGAGGACACGGACCTCGGGAAGGCAGTTGCCACCCTAAAGCCCAACGGGTTCGTGCTCCGCATGGAACTGAAGGACGGCGCCGACCCAGGGGCAATTGCAGGCTTCATGAACGATTTGGTGGCGAAATCCAAGAAGATCGATCCCATAATGGACGCGGTTGCGGCCGTCGACACCATCATGATGGATAGAGTGATTGAGATTCGCTGCAGGCCGGCCGCCATGTCTGCGGAGGAGCTTGCTGGCGAGCTGTTCGCGCTGCTGGAATCCACGGTGGCATACAGGGAGCCAGACCATCCCATGCACGGTATCATCGCTGACATGCGTCTTGACAAGAATCGGCTGACCGTCTCAGTTGGCGGCGACACCCAAAACCTGAAGTTGGCCGAGGCGTTCCTTGGGGACTACGTCAGACATCACCGGCGCAAGAACCGACCGGAGTTCAAGGGCGTCAAAAACATCTCGCCTAGCCCCTCGGCCATGACAGTCACCGTGACATGCAGCGCCTCCAGAGAACCAGCCGCCAAAACGGCAATAGACGTCGCTGCATATATCGAGAGATGCCTTGCTGCCGATGACCTGGCGAAATTTGCGAGACTCGTCCTTCCCGCAGAAGTCAAAGGCCGAAAAGTGAGAGTTTATGTTATGGGATCAGAGGACAACTGGAACAGGCTCCTTGATACGCTGAACGAATTACTGATTGCAGACGAAGGGTCTAACGAAGGAATCGCCCAGAAGGTGTCCGAGATAGCGGTGAAGACAACAAAAGGACCTCATATGGCTGTGGCGACGAGGTTCATTGGAGCCGATGAGCCTCCGCTATTCGATGAGGGAAGAGGACATCAAGTCGCCTGTTACCTATTCAAGGGAGGACCTGGGTAATCGACCCTGAACGCACACGAGGGACGGTGGTCAGATTTGAACGTGATTAACGATCTGCGGAGGAAATGGTTCGTTGCGGCTCTCTCTATCGCAGCGGCGGTGTTCTTCACAGGTGCTCTGGTCTTTTCCGCGCTGACATATGTCAGCGTCATGGATGCGAGACAGACCGTGACGCTCGCCAATGCTTCGGAGACTGCGAAGCTGTTGCCAAATGGGTCGATTGCGTTATCGCTTACGATAGATCTCGACAACCCGTCCCGGCAAGTGTTGCACATAACCAGCGCGTTCTGGACCGTTAGGGTCCACAACATCACCTCCTCTGGAACAACCCTGATACCCGTCGTCAGCGTGCCCACCGTTCCAATCGAGTACACGGAGGTCGGCGGACACGAGGTCAAGACCTTCGAATACGAGCGGACAATAGACGATCCTGAACTGCTGTCTGATCTGCGCGGCTTCATCAATTACTCTGCGTCGGTAGGGGTTGACTACACTCTGGACAGCATCGAATACTTGCACGATTTCAGAGTCGTTGCGTGGCTGGGCGACTACGAACACGATTACGATTACTCCAGGGAGATGTACCTGAACGATATGGTGAAGATAGAGAGGAGATACAATGGAGGTGAGTACAACTGAGGATCAGAGCGGATGACTGGAAGAGAATTCTTGTACTCTCATTGATAAGCGCGCCTCCAATCGCGTTCATGACTTTCGACTTCGTCTTCCCGAACGTATCCACACCCTCCTTGGAAAAGAACCTGCTTGTAGCCTTCCTATTGTCGGCCTTGTTCGGCATGCCCGCTGGATATTTCAATCGGAGGACTGATTTGGCCATCGTGACCGTCCTCGTCTACGTCTCGATAGGGTACGTTCTCGCTCTGGTCGCTTACTCCGCCCCGTTCCTCTTCTACGACTTCGAAGTGATATTCCCCGGTCTTTACGTGATGTTCTTCCTCAACATGACCGTCATCCCGATGATGCTCTTCACCTTCGGCGGTATAGTAGGCGTGATACTAGGCCAGTTGCTCAGGGAATCCTACGAAAGCGATGAGACCTCGCAGGTCTTCTCCCGGATGCGCCAATAGAGTTCAGGAAGTCATTCAATCTTTTGAAATTCGAGGGATAACGAGTTGACACAGTATCTCTGACCGGTCGGGGCCGGCCCGTCGTCGAAGACGTGGCCCAGATGCCCGCCACACTTCCCGCACACGATTTCAGTGCGCGTCATGCCGTGCGACCGTTCCTCCCGCTCGATGATGGCTTCCTCGGACGCTGGTGCCATGAAACTCGGCCAGCCGCTTCCTGAATCGTACTTGCTCTCTGAGCGGAACAACACAGCACCGCACCCGGCGCATATGTAGACCCCCTTCTCGTCGTTGTACAGCAGCTTCCCAGAGAAAGGCCTCTCGGTGCATCTCATCCTGAGGACCTTGAATCTCTCAGGGCTCAGATCACTCTCCCAATCCTCCTCAACCTTCCCGTTTTTTCCCATGGTCTCATCAACCAACGGATGAAGAGATATCCATCCATGCTCCATATGCCAACTTAGGCGAACCGTCCCTATCTACGAGGCCCGTCTCATCATTGTCATCGATATCGTGCAGCCATGACCAGGCAATCATGTGGAGTTCCATGCCCTGCCCCGTTGTGAGTCTGCCGATGGAGGCGTTCAGGAAATCGGCTTGTGCCTGCTCTCCCCCGAATTCGTACATCGACGGCCATGCAATCTCGCTGAATCCGAAGGCCTTACCAGGCATCCTGTTCACAGCCTCTGAGTAATAGTCATCCTCGATGTCCTGGGGGGAATTGATGCCTTGTACCGCATGAGGGTATGATGTCATGACAAGAAGGTCCATCCTGTCCGAATCGAAGAATTCTAACACGTCGAGATCGGCCTCCCTCAACTCTGAGACCATCTCCCGTGCGAAAGTGCAGAATACGATCGTCTGATTCGATATGGCCTTGACTTCATCGTAGATCTCGTTGTAGAGACTCACGAAATGCTGGAAGCCGTTCTCATCGTCGACGTCCGCTCCGTATTCCTCATACCATCGATTGACTTCGTTGCCAATGGATAGGTAGAGAGGTCTCGCGACTCTCACCACTTCGAGCACAGATGTTCTGTAAGCGTCTCGCCATTCTTCATCGCTCAGTGAGGCGTCATCGATTCCTGGGGGGGCCTTGAGCGTCATTCCAGCATCGATGAACGAGAAGTGAACCAATGGGAACATGCCGTTTCCGCGTGTGTATTGGTCGACGAAAGTCTCGCCCCAGCTTCCCTCCAAATCGTCTGGCAGGTTATAGAACGGCGATGGCTTTCCCCATACAGGCACGAACTCGCAGCTCTCGGACGCCATGACGTATGCCTCATCGAAAGATTGCCCATCTGCGGGGGTGGGTAGCACGCCCATGAAGAACCCTCGTTGAGGGGATGAGGGAGAGTCCAACGGAGTCAGCTCTCCTGGCACTCCGTCATCCGTATCGCCTAGATGGCTCAGCCCGAGTATCGACACCAATAGGATGATGACTATCAGGACAACACCGAGCAGCAGCCTCGAACGTTTGAGCGGCATGCGCCTTCGACTCTCCGTCGTCTACATTGCATTCGTGCATTATGAATAATCACCCATCCCCGTTTTCCGAGAAAGGTGTCGAACGTCCAATGCTCAGATGGACGAAGGCAAATCAACCGGTCTTACTTGCGGTTCTCTTCCATCCAACTCACCGCGAAGTCTATGAGCTGGCGCTGAGGTACCAACAAGCCACCGCCATTGCCGAGGCGACCAGACCGCACCAATCCAGTCTCCTCTGAAAAGGCTGCGCCGATCTTGCTGAAATCAGAATCGTCCCAGTCGAAGTCCCGAAACTTAATCCACGCCCTCTGACCGTCGACGGTCAACGGACCGCCGCGCTCGACCACCTTCTTGCGAGGATATTTCGCCCTACTCTCAGCAAGGTGAAGAGATGTGGCGCTCTGGTAGTCAACGCCAATCAGAAGGACCCATCCATCCTGGTCGTACATCCTGGCCAATGGCGAGCCCTCACCCATAGGGAAATCGAGGGTTTGGCATGTCACTATGACCTCGGCAAGTGGTCCCCGGGCGGCGAAGGAGTCCGTCGGATGAAGGCCCCGTATCGCTCCGTTCTGCCGCCTGAAGCACTCTGGAACAACGCCCATGCCCCGCGTGGGCGTCAGGTCTACATCGAATGCGGGCATGGTCAGCCTAATCGTCTCCCACCATTCCTCGGGCACGGGAGGATTTCGCCAGAGTGACGGTTCCGAGAAGTCGCCTGAGTGCGTAGGCATCACAAGCGTGCCCTCCTCGCCTATTGCCTTCTCCAAGGCCTGAACGACGGCAACGGGCCCTCCACACACCCACCCGAGTGAGCTCAGGGAAGAATGAACTAGTAGGACCATGCCTTTGGTGACTCCAAGAGCTGCGAGGTCCTCGCACAGCGATTGGACTGTCACCGGCATCCCATCCGTCTTCCCAATCGCCTCGAGTTCGCTCATGTTGCAGTGTCGCCCCCTTGGAGATAATGAGAAGGCCGCTTCGCCAATCAATGTTGCGGTGATCACCCAATATAGAGAAGTCTATCAATATAGACTAGAATACATATAAATTGGCCAGCCCGACACCCCTTCATATATCGGGCATGATAATCTGCCAGCTCAGGCCAGTGATGAAAGACATCTGGCCCTGCGCCCTCGCACCGCAAAACCGTGCCAACTGAAGCGTCCTCGTGGTCCGTCTCGCCCGTCCCCGCAAACCCCTTTTCTTCCGCCCCTATGGCCTTTTCTCAGAGCGGACGCTCTCCGCCAAAGAACGTCTCGTGGAGATGGGCAATAGAAGCGCCTGTGCGGGAAATAGGACAACCGTGTCAGAAATCCTTGCGACAAGTTCGCTGAAACGGTGGAATTCTGAGAACATCTTCCGGAGAAGAAGAGCCCCATCTATGAGAAAGTGCATCAGTATCAATTATACACAACGGCCTTTATGAGACACTGACCATCTGAAGAATGAGCAACTGTAAGCTGTGCCATTTTTCTCTCGACATCTATTTATGTCGCCATTCTATCCGCGATATGCTCAATTGAGCATAACGAGAGTGGAAACATGTCTGCTGAAGATTCGGACAAAGTTCCTGTCAGCGATGATGGAGCGTCGACCGGGGGTCCATCCGGAAGGACGGCACCCCTTGGAATGAGGATGATCGTAGCACTCGTCGCAATTGCTGCACTCCTCGTCGCGATGCCATTGGGATATTTGGTCTTGCAGGAGAGCGATTCAGGCGATGATGCAGACGACGACCCAGCAGTCACAGTGAATGGCGAAGGGACTTCTGTAGTGCTGTCCATCGCCCAGCTCGAGAGGATGTCCACATACTCAGGATCAGGGTTTTTCATGAAGTCCACTGGCACAATAGTCGGGCCTCTCAACTACACAGGGGTGCCATTGAAAGACATCGTAGACCTTGTTTACGAAAGCGACAATTACAGTCTGACGGTGATTGCACATGATGGATACGAGATGACTTACAACTCTGGCCAGGTTGAGAACGGCACTTTCCCGACCTACGACCTCGAAGGCACTCTTCTAGGACCCGATGATCTGACACTGATGCTCGCATTCATGGAGAATGACAAGAAGATGCCAGTTGACGACATCAGGATCGTAATCGTCGATGACACCGAGACACCTGTTACTGACGGACATTTCTGGACGAAGATGGTCGATAGCATCAACGTGGGACGGTATGTCGAGGATTGGACATTGCACCTCAGTGGAGTGGAGGAGATGGACATGGACAGACAGACTTACGAGTCGCTCGCGTCGTGCTATTATCACACCACTTACTACAATTACACCAAGGACGAGGTCGACTACTCGTTCGAGGGGGTCCCACTCTGGGTGTTGGTCTCCGCAATCGATGGCGGAGACGTTGAGGACGGACATTACATGTTTAACGACGCACTGGCCGAGATAGGTTACTTCGTGAACGTCACCGGATTGGACGGATACTCGGGCAATTTCACCTCCGAACAGGTCGCCAGAAATGACAGCATCATCGCCGCCTACAAGCTCAACGAAGAAGTTCTCGAAGAGGGCGACTGGCCTTTGAGGATAGTCGGAGAGGACCTGCCGGGAACTCAGAAGGTCAGAATGATAGCAAGCATAGCGCTCGAAGGGTTCGAGGGTGAACCAGCATGGGAGCTGGAGCTTATCGGTGTGACCGCCGCTACTCTGACCGAATGGGATTTCGTGGCGTTGTACAATTGTGAAGAGGGTGTCCACCTCAGCTACTACAACTACACCGAGGATGAAGTCGACCATAGCTACGCTGGCATCCCCCTCTGGGTGCTCATAGGGATGGTCGATGGCCCCGAACTTGGTCACTGGGAGTTCAATGATTCTCTCGCAGCGCTTGGGTACAATGTTACCGTCAGAGGCACGGACGACTACAACAAGACGATGTCAATAGATGACGTCGAGTACAACAACAGTCTCATCGTGGCCCTGACCTTAGACGGCGAATATCTAGTTGATGACGAGTACCCGCTCATTCTGATAGGCGAGGACCTTCCAGGGTCAACGAGGGTCAAATCAATCGCCTCGATAGAGTTGGTCGATCTTCCAGAGTGAACCGATGAAGAAGAATCTGGTCGCGACGGTATTGGTTGCTGCAACAGTCGTCGCGAGCGGAGCCTTGACAGCCCATTGGCTGGGCGCGTTCACATCGGATGAGATTCGCGTAGAAGGAGGAGTGATAATCTCAGAATCCGCGGGCCACCTGACCATATGGTGCAGCAGGCCCGATGTGATTGCGGACCTTGCCGGGTTCAGGGGTAGTGTCGTGCTTAAGAACTGCGTTCGAGAATCGACGATCGATGGCATTGGCGACTTCGAACGAGTTGGACACACGTCCATTGCTTTCACTGCCGATGGCGCAACAAGGAAGGTCGTGCTCGAGCCGCCCGCAAAGGAGCGATTCACTTTCGCAGTCATGGGCGATAGCCAGGGCCACAATTACGAGCTGGCGGAAACACTGACGCGCTTGGAAGGATGCGAATTCGCACTGCTCTGTGGGGATATTACCCCATCAGGCATGGGCAGCGAGTATGCACAATTCCAGGATGCTGTCAATCGTTCCTTAGTTCCAGTCTACACCACGGCTGGGAATCATGATGTGAAGAATGATGGATTCCAGGAATACGCTGCGAGATTGGGGCCGTCTCAATACATTTTCGATTACGGCGTTCTGCGCATCGCCGTTGTGGACTCGTCCGATTTGAACATCACGGAAGAACAGATCGAGTGGATTCGGGATGGCTTTGATGGAGCAAGCAAGAAGATCGTGGCAACCCATGTTCCTGCCTACGACCCGTTCGGAACAAACCATACTCTTCTTCCGGAATCGTGTGAACGGGTTCTGGCATTCATTGAATCAGAGGACGTCGACGCATTGTTCGCAGGCCATATCCACGCATTCAACCACACGGCTCTTGCGGGAACCGATTTCGTTATCTCAGGTGGTGCTGGGGCGACCATGCTGCAGGGGGAGCACCATTACGTGAATGTAACGGTCCAAGGCGATGGTCCGCTTGTTTACGAGAAGTGTGATGTTGTTGTGGACTATGCTTCCGTGCCTCATGTGACTGCGATAGGCAGGAATGGTTGTCTCCATAACATCACTTTCGAAGATCTCGATGAAATGCCCCAGAACAGCGGATTCTCGTCCTTTGAGAATTTCTACGGTAACACGGGCGGAGAAGGCAGCTACTCAGGAGTGCCCGTCAGCAGGCTTGTCGAACTCGTCGGCGGCATGGGAGAAGGTGATTCGCTAAGGGTAATCGCAGCCGATGGTTACTGGCAAGATTACGGCTACAAGAATGTATTCACTGACGAGGCCTGGCAGGAACTGCAGGGCTCAATGATCATCGCTCTGTCGATGGATTCATTGACAATCCCTGACTGGGAGGATGGCCCCAAGCTCGTGATGCTCCCCGCTGATGGGCTGTACAGTAATTCCGATTGCGAGGACACTTCGTACGAAGATCAGGGATTCTTCGTTTATCCGTCTGCCGGAGCTCGTTGGATCAAGGACGTCATGACCGTGCAGGTGATCCCTTGCGAGTGAAGGTTAAGGAGCTCTTGACAACGAAGGACCTTGTCACGATAGCCCTGCTTTCCGCTCTTGGGGGTGTTCTGTCAACGTATGTAGGCTACCTAGGCAACCTGATGAACCACATAGTAGGGGTGCCATTTGGAGCCGGGCAATTCCTAGCTGGACTGCATGTCTTGTGGATAATCCTCGCAATAGGCATAACTAAGAAGAAGGGAGCGGGGACGGTCACGGGCGTTGTCAAAGGGATTGTCGAGCTGTTCACTGGCAGCACCCACGGCATAGTGATCGTGGCGGTCTCAGCCGTCCAGGGTTTAGTCGCTGATGCCGTTCTTTTCAGCGACAAATCCAAGGAGAAAAGGGATTACGTATTGTTTGCAGCCTCCGGAGGTTTGTCGTCAGCGATGAATGTCCTGATCTTCCAGACATTCTTTTTCGCCGGCGTACCTTGGATCCTGATTGCCATGCTGTGCTTGCTTGCATTCGCATCCGGCATGATATTCGGCGGTTGGCTCTCAATCGAGATGCTGGAAACCATGGGACGGACAGGCATGCTTTCGGGTGAAAGAGAAGTCATCGTTGACGGATCACTCGACGATGGGGACCGTGCCTGGAAGCGAGACCGCGAGAAGAGGCGACACCGGAAGATCTCCATGTCCGTTGTCGTCTCGTTCCTGGTACTGTTCTCCATTGGTGCAGTCTACTATTTCGCGTTCGTGTTTGAAATCCCCAACGCGAACACTATATCCGTCGAGGGGGATGTGTCCAACCCATTTGAATTCGTTTACGACGATTTCAGCGAGCACGAAGAGACCATCGTCGCCGAACTTGTGGGATCTGTGACTCATATCGGACCCATGAATTACACAGGGATTCCTCTACGAGTAATAATCACCGAGGCACAACCTCTACCCTATGCGTCCGAAGTCGTGGTACGAGGAAGTGATGGCTATTTCGCCTCATTCCTCCTAGATGACGTGATGAGCGATGGAGAACTGCTAGTTGTACAAGAGGATGGGTTTCTGAGGATTGTGGGAGCGAACTACGAAGGAGGATACTGGGTGGAGCTAATGGCCAGTATCGAAGTGAGATAGATGCTAGAGGTACAGGATCTCAGCGTAAGATACAAGGGAAGGTCGAAACCAGCGGTGTCCAGCCTCAGCTTCATAGTGGAAAAGGGAGAGTTCGTGCTGCTCGCCGGCAGCAGCGCCTCCGGCAAATCGACAGTCATGCAGGTTGCGTGTGGGTTCATTCCACACATGATACCGGCAGAGGTCAGCGGGACCGTGAGATTGAATGGGCGGACCTACGACGACCCTGCGGCCATCGCCGGTATCGCGTGCATGGTCCAGCAAGACCCCGAGACTCAGTTCTGCACTGAGACTGTGGAGGAGGAAGTGGCGTTCGGCCCGGAGAACTTCAGATATCCGACGGAGAGGATTAGGTCCAGCGTCGACAACGCTTTGGCGAGTGTCAAGGCGGACCACCTTAAAGGCCGGAAGCTTTCGACCCTGTCAGGGGGCGAGAAGCAGAAGGTCGCGATTGCTTCGATGCTTGCCCTAAACCCAAGACTCCTCATACTCGACGAGCCCACTGCGAGCCTCGACCCGAGGTCGGTCGGTCAGGTCGTTCGTGCAGTTGAGTCCATGAAGAAGAGGTCCGACATCACGGTTGTCATTGTCGAACACAGGGTGGGTGACTTTGTTGATTTGGTCGACAGACTGATTGAGATGGAGAACGGGGTGAAAACGCGAGACACCTGCAAGGGCGAGAGTGAGTTTGCGATTGCGCGAGATTCAGCGATGACCCTACCTACATATCCTCATCCGACGAGGCTTGGAGGGGCGCCTGCCATATCAATCCAGGGGTTGTCGCTGGAGATTGGCGGATGGCAGATACTTGACGACATCAATCTCGAAATCACCGAGAGTTCGATAGTGGCGCTTATGGGCGAGAATGGGTCAGGTAAGACAACCCTCCTGAGACACCTTACTGGCCTCCAGAAGGTTCAGAAAGGCGAGGTGATTATTTGTGGTCATAGGCTGTCCTCTGAGAATGGTGCTAATCCGTGGACGCTTGGAAGAGACGTTGGGTTAGTGTTCCAAAATCCGAATCATCAGTTGTTCGAAGACACCGTCGAAGAGGAGATCCTCTTTGCGCCGCGCAACTTCCAGACAGCCTTGCAGAAGGCATGTGCGGCGGTGACGAGTTTCGAGGAGATGGAGAGGTTGAAGCGTTTCGTCCATCCTCATTGCCTGAGTTTCGGACAGAAAAGAAGGGTGAACATCCTCTCGGCATATTCCCATGAGCCGCGCGTGCTGCTGCTTGATGAGCCTTTCGCAGGACAAGACCAAGGGAACGTCGACAGAATGGTGTCAGTTGTCAATGACATCCACAATCACGGCAAGACCCTTGTCATAGTCACGCACGACATAACGTTTGCCCGTCAATTCTGTACGGACGCTGCCGTACTACATGAAGGGCGGGTTGTCGCCTCAGGCCCGACGGAATCGATTCCCGAAGCAGTATGGAGGAGCCTTGGAAGGGAGGACAGAAGATGACCGCCGAAGCCGAACGACACGCCCACGGGTTGAACCCGGTGACGAAGGTCGTGTTGCTGATAACGTTATCTGTCTTCATCCTCCTTGTGGATTCGCCGTTCACAATGCTGCTCATAGTCGCCTCTATTCTCGCTGCAAAACAGTGGTTCGGCACCAAGGGACGGTTCACGAAAGGGGTTATTGGATTCGCGCTTGCGATATTCGTCGCGCAGGTGTTGTTCAGCCGCTCGGGAAATGAGTTGGCGTCTCTTTGGATAGTGTCAGTCACAGAAGGAGGAGTTGACTCTGGAATGGCGATTGCTGGCAAGTTTCTAAGCCTGATAATGATGTCATGGATCTTCGTAGCCACGACAAGACCTTCTGAGTTCTCGTCGGCGCTCATCTGCGTCGGGATACCCTATCGATACGCCTTTCTGCCGGCTCTGGCCATGCGATTCGTACCCATATTCGAACTTGAGCTGAGCTCCGTCAAGGAGGCGCAAGTCGTTCGAGGTCTGAAGCTGGACAAGAGTGTCAGAGGGCTGATACGTTCGGCAAAATACACAGTCCTGCCGATGTTCTTCCTTGCGATGTATAAGGTGAATTCTCTCGCGGCGTCTATGACGGGAAGAGGATTCGGAGCGAGCAAGGAGAGAACGCTGCTGCATCCAAGGAACCTCGCGCGATGGGACTTGGCCTTGATACTGTCAACAATCGGCATGGTTGTGGCCTTCTTCCTTGTAGACCGTTGTCAGGATTGGCCCTCTTCGCTCCTATTCTAGCCAAATGCCGTGGAGTTCAATATCGTGCGCCTTCGCCACCATCGAACTGCCGTCCTTTCTAAACGATGCATAGCGCATCATCGCTCGTGCAACAGCTGAGGGCACGTCAGCCCTACGAGCCAATCCTGATGTCGTGAAATACGAATCGACCACATTCCTGCAAAATTCGACCTTCTCTTCGGTAAACATAGGATGCATGCTGAGAACGCTCGTACAAATCTCACCTATGTCGTCGATAACATCTGATTCAGAGGATTCTTCGAAGTCGAGTCCGGTCGTGCCTTTCTGGCCAATCAGGAAATTGCGCACAATGGCGTCTCCTCTGCGCGTTCTGCTATCGTATGAAGAATGGAATCTCGCGAGCCAGGCACCAACTGATCCTGCAATCGACCCTAAGTGAGTACGGCTCTTCGCACCCTCATCCGTTCCTGTAAGCCAGTGCCTATCCAGGATCTCGGATAGTGTTTCACCTTCAACAAATTCCATCACGAGCGCGTTTCCGCTTAGCCCGATCGGGCGCGGCACGGACACCCCGTTCCTGTGGCAACCCTCCAGGATGGAGTACTCCTTCAGCGCTCCTTCGATAGCGTCCTCTGCGAAGATCTTGACGACCACGGGCGATCCATCCAGGGTACTTCTGAACACCGTGTTCTTACGACTGAAGAATGGATCGTCTACCCTAGCATCGACAAGCGCCTGCAAATCGAAAGGCATTCGGAGCACCTGGTTCTCAGCTCGCCAACCCTCATGAATGTCAGAATACTACTTCTTTCGCTTCTGCTATCGCCTGAGCGACCGGAGCGGCGAAGCGAACCAATCGTTTCCAGGTCTGAGCCGCCAAAAGCGTTAAGTTGAAGGCGAATGTTCTCCTATCGTGGACTGTGTCAGACGGTGATTCAATTGAGGTCTTCCGCAAAGAGAGTTGTTGCAGCCCCGGTCACGATACTTGCGACTTGCCTAATGTTTGCCATCTTGCTGACGGCTAGCAGCGGAAGCGCGCTCCAAACCGAATTCGTACAAATCCTTTCGGTGGACGATTACTCCAAGGAAGTCAAGGCCGGGGGCACCGCCACCTACAATTGGACCATAATGAACGTTGATTCAGGGGCAGACCTGCGAATCACCGTGGAGGCGAGCATCTCCGGAAGAGGTTGGACTTGCAGCGTGAATGACCCTGAAATTATCCTCCTGTCGAACGAATTGGGGACCATAACGGTGACTGTTACGGCTCCTCTCGAAGCTGGAGCGGTTGAATCGAACTTGAGTGTAGGTTTAAGAGTCTATCAGGATGTTTACCTTGTCCAAGTCTCAAGCGTAGGGGCCGAAACCGCTATTGTTGGGGCATTCGCCAGCGCGAACAAGGTTCTTGGAGAGTTCGAGAACCCATTGCCGTCTCCGCTCGATAACGAATGGGGAGTCTTTCTACTAGATGTCTTGATATGGCTTGCGGTAGCCTATGCGTTTGCCTACACATTGGACGGGATTGGATGGGCACTCACGAGAAAGACGACATCCATGCTGGACGACATCATCCTGGGCATAATCAGAACACCCATCTTGATACTTGTGTTCGCCTATGGCGTCGTTCAATCGCTCGATGCACTTCATATGCATATTCCAACCGACGTGCGTGCGTCTATCATGTCCGTTTACGGAGTTCTAGTCGTTCTCATCATATTCTATCTCGCCTACAAACTGTTCAAAAAGATACTCGTCTATTATGGCAAGATCGTCGCCAAGAAGACCGCCAGCAAGATAGACGATGTGCTCATACCTGTGGTGGAGAAGCTCGGAGTTGTGGTCATAGGGTTTGCCGCCCTTGGCTATGCTCTCGGCGCTTTGAACGTGGACCTGACGATGTTCGTTGCTGGAGGCGTGGTGATATCCATGGTCCTCGCCTTCGCGGCACAGGAGACGATATCCAACTTCTTCAGCGGCATATTCCTGCTACTCGACAGGCCGTTCGCGGAAGGGGACACAATCATCCTCAGCGACGGAGATTGGTGCGAGGTCAGACGAATAGGCATGAGGACCACCCGACTGTACCGATTCACGGATGCTTCCATCGTGTCGCTCCCCAACAACAGACTTGTCAATGACAAGATAATCCGCATGTCGAACGTCTCCGACCCTGGCAGGGTGAATGTCAACGTGGGGGTCGCCTATGGCTCCGACCCGGCCAAGGTTCGGGAAACCATTACGACGGCCATCAAGGACAACCCGTATTCCCTTCTCGATGACGAGAACAAGCAGCCGATCATCATCTTCGATGAGATGGCAGACTCGGCGCTGGTGTTCAAGGTGATCCTCTGGATCAACGACAGGGACAAGCGCATAGCCGCCAGGGACAAGCTGGTCGAGGACATATACCGCAGGCTCAACGAGGCTGGAATCGAGATACCGTTCCCGCAGAGAGTGGTGTACCTCAAGAGGGAGGCCTGAGGGCTGGTTCGAAGCCCAGGAGTAGTGAAAGGAGGAATTGGTGTGGTGGATGACAAGCCGATAAGCGACATCCGCGTTGCGGATGTAATCGCAGAAGTCCAGAAGAAGAGCAAGCCCGCAACCGTTAGCATTGACGCCAGTCTGCGCGATGCCGTGATTTCGATAATCGAAGACAGCGAGACCAGGAAGGTCTACGTTGTGGACAACGATGGCAAGCTCAAAGGGACGATAACCCTCGAGACACTGCTGAGGTACGCGGGCTACACGCTCGGAGTGCGGAAGCCTGGCATGACATCGTTGTTGAGGTGGTTCGCGGAGATCAAGAACGACAAGGTGACCGAGGTCATGAACAAACCCGTCAGAGTGCTCCAGGACGAGATGATAGTCAATGTCACCCGGCTGATGGTGGAGAACCACCTGAATGATCTCCCCATAGTCGACGATGACAACAAACTGGTCGGCGAGCTGAACGGGCTGGACATACTGAAATCCAGCGTGAAGCATTGGTCCTGAGCAGCCCCTTCAGCCTTGGATGAAAGGAGTCAGTGGGGTCCGAGCACTCTGCTATCCACGGGCAGCACAGCAACGCCGAACTTAGTCAGCTCCCGCTCCATCCCTTCCACGTATTCTGACCCCATTGGGGTTTCGGCTTTGTCCCAATCCTGGACGGTCCTAGCTAGGATGACCAGGTCGGGGTTGGTCTCAGCAACGACGTCTTCAAAGTTCATCGCGGTTACATGAATTAGGATGTCCACCTTGTCAATGACGCCTTCCTCGACGGCGAGCGGCCGCTCCTGCCTCTCCGCAACGAGAACCTCGACATCCTTAATCTTCTTCAGCTGATTTATGACCCTTATCCCCAGGCGCTCAGCGCCAATCACCAACACACGCATCGACCTCACCCCTTACACTCATATCACACCGAACTTCACCATAAGATACACGAGGAACGAAATCACAAGCAAAGCCGGGGCAGATATCCTCAAACCGCTTCTCATGAGATCCTTTCTAGATATGATACCAGTTGAATAAATCAGTGTAAACGGAGGAGTGCCTATGGGCGTGATAAATGATACGGAGACTGACAGTGCGCAGACCAGGACAAGCAGTTTTGGATCTATCATCAACTCGTCGGACATTCCTATCAGTATCGGGGCGAGTATGGCCGCTGTAGCAGTGTTGCTCATGAAGTTCGAGAATGCGATCGACACAGCGGAGACTGCCAACATTATGAATAGGATATGAAAGTTGCCAGTGAGGTCCACCAGTATCTCTGCCATCCATGCAGCCGCTCCTGATTGTTGAAGGCCCTCACCCAGCGCCAGACCCGCCCCGATGATGAGGAATATGTCCCATGAGATGGATCGGGCATCCTGCCAGTCCAGCGTCCGAGTGGCGAACAGAAGGACGGAGGCGCTTAGAGCGACTATCGCGGCGCTCATGAAACTGGCATGAAAGCCCATCATGTCGCCTATCTCCGCCCCGGCTACCCACAGTACGACCGTTGGGAAGAATATCCCCAGGGTCTTCTTCTCCCCAGGAGTCAGTGACCCCATTTCCTTTAGCTCCTGGACTACTGAAGTGATATCAAGTGTGGCCGTGCGGACAGGGAATATCTTGCGAAGCATCACCCATGAGATGAACAACAGTACGACGCTCGCAGGGAGACCGATCATCATCCAATCCAGGAAACTCCACGCCGTCTCCCTCGCCAAGAGGCCGGAGGCTACTGCATTCGGGGCGGAACCTGTAATAGTGGCCATACCTCCTAGTGCGGAGCCTATCCCTATGCCCAGGAGGAACAGTATCGAGAGCTTCTTCTTGTCTTCCCCAGCTCTAGAAGCTATCCCGAGGACCACAGGTATCAACAAAGCGACCGTCGCCGTGTTTGATATCCACATTGATAGGACGGCGGCCACTAGCATGAAGGAAAGAAGCACTTTGCTGACATCGCCCCTGGAGCGCGCGACTATTGCATATGCCAGGCGACGATCGATGCCATGCTTCCTGAACGCTTCCGCCATGATGAGGCCGCCCATGAGCAAGTACACCACTGGATCAGCAAACGGCTGCAGCGCATCCGCAGTCGGGAAGATGCCGTAGAACGTCAGCAGAACCGGCACGAGCAAGGCCGTAACTGGTAGAGGTAGCCCACCGAACGTCCAGAGCATCGATATGCAAACGAATATCGCGAGCGAGTACTGTATCGGGCCGTCCACAGGTAGAGGGAGCACAGTCAGCACGAGCAGCGTTAAGAAAGGCACAAGAATCTTGATCGACCGTTGGGCGATCTTCGGGAGCCTGGCGAAGAACTTGAAGAAGGTCGGGGTCAGTTCGATTATCTCATGACCCAATGTGCCTATCGCACTAGTTATTGGCAGGTG